>Ga0302187_10000469_pt1 | contig 37832 bp, 58 predicted proteins | sample II_Bog_E1_3_FD_202120 | JGI IMG/M metagenome (GOLD analysis project Ga0302187, IMG submission 202120) | Peat permafrost microbial communities from Stordalen Mire near Abisko, Sweden - II_Bog_E1_3 | ecosystem: Environmental > Terrestrial > Soil > Wetlands > Peat | place: Sweden: Abisko...
GCCCCCACTTCGAGAAGCTGAAGGCTGCGGCCACGCCACTGGAGATCGTGTGGCAGGAGGAGGGCAAAGGCCCCTGCTGGACCTTCAAGACCACCATCCCCCACGAGACTTTCGAAATTTCCGATGACGGTGAACCCTACTGCCGTGGCGTCGTGTTCGCCCTGGCTGATGTCCCCGCCCAGGCCACGGCCTGAGCATGACCCTTGCCGAACGATTCTGCTCCACTCCACTCCCCGAAAGCGTCTGCGCCGACCTCTGCGCCACCAAGCAGGGACCGGGACGCAGCGGGACCAACCTCCTCACCATCGAGGAAGCCAAGGAGGTCCTGGAGCGGATCCTGCCCTTCAACCGCGAGATGGGCCGCGACGATGTCTACACCCTCATCGACGGGGAGCGCGACCACCAGGACGCCAAGTGGGGCGAGATCGAGGATCACCCGCATGAGGTAGGTTCTTGGATCCTCATCCTCGAAAAGCTGGTCCAGGATGCCCGCCTGGCATGGGTGGGCAAAACCGGAGACAAAGGGGCGCTGGCTGAAGTCCGGAAGATCGCCGCCGTTGCCGTCGCCTGCATGGAGGAGCACGGCGCTCCCCGTCGTCAGTAACCGCACCTGTCCAGGCGCAGCCCGCGCATATCGCACCCGGTATCACCCAACGCCCCCGATTCTCCCGATTTGATCGATAGCCACGCACAAACAAATCCCCCGTGATGAGCGGGGGATTCTGCGTTATGCCTGGAATTGCCGTGGGTCAAGCGTGGCTTCGTATTCGGCCTCGGCCTTGCGGGATTCCCGGATTCGCGCCGCCATCCGGGAATGGACAGCGGCGGCGTGGATTTCGGCGGCGGTCAGTTTGGGAAGTGGGTTCTCTCGCTTTCGCATTACCCGGAAGGGGGAGAGGCGAAAGGGGGCGGAAATCCCCGGCCTTCAGGCCGGGGAGGAAGTCAAACGATGGCCCCGTAAGAGTGCCAGGCCCCAGATGCCCGAACATAACCAAAATAGGTAGTCGGAGTTGCAATACTGAAGGTATCCCCGTTATAATAGCCCGCACTGCCACCGCCGCCCGCTGTCGGGGCCGCATTGCAATACATGCTGGTCCTCAACGCCCAGTAGGAATGAGGCAGGCTCAGGCAGCCGGAGTTGAAGAACCCGCACCGCTCGCCCAGCAGATTGACGGCCAACATAAAGGTGGTTGCTGTGTTGTCGGAGATGTTTCGGATGTTGAAGTTTATGTTGTGGATGGTAGCGTTATAGGTGTCCAGATCGATACCCACACCCCCTCCGTAGAATTTGCCCCCCTCGAAGCTCACCGGTCCAGACTGGTAGTCACCGGCCGAAAACCGGGAGTGAGTGCCCCCAGCGGCGGCGAAGCAAGTGTTGTTCCGGATGGTCAGCCCCTGCCCGGAGGTGAGGCCGATCCCAATCAACACCCCCACAATCCCGTAGGAACTGGCAGAAGTATCAATGAAGTTCCCCTCCAGGACGGAGTCACAGGCCGCGATGATGATCCCGGTGTTGTTTGATGGTCCAGAGCACATGCCATAGCACCTATTGCCCTTTACCAGGATGTGCTGATAATATTGGTTGAAATTCATGAACGCCATAGGATTGGTGCTTACAACTCCGGGAGCACCTGCCTGAATCAGGTTCCCTTCCACCACGCCACCGTGGACTTGGGTGGTAATAGCGCTGTTATAGGTGTTGATTCCGACTCCGGAATTCAACCCATAGATGTTGTTGTTGGAGATGACCCAGCTGCTGGCACCTTCCTCAACACCAATAGCTGCAGCTGCCATATTAAAGGCCATGTTGTCGATCAGGTTGGAGGACACCACACACCTAGCAGCAGACATGCCATTTAGAGCAATGGAGACATCATGAGGATTGAAGATCCGGTTGCCGACCGCAACGCAATCGGGGCCCTGGAAGAAGATGGATCCAGGGTTGTTATAGAAATATGCCCCATATATACCACATTTTGCTGCTGTCTGGTTGCATCCGATGGCAAAATTAGCATTTGCTCCTGCATTTAGGTTCTGGAACTTAGCATTGCAGGTTACCACCAGACCTGGAGAAACACACCAGATGAAGGCATTGGTTCCCGTTCCCATCGTGGTCAGATTGACCCCTTCAAAAGTGACAGCATCAATGGTCACATTAGCTGCCTCAATGTTTAGTGCTACCACAGAATTAGCTACTGGATAAGATGGATCAATAGCGAATCCAGATCCTAGAGAAATAGTTCCACCACCAGTGAGTGTCTGTCCAACAGTCATGGCCACCAGGGCTTTGGTAATCACATAAGTTGCGGTCGCGGAGGTGCGAACCGTCTTCCCGGAGTTCAGTGCGGCCTGGAGGGCGCAATAATCCAGGCTGTTGGTCAGGGATGTAGCGAATCCGAAATACGCCTGCCACTGGGCTAGGGACCACCCTGTGGTATTGAGCCCCCCCCAAGAGGTGACCCCGGAAAGCGGGTAGGAAGTCCCATCGCCGATAGCTCCGAAGTCTTCTGGGGTGACCCACTCTGCCAGCTTGGCCTGAGATGTTCGCGGGACAGATCCAACAAAGGACTGCTCGAATCCAACGAGGTTCCCGCCTTTCCCGATTCCGGTTCCGGCCAGCAACGGGGGGAGAGTAGCTGAAGGGTCCGCGATGATGTTGTCAACGGGCCAATGGGGCTGCGGATAGAGATTGACGTCAACCAGATTCACTTTGTAGGTCAGCCCAGATTTCAGGAAAAACTGGGTCTGCCCATTGGAATCCAACTGGAGGGGATTTGCTAAGGGAGTGACTCCCGTGGCATCGCTGTAGGCCGCCTGGGGTGTCGTGGTGCCTGCCACGTAGAAATACAGCCACCCGAAAGGGGTAAGCGGATTGCTGAATACGGGGTTGCCGGGGATAAGGGCGCTGGTCATTATTTGGGCTCCTGAGCATTGTTCTTGGATCTTAGGGCATTCATTACCCAATTAAATTGGTCAACCTTCCCCGTTGGGAGGCCGACTGTTTTAGCAAAGTCCTGAAACGCTTGGCTCTTAATCAATGCGTTTGAGGTTGGGATGCTAACGGCTGGCTTGGTTGCTGATTCAATGAGAAGGCTCTGGAATTCGGGGCTATTGAACATCTCGCCAGCCGCAGCCACGGCATTTTTCTTTCCCCCCGAAATGGCGCTCATCAAAGACCCAGTGACACCAGCGGCTACGGGGCCACCCCCAAGAGCGGATACCCCAGTGGCAACACCCTTCGTCGCGGTGCTCTGTAGCACCTTTGAGACAAGTCCTTCTGCATTTATGGAATTAATTATCCCTTGGTTCGCCTTCCCTGTTGTTAGGACATTGGCGCGAGCATCAGTTAGTCGCTTTGACACTTCATAGAGATCGTCCATGATCTGGCTTGATTCAGGGCCTATAGCGTCTGTGATCTGCTGATATACCGGAGTGTTGGCCTTCAGGCCCTGGTATGTTTTGGCAAACTCCGAGAAACCGAACCCCCCCCTCTCTGCCCCGCGCATGGAGCGGGTTGCCGCCGCAAGAGCGGTTGATACAACCTCTTTTTTGAGGTCATCCGGGACAATCTCCATGAGGTTCGAGAAATCAGCAGAACCCCCCTTGCTTGACCCGGATATTGCCGCCCGCATCTTCCCGGCGATATCCCCATTCACATTGTCACCAAAGTTGGAAACGATAAGATCCCCAAGCGCTTTATGTTTGGCCGTCAGAAGGTTAGCAGAACGGAGTTGCTGTTCGAGTTCCGGGGAACCCACGTTTGAAACAGTCGCTAATTGATCCTCCGCAAGTGCCCCGTAAAGCTGTTTGAGTGTTCCTGCGTCCATATTCCCATAGGTGGAATCCTTCCCCGCGATAGCCTTGCCGATGAGACTCTTTTCCCGGATTATTCGACCGTAGGTAGCGCCGTCAGGGTCGTTCACCATACCCATCAACCGTCTTTCCTGCGTGGTAAGCCCATTTGGGCCAACTTCGTTCAGGTTTTTTTGCAAGAGGGCGGACAGGTTGTCGGTGACGGCTGGGGATGTCCAGGGGACACTTTCATCCACTGTTTGGTAGAGGTTACTGGCTTCATTGGCCAAAGTTTGACGGGTTGAGACGAGCCTGTCCCTCACCTTCTGGGATACGACTCCAGGGCTTACCGTGCCGCCCTCATAGGTTGCTCCCAGGGCATCCTTGGTCACTTGGTCGGCTTGGTCTTCGGCGTTTGAGACGGTATTCCGCCACCCGGCTTCAGCGGCACTACCGGCAGCGGATCGGGTAAGACCTGCGGCAGCACGGATCTGCGGGTTATCCGCGAATACATCCTGGGGGAGCTCGATCCCGAGTCTGGTGGCTGACGCCGCAGCTTTGGGATTATACGATGCCATGTCTGCAATCTGCTGCTTCGCAGCGGTGGCCGCAGATCCCGAGCCTGAAGACGCCTTTTGGATGAGTGTCCCGAGGTCTGTTGGAGAGATTTCGGCCGACACAGGGGCCGTAACCGGGGCGGTCGGATGTTCTGCCGCCGTGGGCTCCATGGGTGATGCCCCGATGGGGGATGAGGATATTTTGGGTATGCGAGCCGCGAAGGGAGCGCCAGCGATCACTGACCCAGCCAGGCCAGCCCCCATCTGGGCCAGGGGGCCGCCTCCAGCCTCTGCTGCTCCTTGTGACGCAACGCCGCCCCCGGCTGCACCGGCAAGTTGGACAGCGGGCTGAGATGACAATGCCTTCCCAACGGTTTGTGCCGCTGGAGAGAAACCCTGGCCAGCGAGTGACCGACCAAGCCCGATTTGGCCACCAGCGCCGGCCATCGTTGAAACACCCGCTTGGACCATGCGCTCAGCGGTCGTTTTGGGCTCCGGGACTCCAAGGCTGGTAAGCAGATGTTGGACTGCCTCTGTCGGCATCTGATATTTGGTCCCGAACATGCGGTTGATGCCACTAACGAGGGGGTCGCCAACGAGCTGTGCGCCACCCACTGCCGCAGCACCGGCCGCAGCACCAGGTATGGCACCTACGCCGGCAAAGGGCGCGCCAACCGCTGCGCCAAGAGCGGCACCTGCCGTAACCGGGGCCAAGCCCCTTACGCCAGCTCCAGCCAGTCCGCCAACGGATGTGCTGGGAGGAGCGGTATCCTGCCCGTTGGTGAGCCCCATTCGGCGGCCTACGGCATCGAACCATCCAGGCTTCCCGGCATTCCCCTGATCAGGGCCATACCAGACGCCGCCATCGGGGCGCTGGACGCTCGGCTTGCCGTTGAATGTGGTCACGGGCTTGACTTGGGATTGCCAGTCTGACTGGGTCTGCTGCTGGACCGCAGGGGCAGTAACCCCATGTTGGGCCATAAGCGCGTCCAGAGGATCAACCTTTATTCCGTGCTGGGCCATGAGGTCATCGAGAGGGTCGCTCACTGTTGCCCCCTTGCCGCGAGGGCCGCCTGGATCTGGGCTTCAGAGACACCCTTGGCTCGGAGCGCTTGGACTTTGGCTTGAGTCGTGGGGTCCATAGGGGGGGATTGCCTTTGCTGTTGGTTGCCAGCCTGGGGGCGCACCGGGGGCACTGGCTGCTGGCCAGGATACCCTTGTGGAGTCCCTTGGCCGCCCGGGGCGCCGCTCCCCAGGCTCATCGGCTGGAACTTCGCCCCGTAGGAGTTGTTGATAGATGAAACCTTCCTGGAATACAGGTCTGCGGCATTTGCCGTGATCTGAGTATGCAGTTGGTCAATGTCATCAAGGACGTTGGCAGGAATGGACGCACCAGAAGTGGCCTTCCCAAAGAACGACCGGACCTTGTCCGCCATCGACCCGGCGCCACCATAGGACTCAATCTCGCTCATATTCACGCGCTTGACACCGCGCCCGGTGTTCAGCGTTAGGACGCCCTCCACTGGGGAGTATGCGTAGGCAATCTTGTTGCCGGATCGGGCGAGGTTGGTGAACGTCTGCATGTCGTTGGCTGCGCTCTGCGCCTCGGCGTTGGCTTCACTGGCCTTGTTATAGTCAGCAATGGCCGTAGGCACCAAGTGCGGGGGGACTTGACCCACGGCGGCCGGGTTCATCGCCATTTGGGCTTTTGCCTTGGCAACCTCCGTGGCAACAGCCACGTTCACCTTGGACCCCACAACTGATGGGTTCGTCTCCTTTTCGATGGTTCCCAACTGGCTACCGGCCTCGGAAACAACCTTCTGTGCCCCCTCGATATTCCCCTGTTGGAGGTAGAAATTGACCAGATTATGGGTCCGCACGTTCAAGGCGTCATTGCCCTTCCCGGTGGGGATCACGTTGTCCACCAATGAATTCCACTGGTTCGGGTCGGTGGCAGTTGCGGGCATCGCCGGTTTAGGCGTCCCGCTGGACAAGTCCATCAGCGTTCCATTGACCACCTTGAAATTCGCCGCCGTGGCCCGGGCGTTTGCCGCAGTCCGTTCCGTCGCCTCTTTCATGAGCGCAGACCCGGCAGCGAGGCCATTGATTGAAGGCTGTAATTGAGCGGCAGGGACCGCCTGCTGTGGTAGTTTCCCGGCAGCCTCCACATCCTGGTATTTTCCGAGTATCCCCGAATACTTGGCCTGATAAGCCGGGTTGCTGGGGTCATAGGACGGGTCCTGTACCAAGGCGGTAAGTTCTCCGCGCATGTCATCCCGGCGCTGGAGCCCAAGCGCCTGTTTGTCCTTGGACATGGCATAGAAGTTCTTCTGGAACTCCATTTGACTGTTCCGAAGGTTCAAAAGCGTCTGGGGCGAGATACCCGCCGCTGCGCCCTTGGCTGCTACTTGGTCCAGGGCATCCGGTTTGGTGAAATCAATGGATGGATCCGACATGATTTGCCGCATCTTCTGCTGGTCCTGGAGGGCAAGTTGGTCCTGCTGAACCTTGATTCCCCCAAGCTGGTTCTGCTGCTGCATATTCTGTAGCTGCGCGAACTGGGAGGCCCGCTGGATGGGGTCCTGGAGCGGCGTAACCCCTTGGCCGGCCTGGAGTGCGATTGCGGGATCGAGTGCCATTAGAATGCCTCCCCCGTGCCGGACGCCGTGCCAGCCGGGTAAGTCTGGATGTTCTGGGCCGCCCAGTTGTTGTTTGAGTTATTCTGGAGGTTCGACAGCGTGCTGTAATTCCCATAGGCGTTCGATACGCCATTGATCCCTGAGGTGTAGGCATTAGCGACCCCAATCTGTCCGGCCGCGCTCGCCGCCCCCGCGCTGGTCAGGGTGTTGGCCATCGAATTGCTGGCCGAGGTCCCCGCGCTGGTGGTCTGTGCCCCGGCGTTCTGGCCCAGGCCGGCAAGGCTCATGAGGTTACCGATGTTGCTCTGGTATCGGTTGTAGGCGTTGCTGTATGCCTGGTTCCCCATCTGCTGGCTGTAGTTGTCCAGTGAAGCCATGTTCGACCCGCTGAGCATCCCGCCTTTGTTCGCGCTGGCCCGACTCAGGGCATCCTGGCCTTGCCCCATGGCGTATTGAGCGCTGGGGTCGGTGTATTCATTGAAATTGAAATTCCCGATCCCGTTGGAGCCCTGGAGCTGGGACAAGGCATTGTTCCGGGCATCCAACGCCGGCTGATTGTCGGTCCTGGTCTGCTGGTACATGTTCCATTGAAGCTGGTTGGCGCTATTCGCAGAATCGGCCTGCGTCTGCGCCGCGTTGCTTGATGCGTTGCTCGAGATCAGGGATCCGACAATGGACGCCCCACCGATTGCTGCTGCTACCCACGTCATGACAATACCTCCGGGATGACTCCAATTTCGTTAGGGACAACGGATTCCCGTTCCATGGCCTCCGGGTCCGTGTGCCCGTGAGGGTTCGCATGGGCGGAATACATCCATACATCCGTGTGGGCGTGGACGAGCGGCTTGGTCATGGCCTTGACAGTGGTCATGCAGGGTCCCTCCAGGGTCGTGGCTCCGTTTTCGGTGTAGAAGGTCACGCGGCCCTTGGCGATGATCAACAGGTCCTCATGGGCATGGAGTTTCCCGGTGTTCCAGGACCCAGCCGGCAAAAACACCTCGCGGGCGTAGACCCCATGCACGAACAGATGTTTGGTCGGCGAGCAGTCCACCGCTTCGGTCCCGGGCGGGACGCTGGCGATGATCTTCTCAGCCTGGTAGATGGCAGTGCGGATCTTCTCGGCGGGGGCGTCTTCAACCCCGTATCCAGACTGATGCACGTGGTGGATAATCATGGTAGCCTTTACGTGGTGAAATACCAGCCGGTGATAATGACCCATGCGGATGCAGGCCAGGTGGGTGGGTAAATTTTCCCAGAAGTTGAAATAGACCCGGTTCCATAAGACACGTTGCTGACGTTATCCACAGCGATACAGGCTCCATATCCGGCTGGAGTGGTTCGGGTGGTGAAGTTTGTGCTGTTCGTAGTGCTGGCAGTACTGGTGGTCGCCTGGACCATCATGGTAAAAAACTCGATGTTACCAATTCTCTTGAATTTTGCCGTATATGTTGGGGTGCCGACGATGGTAAGATTGGTCGCGGTGGTGGTCCAGGTCCCATCCGTCTCGGTTAGCGGGGTGGACATTACCCAGCTGGTTCCGTTGTAGAAGAGGTTGCCCACGGACAGCGACGGGAGGGGTGACCCAAGCAGCCCTGCCACGGTCGGGCTCGGGAAGGTCCCCGCCAGATCCCCGCCAGCCGGCCCCGCTGCGGGAGGGACGTCCCAGACGCCATCGGCACGGGCAAAGTTCAGGGTGCCACCTCCTGAAGCTATGACAAGTCCCTGTGCCGTTGGGGTGAAGGCATTGAGCATGGCCGTGACCTGGACCGGAGTAAGGGCCTGGGGGGTGGCGGCGGACCCCGAGCTATTCCCGATCAGGGAGGTTAGGGGCAGTGCTGCCATCTTCCCCAAGGTCACAGCTCCAGCAGAGATCGTCGTCGCAAAGCTGGACCCTCCCGAGCCAGTAACGTCACCCGTCAACGTGATAGTCGATAGGGAATTTACTACAGCTGGGCGTATACTCTGGACCAGCCATTGGGAGAACGTCTGATTCATGGTCCCTGTTTTGGGATCCACTATTGGGCCGAGAGGGACAGGCGGGATAGACGTCATGCTAACCCCTGTGTGGTCTGCATCTCTGCCCCAAACAGCGTCCAGGACACGGGGTCGGTCCCGCTGAATTCCCAGACGCGATTCCGGCTCTTGCCGCAGCGATCCCACTTGCACCGGGTCAGATAACCGCCAATTGCGCCGGATGAGGCCCAACGCTCCGCGCTCCACGTCATGCCGGCGTCATTGCTATAGCGCATCATGACCTGGGGATTGATTCCCTGTCCGGACCCGTCAAGGCCAACACCAACCTCCATTTCTAACTGGACACGGCTGAAATAGAGCGCCAGGTTGTTGTTCGCCATATGCGGGGTTCGGCGCATCCAGAGTCTGGGAGAGCCGTTGTCCGTGTTGTTGTCCTGGTCCAGGGAGTAGAGGTTTCCGGTCTGGTAGTCGCCCACCACATGGGTCCCGTTCCACCATGCGTGGCAGTCGGCAATATGCCTGGAGTCCTGGCCAGCTACGAGGGCCGCCCGCTCATGCCAGAGCCGGGAGGTAACGTCATAGCACCAGGTCACAGGGGCGCCGGGAATATTCAGACAATAAAAGCCGTGCCCGTCCTGCTCATAGCTCCAGGACGTGGCCTGTTGGAGGTTGGCGTAGCCATAGGACAGCAGTTCTTCTTCGACCGCATGCGTGCTCACCCGAACCGGTGGTGCCGCATAGCCTTGGGCCATCCATACGACGCCGGATCCATGGCGCCCATCGCCCAGCCAGAACATCTGATTCATGACCTGGCATGGGCTGTTTGGGGAACAGCACCCGACTTCCAGGATGCTGCCAGGGATCCGAGAGAGGACGATCCCCGGGGGTGCCGACTGGGCGTCATACCAGACTTCAGTCGTTTGACTCCCGAAAATCCAGACGTTGGAATGGTCCGCCATGATCGATACAATGGGATCCGAGAACCCAGCCTTGTAGGCATAGTTCGGGCTGGTTTCTACACTGGTCCCATTGTATGTCGTGAAGTCAAGCTGATTCGAAGTATAGAATTCGGCCGTTCCCGGGACGGCAAAGATGCCCCACTGGTCCAGATAGGCCACCACATTGGACCCCTGCCAGCCAGATACGTCTGCCAATGGCAAAAACTGGGTGGTGTTGGCATCGGGAGCGAAAGTCCAAACATACCCTTGCCCATCCACAACGCAGAGTTGTGCCCCATTATCGGCTATCTGGACCCGTCCTGATGCGGTCCCCAAGGTCCCCAATGGCATCCCGCTCCATGTTTCGGACACCAAATAGAGGCCGTTCCCGCTGACGCAATATAGATTCCCATCAGAAGCGGTCCATAGGCCGCGGATTGGTCCAGCGCCGATGCTCCCCAGCAGCGTCAGGCCAGGGGTCGAGGTCAGGATCCCCTTCTCCTGGTTCGCGGCGGTCCCCATCTCGTCCATTTCGGGATACAGGTTCAGACAGCGCTGGCATTCGGCCTGCCACTGGCGAAGGGTGTAGCTGCCCGAAATGAACCCTGGGATGCGGGTTAGGCCCATGTCTACCTCCCCGCCAGGAAGTCGGCCAGGGAATAGCCGATGGGGGGCTGTCCCAGGATCGCGGCGTCACACCCGAGGTAATGCACACGGTGATTCGACCGCTTGATGGCTGCACGAGCACCCAGGGCAGTCGAAAGGACCGTCTGGCCGATTGGGCATCCAGGGAATTCGTGGGACAACTCCACTGCCAGGTTGTAGATGATCGCCTTCATCCACCCGGGCGGGAGGTTGACCACATCGTTGATGGTTGCGAAAGCCGCTGCCTGGCTCCAGTAGGTCAGGTTCAGGGTTACCTGGACCGATGGGCAAGGCCAGAAAGAGATGTTCCCGGTGGGGAACTGCTGGTCGAAGTAAATTCCACGGGGGATGTTGGTCTGGGTCTGCTTCAGGGTGATAGAATTCCATTCCTCAACGGAGAGGATCTGGAGTGGGTAATCGATGGTTCCCGCACTTGCCGTGGACGGCATGGTGAGGGTCGCCACGGCAATGCCAACCGGGCGGGTGGGGACCACGATGGTTCCGGCCGGCCCGATGGTTACGCTGAACCCTTCGGTGGGGACCGTGCTGGGGGGCTGGATCAGGGTCGAAACCATGACGTTGGAAACGCTCATACCTTCCTGGGTGTTCCACTCGTCCAACATCACGTTGATGACGTTGAAAGCGTCCTGGGCCTGCTGAGGGGTGGGCGTCTCGCCTTCGGCCAACACGCCGATGATGCGATACGCTCGGTCAATCAGGTCCAGGACTTTCATACTTCACTTGCCTTTCTTGGGAGTGGCCTTGACAACCGCCGGGGGCGTGTTTCTGGGGTTCGTCCCCAGCGGAGCAACGGGTTTCCTGGTTTCGGCGTATTGCTCTTTCCGCTTTTTGGCCCAGGTCTCATCGCGCATGGCTAGCCCTTGTAATTCTTGGACGAATGGTGCTGGTGCGGGCCGGCGACCGCCTTGGCGATGCGGCCGGTGTCGCGCTTGGCCATCTCGGGATCGTGGTGGATGCCGGGTTTGCCGAGCATCGGAACGCCCGGGATCTCGTCATCTTCCATGTCGATCTTCTTGCCGGAGTAGCCCTGGGCGTAGCTCTTCTTGGCCATCACTTCTTCCCTTTCTTGGAAGCCTTCATGAGCTTCCGGTCGGCCTTCAGGTCGGCCTTGGAGCCTTCCTTGAGGGCATGTTTCTTGTCGTAGGCATCATCCTTGCGCTTCACGGAAGCGGGGGCGCCCTTGGGGATTCCGATTTCCTTCTGTTTCTTCATGGTTTTCGCCTTTTCGGGCAACTTGAGCCCTTTTGAAGCCTTGTCCCATTCCTTGACGCCCGCCTCGCCCAAGGCTTTGTGACCAGCAGGGCTATTCACCCATCGGAGTTGGGCCTTGGACTTTGCGGGCATCGGTTAAGCCTCCACTGCGGGATCGGCGGCGGGATCCGGGGTAGCGGGATCGGCCGGGGTGAAGGTGACGGCAGCCGCAGGGTCAGGGGCGGGAGCCACGACTACGGCCCCTTCGTCCCAGTTCCGCCACCCCTTTTTCCGCGCCCGGGTTTCCTCGGATGCGTTCTGGACGATCAGATATTCCCCGGGGTTGGCCGCGAAATCCTTGTAGATCATCTTGGGGTAGTCAGCCATTGTCTACTCCGACACGCGGCAGGCGTGGTAGCCCCGGACGCCGACGAGGCCATACAGCACGTCAATGCGGGTCACTTCGGTGTCGTTCAGGACGTTTCCGCCAGTCATGACGCGGACCGCCATTTCGTCGGTGTCGAAGGTATAGCCCTCGCATCCAGCGATGACAGGCAGGGGCACGAAGGCCGCAGCGTAGGCATCGCGCTGGAACAGCAGGTTTTGGCGGTAGGCGGTGTTCGCGGAGCCCCAGAAGGTCAGGGCGGCGGAAGCGGCGGGCAGCGCAGAGCAGAACGGGATGTCGGGGGCGGCGGTGGTGATCGGCGGGTAGACCGGGATCGGCTGCTGCGTGGTGCTGGTGACAGTGACGGGCGCGGTCACCACGAACTGGCGCAGGGTGGTGCCGTAGGCGAATCCGAGCAGCGGATGGACGGCATAGACGTTGGCGATGGTGAAAATGGCGCCAGCGGCGATGGTGTTGCCGATGGTGGCACCAGCGATGTTCAGCACGGAACCCGACTGGCCGGCTGTGGCGGAAATGGTCAGTCCGGTGAGGGTCTGGGTGCCGTTGGTCAGGTAGGGGGTCGCCTGGGATTCGAAGAACTCGAAGCCCATGAACTCGCCGCAGCTGCCCTTGAGGTAGCTTTCGGCCAGGAGCCGCGAGGGATTGAACAGCACCTTGCTGGCGTCGATCAGGGCGGACTGGGCGTCAGACGACCAGATCGCCATGCGGGGCTCTTCGGGGGCCAGCATCTTTTCCAGCCACACGCGGGCGGCCGAGTAGGTCACGCTGGACGAGGGGACGGCGCCGGCAGTGCCGACGACCTGGGGGGTCCACCAGAGCGCCTGGTTGAGCAGATCGGCCTGGACGCCGGAAGCCAGGGTGCTGATGGCGGGGCGCAGGAACCTTTCCTTGAAATCGGTCAGTTCCAGGGCTCGTTCAGCGGCCGAGAACATCAGGGCCACGTGCTTGCGGGTGTTGACGGTCAGGTTGGCGAAGGTTTCCTTCTGGTCAGGAGCACTGCCACCACCAGCGAAAATCGGGCCGTTGTAGATCGCGCTCGCAGGGGGGATCTTGATCTTGACCGTCGCGCCTTCGCTGTAGCCGTCAACGTCCCGGCCGATGGCCTTTTCGCGGCTGCGGTTCAAGCCCTTCAAAAACGGCAGCTGCTCTTCGAGCATGCCGGCCGCCTCGCGGGCAATCATCTGGTGGGTGAGAACGGTATTCGCCATTGTGTTTCTCCGGGCCGGGTTTCAACCGGCGAATGGTTTAGCGGCGTCCCCTCGCAGGGCTGGCCTGGTACTGCGACTTCCGCCAAGCGAGATACTGGGCATCGGTCATTTTCGAGGGGTCACCAGAACCGGCCGGCGCATTGCCCCGAACAGGCTGGAGCGGCGGGGGCGCGGAGGTAGTGGGCCGCGTTACAGGTTTTTCGAATTGGGCTTCGATCTTGCCGAGTTTGAGCAGCGCCTTCTCTGGCGACATGGCGGCCAGATCCTTCGCTTCGTCGAGGTTCCGGCACAGGTGGTAGAGCATCTGGGGGCCGAATTCCGACTCCGAGATGGCCTTTGCCATGGCCGGGGTGATCGCCCGATTGCGCTGGAGCATCGCGGAGTCCGCGACTTCCTCGTAATCCTCAATGTCCTTCATGGCGGTTCGTTCCCGCTCGGACCATGCGGCACTGGCCGTCTGGCTCCTGCGGGCCTGGTCTTCCTGACTGCGCCTGTCGTTTTCCAGCCGCAGGGCTTCCTTGACGGCCACCTTCGCCTTATGCTCCGCGAGCGCGGCGTAGTAGTCTGCCGGGTTCTGGAACTTGGGGTCGTTGGGGTCAGGGGCGTTTTCCTGCACCACGGGGGCAGGCGGGGCCTGGCGGAGCGCCCTGTTTTCGTCGTCGCGCTGCTGAAGTTCGCGGTCGAACTTTTTGCGTTCCCGGGCCAGTCGCTTTTCGATGGCCTGGTCAACCTCGGCTTGGGTTAGGAGCTTCGGTTCTTCAACCTGAGCGACCGGCTCAGTGGCGGGGACCGGCGTTTCTGCCGGAGCGGTAATGGGTTCGTCGTTCACTGCATACCTCCAGGATTAGGCCCCTGTGAGCCGTCGAGCGGTTGCGCGGGCATGGTGCCCCCGGCAGACGGTGCCGTGCCGTTCTGACCCTGCTGTTGCTGCTGGGCCTGACTTGCTTGCAGGTTGGCCATGGCCACGTCATGGTCACGGTCGGCCTGCGATTCGAGGGTGCCGATGGTGTGCTGGAGCTCCAGTGCGGCGGATTTGCTGCCGATGGTCAACAGGGCGATGAGGCGCTTCGTCTCTTCCTGCATGGCCGTCATCTGGATTCGAGCGTCCGTTTCGGTTTGTTTGGATTCGATCTTTTGCTTCAGGGCGTCGGCAACGTCCATGAGGTGATGAATCACCTGCCCGGACTGCGCGACCTGGGCCTGAAGCTGCTGGGGGTCCGGCTTGCCCTGGTTGTCCTGGAGTTGGGGCGGAAGCATCTTCTTCAGCCGGTCGGCAACTTCAGTTGCGCCAGGGAGGTCCAGGTTGCGGAACATGATGTCGCCCACCAACTGCATTAACTGGGGGTTGCCGCGCAGCACTTCTTGGAGCCAGGTGGCGCTTTCCTGGCGCTTGCTGGAGTAAGACGGCCCGGAATGCACGATCACGTCATAGCGGCCCTGATCCATTTTGTGGTGGACCTTGTCGCCGTTCTCTTTGGTGAAGATTTGGTTGATGCCGATCATCTCGGATTCGCCATTTTCATGGAGGATCCGCACGGTGCGCGGCGTGTCATAAATCTTGGGGATCAGGTCAACCAGGATCCGGCCAAGGTGCCGGAGTGATTTGTGGAGGTTGTCCACCAGGTGGAAGTTCGCGCTCTGGCTCTGGGTCTGCCGGGCCATGATGGCCTTGCCGGACTTCTGGTCGCCGCCAGAGCCAAGCTCGTCCTGATAGATGCCAGAGACTTCCTTGAACTCGTCCGATGCCTGCTGAACCGACTGCAGCACGGCCCCCGTCTCAGCCGTGAACGCCTGGCGCTGGGGAGCGGGAAGCGGCGAGCCCTCGTTCGACACGGGGTTGTAGGTCAGGAAGGCGTGATTGCGGGTGTTCGCGGACTCCCAGTCGGCCTGGTAGTTGTCGAGCTGGCCTTCGGCCACTACATAGGGGGCCTTGGGCGCCAGGGCGATTATTTCGGCTTCCTGGCTGCGGAGATAGTTGTAGCGGCGCTGGATGTCACGAAGGAACCGGATCAGACCCCAGCGGTGGCGCTGGCCGTCAACGATGCACTCTTGGCCGCGAACAGGGATGATGGGAATCCACTGGCCGGGCCATTCGGTGCGCTCCAGAACCTCGATACCGTTGATTTTATACCAGTAGATCGTCGGGACTTGGACGCTTCGCTTGGTGGGGTTGCCGTCCTTGTCGAGCTTAAATTTTGGATTCTTGGCCGGGAGTTCATCCTCGAATGCCGTCTCGCCATTGGCCAGCAGATAAAGGGTCTTCTCTTTCCATTCCTTCTCGAAATAATCCGCAACACGAATATTCGCGCCCTTGAACCAGTCCGGAGCCTTCATTAGGTATTCGGTGATCGACCCGATGCCCTGCGAAACCTGAGCGTTGGGCCACTTCTGCTCGAAATCTTCCTTGGTGAAGTCCTCAACGACCATCCCCCAGTCGCAATCGGAGCCATCAGGCTCGATGCCGGCCGGGTCCAGGAACACGGAATCCGGGTTAGTGATGCTCTTGACCTTGATCACCTGATCGAACGAATCGTCAGACTCGTATTCGGTGATCACGCGGAAGAACCCGTCGCCACAGGCCACCTGGTAGTCATGTGCGGTGTCCAACGCGGTATCTTCGCGGGAGTCGTAGGCGATGTGCCGAATTAGGCCCTGGTAAACCTCGGCCGTCTCCTGGGTGGCGCCCTCAGAGACAGGGTCAACGGCCACTTCTGGACGGTTCTGGCGCTGGTCATTCGTGACGAGGTTGATAATGGCCGGCAGACGGTTGATGGTCATACAGGGCCGCTGATCAGCCTGACGAGCAAGCTTGATCTCGTTCGGCCACTGCTCGCCCACCATGAATTTCAAGTCCTCGGTGCGCTGGGATCGCAGTTCGTCCTCCGCGTCCTGGACCTGGGCCAGACGCTTTCGGACCCTCTCGATGAGGGCGAGGTCCGGATCTTCCTTGGGCTTGCGCTTGGCCATCAAATAGCCTTATGGGGGTGGTGGATCGAACACGCGCTTTCCACCAGGGAAACGCGGTTCTTGAGGCTGTAGATTTCCTCGGTGTGGGTGTCGGTCTTGTCTTCGACCTTTGTCAAGCGCTGGTCCTGGGCCTGCCATTTTTCCGACAGGAGCTTGGTAATCAGCGAATGCTGGCCGCGAAGGATGACGCCCACGGCAGCGGATAGGGCGAGGACGATGGAAATCCAGTTGGCCAGAGTCATGGTTAAACCGCCGTGGAAGGGGTGATGGTCACGGTGGCGGCGGTCTTCGCTGCTTCGGCCTTCACGTCTGCGGCGAACTGGGCGAAGATGGCTTTGATGTCCGCTTCGGCGACCTTGGGCACAGCCTGGGCCGCCTTGATGTCAGCCTCGGCCTTGGCTTTCAGCGCAACGAGTTCCGCCCGGATCGCCTTCCGGTCGGCGATGAGCCACCAGATACCGGAGATACCAAGGCCGATCAGGACCCCGATGAGATACTGGAAAATGCTGCTCATTTTGCGGCCACTCCATTGAGTTTTTCAGTCATTCGGATTGCGCCCATGCCGAGCATCCCGAGCAGGAGGGGAAGCATCTGGGTCAGGTCAGCCGGAGCCATCGCCAGGGGGCGGTGAAGGATGGCGGTGATGAAGTTCGCCAGCGGCAGGCCCACCCAGTTCCATGCGCAGGCGGAACCACAGACCCAGCCCACGAATGGACGCCAGCCAGAGACGAACAGGTTGGTGCTCGCGGCCTCCACCTTATTGGTGTCGATCTGGGACTGCTGAGCGGCGATCTGGCCCTGGATGATAACCATGGCCTGGGCCATCTGATCCTTTTCGGCCTGGGTTTTGTCGGGCCAGATCTTGCCGATTACACTGGATGCCAGATCAGCGATAGAGCCGATGCCAGTAATGTCAATTCCCATCGTGGGTCCTCCGGTAATGGGACGCCATACGGGTCCTCGTCGTAGGGATCATCGGGGTCCATTCGTCCCTCATCTCTGCACCATCAGGCTGGGCCGCGAATGCGGAGCTGCGTCAACCGGGCCGGAAGCAGCGCTAACGCCGGCCAGGAACCCCTTGAGGTAGGCCAGCTCGACTTTCAGGGACGTGTTCTCGACCCGCAGCTTCGGGGATGCACACCCGAACGCCAGCGCGAAGATGGACAGAACCATGAGCGCCAGGACGGCTTCGACCCAGAAACGCTTGAGCAGCTTCATGGCTGCACCTCCTGGTAGGACCAATGGCCAGGGCCACCGGCAGCGGTGAGGGCCATGCGCCGGGGGGTTTCACCGGGGCGGGCGATGGCCAGATGGATCCAGGCCATGCATTCGAAGATGACTTGGTCGTAGGGCAGGTTGGACTTGCGCAGGATGTCGAAGGCGGCTTGCAGCGCCATGCCCTGCGGCACTAGGTCAGCAGCTCGCCCGTCAAGGTGTGCCGAAGACTTCGCCCCCCCAACCGCTTCGTTCAAAGCCTCGCTCCGGAACCCCGAGTCAACGGAAATAGGCACCCCAAGGAGTGCCCGTGCTGGTTCCAACAGGTCGCTGCACAGCGTGGCGAGGTTGTCGATAGCGTGTTGGGGAGGCGTGTTATCGATGCCCTTCCGCGAGGCCGTTTGGCTCCGCGTCAGGTCATCGAGGGTGAAATGTTCGGACATCGGCACTCCTAATAGGTCGTGATGGAGGGCCAGAGAACCAGCATGTTGGCGCAGCCAACTTCGGTCGTTGCGGAGGTGATGGCCTGGATGTCGATATCGCTCTGCGGCTGGATGATCGGCAGCAAGCCAAGGCTGATGGTGTCGGGGTTGTTGTTGGAGCTGACGCCTCCCAGATCGAATTTCAGAGCGATCCCGTTGGCCCCGGTCGTGGTGGTCAGGCGGATCTTCCCAAACTTGGCCGTCGCGGTGACATCGTTGATGGCCGGAAGAAGCTGGAAGATCATCCCGAAGAAGCCGGCCGGAATGGTGAAATTAGCGGTGCTGTCGTTGTTGTCGCCGGCCAGGATGCAGTCATAGATTAGAGCCGGGGACTGAGGGACGCCGAGCGTGAAGGTCTGGGTGGCGCCGATATAGATGTTTCCAGCAGCGGAGCCGCCAGACCCAACGGCGACCACTTCGGCCCCGTTGTTCCGCAGGCAGTTGGTGATCGTGAAAGGTCCGGTCACCCCGTCCAGCTGGGCCGCAGCGGAAACCATCGTCTGGCCGTTGAGGACAAAGACGGCGGTGTGGGGCTGGTAGGACGTGTCCAGGTAGCTGATGGCCACCTGTTGGGCGCCGGTCCCGGCCGATGCGTCCGCCGTGCTGTCCGAGCAGACCACCAGGGTATAGCCAGCAGTCGGGTTGGCCCGGACATACTGGGTGGCGCCGGCCGTGGTCGCCGGGAACCCCCAGAGATCGGCCAGGGTGGTGCCAGCCGCAGGGTTGCGCCCCGTCAGCAACAGGGGCGTCACCACATTGCGCTGGATCGCCTTGAGCAGCCCCACAGGCAGCGTGGGGAGCATGTTGTCCGTGATCAGGTTGGGCGGAAGTGCGAGTTGGATTGGCATTACGAGTCCTCCAGGTCAGAGGACCGGTTAGGCCAAGCAGATTCCGAGCAGAGCGATGTTTGCGGTGGCGGCGGCGCCCTGGCCGGTGGTGAGGCTGAAGTAGGGCATCGTCTGGGTATAGGTGAAGACGCTGGTCGCGGCGGCGGCGGTGAGCTGGGCCGAGCTGGCGACGGTCAGGGACGAATAGGCGGTGGCGGCGGCGATCAGCACGCCCGACTTGCCGGTGGTGTTGTAGGCCCCCCCCGCAGCGGTGGTGAGCGAGATGCTGGGATTCCAGGCGAGCAGGCCGGTGACGAGGAACTGGCCGCCCACAGGGTTGCCATTCAGTCCGCCCCAGTTGAACTGCTGGTCGGTCGTCACGTTCATGTTCGCGCCGAGCAGGTTGGCGCAAACGGTCTGGGTGCCGATGACGCCAGCGATGACGCCAGCGGGTTCCAGACTGGCCGCCTCATTGGCCGCCGGGACCTGAAGGGTGGTATTCAGGGGCCACCAGCAGCCCAGGGCGGTTGCGCTCTGGATGTCGCGGGGATCGATGTTGAAGGTGCCGGCGCCGTTGCCACTCACGGGGGAGTTGACGGTGACGGTCCCGGAGAACGGAAGGGTAATCGTGGAGCCCGCAGCCTGGAGGTGGACCGGGGCGATAACCTGAAGCTGGAGGGCCATGGTTGAATCCTTTGAGGACTATCCTCGGATTCAATCATGCGATTTAAAAATATAGTGGCAATGTTGCCTGTATGTGTTATCAGACCACAACTTGCCTACGTTTATGACGCTTGGTCCTTGTCTCCCACGGTGATCGTATGCGCCTGCAAATACCGGATAACACTGATGGTTAGGATTTTATAACGCGGTGTCCCCTTGGGGCCATGGAAACGCTGCACAACAAGGTCAGTGCATGTACGCGTATCCGGGTTTACGAAATGCTCCCGAAAATACCCGACCGACATCTGGTGGAGCATCCTTGCCGCTTCGCTGGGGTCGATCCAGTCTTTAGCCATTTACCGGGTCCTCATGAATGGAGCGCGTTTGAAAACTGTTTCCATCAGGTAGGCCAGGTTGTAGGCGTCCCATTCGTCATCCTGGGAACCAATGATCTTGTCGATGAACTGGACCACATGAACGCATTCATGGGCCAGCGATAGGGCGCATTGACCACGCTCCTGGCTTGGCAAGTGCATGAGGACTTCCATCGACTTGCCGTAATTGAATTCATGGGTGACCGCCGTTGGGTAGTGCGGCCGCATGTCGCACCATTTGCGTTCCCAGTGATAGAGATACTGTTTCTTGTCCTCGAACAGGAATACCTTGACGCTCAGCCAAGGGAGGTGCGGGAAGGGGATGGCAATCCTGATCGTCGGTTTAGCCACGCGCAGCCCTCACGGCTTCGTCCATTGCCTTCACTTCGGCCGGCGCCATATCCCACCGGCACGGCCGCACGAACCTGCGGTATGGGCCTCCCTCGTAGCCGTAAACGATCTCCCAGACGCCGGACGCGTCAACGTAGCCTTCCGGGTCGTTCGGGTCCAGGATCGGCGGGGTGAAGGACGGCGGCTGAATGTAGCCGACGACCTGGCCGGATTCGAGCTTCGTCTCTTTGTGCCAGGCAACGGCAACATCGGGCAGTTCTGGGAGGTGGCAGCGCCAGCACATCAGTTGTTCTCCTGGATGACGTAATACAACATGCCCGCGACGAAGGCGATCCAAAGCGCGACCCAACTCATTCCGGCTCCTTGATCTTCCAGCCTTTCGGGCTGTCAACAATCCAGATTGTTTGGCCGGCCAATTCGCCGTGGCACGTGCCACAGAGGCCGACCCAGTATTCAAGCAGGTTCTCAGCACAGGTCGCACGTTCCCATGCCTCCAGGGGCATCTTTGCGCAGCGCTGGCACATCTCCACCTTGTTGGTGCGCTTGATCGGGAGGCGAACGGGGCGCGGGAACATCAAACCGGCCCTATGTCGGGGATAAAGGAGCCAATTCCAAAGGTGCGGATTGTGCCATCCGGGTCAATGATCCGGATGTGTGTGCCAAGGTTCAATTCTGCATCTGACCAATCATGTTGGCAGTCCGGAGTTTCTTCAAAAGGGCCGATGCACCGATATGGCTTTTGGCACTTAGCGCAAACAAGTAAAGCATTCATACACATCCCTACCAGAACTTGATGACGAAATGCATGATGATTGTGCCGATGGCGGCATAGACCAGAAGCAGGAAAACTGCGTCACCTTTGCTCATGTCACCCCATCCATCCAAGCCCTTTGTTGTGGTCCAGCACGCGCCCCTGGCTTGGTTTGGGCGGCGGCTTAGGCGCCTTGGTCAGCGCCGGGAACAGTTCGGTGAGCAGCCAGACCAGAGCATCGGCCCGGTTCGGTGAGCCCTGGCCAAGATAGCCCTGGGTAGAGAATGCGGTGAGTTCTTCTTCCATCTCCGGGAAATAGCCAACGTGTGAAACCTTCCCACTTTCGTAAAGGGCGCTGATCGGCTCAGCTCGAACCACTTTCCCCCGGCTGGCAGATACGGCCTTGTAGTTCGTGCGGGGCCTAGCCGTCTGGATGGTGAACCGGACCATCTCGCCGCCAAAGTTGGACTCACCGATGATGGCGTCAGCTTCATGGCGGTCGAAGGCACTGGTTGCCACCTTCCCCCAAGTCGCCGGCCCGGCCTTTACGGTCAGGTCCTCCAGGATGTAGGCCCGGCCATCCGTCCCCAGGCCACCCACCACGATACCGATGGCGTCGTTGTCTGCATTGTCCACGTCTCCTGCCCCTGACGGGTCCACGGCGACAAGCACACGTACCAGGTCAGGGATTTCGCTACCTGTGACGCGCCATTTGTCGATGTCCGTCTCATTGAACAAGGAATTCGGGTTTTCGTCAGACCATTCTCCCCGCAGGAACCGTTTCTGCTGTCTCGCGCCGAGGCCCTTCAATGTCTTGATGTAGGTATCGGACAGGTTTAGAAGGTTATCCTCAGGGTTCATCTGGAAGTAGGCGTAATCTTCTGGCGAGTCCAGCTTCCCTTTCGTCTCGGGGTCTAGGCGCTGGTGGAACATCTTATATCCCCAGTGGCCCTTGCCTGTGGGGTTCAGATCGTAATACATCCTGACAGGCATCGGGCGCTTAACGCCGTCGATCTCCTGATCAACCTTCTGCGCCAGGCGGGTCACAGCCATGTTCCGAGATTCGAAGGGAATCTGGCTGATTTCATTGAGATAGATGGTCACGAACTCACGGCCTAGGATCTTTTCGACCCGGGCTTTGTCGTCTAGGCCACCGAACCATATCTCCGAGCCATTGGGCAACAGAGCCATCCAGTCCGTCTTATTGAGGTCGTATGGCACGTCCGGGAAGCATGTGGCCATCACCTTCGGGAACGTGTCCTGGATGATCGATGCCTTCACGTGGCTGAACCGGAACCGCAAGATGCAGTGGCGGCTGTTCTTCGCCTTGATGGCTCGCATAACCACGGCACGAACCAGCAGGTAGGTTTTGCCAGAGCGCGAGCCGCCCTCCAGCATGATGTGGGTCGCATTGCTAGCGAGGACCTTCTGCTGCGCCTTGGTCTGGGCCGGAGTGAGGCTCACAGGAGTTCATCCTCAGGAGTGGAACGCACCGTGATGCCGCCCTTTTCTTCGGGAGCGTTGCGGTTCGCATTCATCAGCGCCAGCCCCAGACTCGCCCCCTTCTGGGCCGTCTCGGCCAGGGCAGCGATGGGGCGCAGATCGTCCATGTCTGCGTCTGCGGGCAGGTTGGCAACCTGGCGTTCGAAGCGGGCCATGAGCGAAGCCGCGCCCTTCATCCCGGACCTACCACCAGCAGATGCGGACTGCGCGATGTGTTTCAGGTTGTCGGCGAAGGCCATTACGGAACTCTGTTCCGAAACGGGAAGTCGTTCTATTGCCGCTTCTACGGCAACCAATTGTGTGGCCAACTCTTTGATGTTTTCGGTCTTCCCACTGAAACGTTCCGAAATGCGGGACTTTGCTACCTTGAATTCTCGGGCCAGGGCGGACACGGATTCACCATTCGCCCGCCTCTTGCCAATCTCTCCCCATTGGCGGTCTGTGAGACTTGAGGGGCGACCAGCCATTACAGCGCCTGCCCGTTCAGATCGACCAGGGAGGTCTTCTCGTTCTTCCCCTGGCCCCGGAGGATGGTGATGATGTTCTGTGCCTCAGCGTGTGGGTCAAACTGCGTCGGAATCACCATCCCAGCCGCAGCGTAAACGTCCTGGAGGAAATCCCCCATGACTTGGCATCCGTCCATGTATTTCTGTTTGCTCAGGCTCATTTGGGCTCCTTGATGCCAAAGAATGCGTCGACCAATCCGAGCAACCGGGACAACTTCCCTGGGGTGTCGGGTTGCCAAAAAGCAGGTCCGGCGATTGGGTTCTGTTGCTCATCACAAGGGATGATGGCCGGGCCGGTGTTCTCTTCCTTCACTTGGGCAGCGAAGGCGTGGCAGATATTAGAACCATAGAGAACACCCAGCCGTAACTGATTCGAGCCCATGTTCCCGTAGGGGCTACCTGCACCACTCTGGATATAGACGCGCTCGGCCTGCTCTTCTTCGGGGCTCATGCCTAAAGTATAGGCTGAATCTAGTCGTTTGTGTAGCTTTGTGACGCTTTTGGTCCCGGCTCCACCGGGTTACCCTTTACCAAGGATGCGATTGTCGTAGGCGTCTTTCCTTTGCTTGGTCATCGCTGCGAGAATGGCTTGCCAACACTTCCCGCATATATCCAAGGATGGCAATGGCCCCTGTATCGTCCAACTGAAACGGGCTGGGCTTTTGCAAACCATTATGGATTCACCATCCCATTCGGCGTGCCCCGTCCCCAAGTCCTTGCAGATGTCACAGGTGTAATGGATTTCGGTTCGCTGGCTCATTTCTGCCTCCCTATGGGTTCGATGTCCTCCACGAACCGCACTGGCGGATCGTTCTGTGCGCCGATGCAGTAGGCTCGCTCGATTACCTCAGACACCTGGGGGCCGGTGAGATCGCTGGTGTGCAGACCCAGGACCACATACCCACCATCCAGCCCCGGGACGGTGTTCGCCATGATCTGCTCAGGGGTCAGGAGTGTGGCCGAGATAAGGTCTTTCCATCCTTCCACGTCCATGGGCCGACCATGGTATTTTACGTTGGCCTTGACGAGCTGGCCGAGGACCACGTGCATTTTGGCCGACTGCACGTTTGACCTGGTCGGCGGCTTGATGGTCACGACCCAATCGTTCGGGGTTTGCCAGATCGCCTTCACGCAATTCGCGCGGGAGGGACTAGGAGCGGCCCGGAGAATGAAATGTGCGCCCTTCATGCCAAGACACCCTTCCGCTTGTCCTGGACCTTGCTACCTCGTATTAGCGGGCATCCGTTCCCCATCTTCTCGGTGACATCCATGACGGTCCACTCGATGAACTTGGGGATGCCCAGTTCGTGGAGCTCCATCGAGCCGGATTTGCGGTAGTAGAGCAGGTGGTTTCTCCGGTCGATCCGCACGATTTCCCGGGTGGGGCCTCCCGTTCCGAGATACACGCATCCCTGCTCCAGGTCGATAGGCTTAATCTTCATGCTCATTTCATCCTCCAATGGGAAGGGACTGGTTGGGGTCGTATTCATGAAAAGACTTTGTGGCCTTGTTGGATTCCGTGAACTGGTTTCGGGCCGGGTTGAAAATGAGATTTATTCGTTTGTAGCGCTCCCCACCCCGATTCTTGGCGACACGGCATGAAACAGACCGATCCGCGCCTGGCTGCGGGTTCGTGTCGGTATTCCACAGGAGCAGGGCGATATCGATATCACGCTCGATCTGACCGGACCCGAGGAAATTCTGCAGAGTAGGCTCCTGCCCTTCTTCGACCTTGCGGTTGAATTGGCTCAACATCACCACGTTGATTCCGAGCCGCTGGGCTAGGCGCTTTGCCGATTTGGTGATTTCCCCGATGGCTTGGGCCTCAGTGTCGTTTCGGCGGGACCGGGTATCAGGTTCGCCGAGCAGTTGGAGGTAATCCACAATGGCCACGTCCAGCTTTGAGCGCCGATGCTCACGGACGATGGCGGACTCGATGCTTGACCACGAATCCCCGGCGCATCCATGGATACCGACGATACCGCGCCTCACAGCGTCCAGGACGGCCCGATCCTCTGGGGATGGTGTATGCGCACACCGAAGGGCCACAAGGCTATTCACAGAGCAGGCGCAGGCCACGATGCGGGCAGATATCTCATCCTCGTCCATTTCCAAGCTTCCCATGGCCACGCGCCGGCCGAATTGGGCGGATCGCACGGCGAGCTGGACGGCGAGGGCGGTTTTGCCCGCGCTCGGAAGGCCACCGATGACAATCAACCGGCCTGGGTTCGCCACGATGGTTGAATCGATGGCTGGCACCCCGACAACGGCTAGGTTCTGCTGGGATTCAGGGGGCAGGATCGGCGCGCCGGAAAGGTATGCCTCAAACTGCCTGGCGTAGTCGGTAGCAGCGCGAAGGCGTGGATTCCCGGCCTGGGAAACCTTGCCCATGAGTTCGGCCATCTCGGATTCAACATCTGCTAGCGGGGCAACCATGGCCCTCTTGGACAGACCTTCCATGGCACGGGCCAGGACGTTCCGCTTGTAGGCATCGGCCACCTTGGCGATACGGGGTCGAAGGTCTGCGGCATCGAACCGGTTCCCCGCTTCGGCGAACACACGCTCTAGGGCGTGGATGTCTGGAGTGTCGGCTCCCATCTTCCGCATGGCTTTCCCCGTTGACCACGCATCGATGATCCCGCCGTTTCCGGCGATGGCCTGGAACGCCTGCCAGATCAATCCATGGCCCCTGCCCACGAACATTTCCGGGGAAAGGCTGGTCAGGTGGGACGGGGTGTCAATGTCCGCCCGGAGGTTGACCACACCCATGAGCAGGGAGGATTCCGTCTCAACTTCTTCCTGGTAGGCCAGATCGACTTCGCTCATGCCGTCTCTCCCAGTGATTCCTTAAGCAGCCGGCGCAGTTCATCACCCCAGGCCAGCGCACTTTCCGCGGCATGGAGCATTTCGGGGGTCAGGATGTCCCCTTCGGTTTTGGCAAAGTCAACGGATTCGCGGAGCATCATGAGATCCGAATCTAGGGTCATGCTTCTCCGCACATATTTTGCGAAGTCGTCAAGATCGCCCTTGAGGGACGCTAGGCGATCCTGCCGCCATCTGGAGCGGTAGTCCCGGACCTCGAAAAAAGCGCTCGCCTGTTCTGTGGTTTCAAACTGCATTCTGCACCTCTTGGGAGCACGACCGTTTTTTGACGGCCATGATGACGGCATCAACGAAATCCGGGCTGTTCAGGAGAGAGGGGAGCATTTTGGCAGAAAGGGAAGTCTTGGATTGTGCTCGGCGCATCCCCTCCATGGCCCAAATCTTGACTCCCTCCAGGATGTCCTGGTTGGTGACCTTTTCGGTGGTCCCCTTCACTACCCGGCCGAGGTGTTTTTGCCATGCCTGCCATGTAAGTTCGGACGTTCCAACTGCGCTTGCGATGTATTTCCCGTGGTCCGGAAACTGGTCTTGCATTTCCCGCAGGGACTTGAGCATTCCCCTCCAAACGGTTCTGCCTTCTTCCATCTCTGGGGGATAGTCTCCGTAGACATCCACCTTGGGTATTTTCACCTTCTTCTTCGGGGCACGTACATCAGGAATCAATGAATCAGGAATCAATGAATCAGCAGGATATTGAATGGTAGGTAACGGTTGGCTAACGGTTAGATCACATCCCATTGATTTCATTGGTGGTTCCGGCTTTGGGTAGCTACTCCGTTTTTCCGTGTGGTGCGGATTTTGATGTTTCAAAAAATTAGGAATCCAGATGAACCGGGATCCGTTGACATCGTATCTGATGATGAAACCCATCCGGTAGAGATCGGTCAGGTACCCGTTAATGTCCAAATGCTCACGGTAGGGGAACAGTTCTGCCTTGATCCGGGGGGGGCGATCTTCAAGGATTCCTTCTCGATCCGCGAGGCACCAAAGGCCGGCGAAAAGGAGAGGGAGGATAGGGTCAGCGGATCCAAGTTCTTCATTCATAAAAAAACTGTGCTTGATATTCCTTGCGTGTGGCATGGGGATACCTGGTTTCCCACCCTGCCTCCGATTGGTTGCGCTTGCCCGCACTGGGCAACAACGGGAGATAGGGTGGGATGGGGGGAAACGGTGTGTAATCCAGGCGCAACCCTGATCCTTATATTATAGCCCTATGCCGGTTTTGCGTCAAGCACTTGCTGGGGTTCACCGGAGAGACGGGACGCGCTTTGCAGCTTTGACTTTGCCGCCAAAAGGTCTGTGACGGCGCGGTTTACGAGTGCCCTGGCGGTTCCGTCCGGGACTTCAAGCGCTGACGCCTGAACGGTGATCTGGGCCACAATGAGGGACACTTCCCGACAATTCATGATTTTGCCTTAAACCGGCCCTTGGCGTCTCGAATTGAAACATTCTCGGTTCCGAATTTCGCCTTGAGCCAGTCCGCGCACAGCGCCAGGATCATCCCGTATTCCTCGACCTGATCCGGCGTATATCCCTGCGCCTTGCCGATGGATTTGTAATGGGCCTGCCACTGAGCCACAGAATAGCATTGGCATCCGATTTGGATCTTGGTGTGGGTGCATGTGGTAACACTATGTTTGGTTCCGCTGATAAACAGGGGAGAGAAAGTCCAGGCATCGCCGAAGACCTGGGCATCGCCGGAGACCCGGGCATTGCCGAAGACCTGGGCATTGCCGGAGACCAGGGCATCGCCGGAGACCCAGGCATTGCCGGAGACCTGGGCATTGCCGGCGACCAGGGCATCGCCGAAGACCCAGGCATCGCCGGAGACCCGGACATTGCCGAAGACCCGGGCATCGCCGTAGACCCGGGCATTGCCGGAGACCTCGGCATTGCTGGAGACCCAGGCACCGCCGAAGACCCGGGCATTGCCGGAGACCTGGGCATTGCCGGAGACCTCGGCATTGCTGGAGACCCAGGCACCGCCGAAGACCCGGGCATTGCCGGAGACCTGGGCATTGCCGGAGACCTCGGCATTGCCGGAGACCCAGGCATCGCCGAAGACCCAGGCATCGCCGGAGACCAGCCCCTCTATGGTTGCGGTCGCATCAACGTGTGCGGTGTTCTGGACCCAGCCGCCGCCCTTTGAGTGCTGATGCCACTCCCCACGGACCAGGGGGCCGAGTTTGGCTTGCAATTCTTTGAATGTGATGCTCATATATCCTCCAGGATGATGGTTGTCGATGGGAAAACCTTGCGGGATACAACCTGTGGCAACGCGATTAATTCCAGGTGATCATCATCATCGTCAACGATAAGGCGCTCGGCTTTGATGGCATCGATCAACCATTTAAATCCGCCGATGAGATTGTCCCGGTCCATCCGGCCGCGTCCCGTTCGTTCGATGGACACCCGGCGCTTCCCCGTTGCCACGGGGATCTGGGCCTGACGGTTCAGGGCCGAGCGCAGCGACCATGCGATGGCCTCTTTTTGCCGCTTGGCAAATGCCCAGTGCTGGCCCTGAATTTCATTCAGGCTGGGGGTGGCGAAGGGGAGGATGATGGTCCAGGTCATTTCCGGGCCAGCACGGCGTCAATGGCATCGGAAAACGAGACACCCCCTTCCTGTCGGATGCTGCCCATGATCTCCATGGCGCGGCGAAGGGCGGCGATATCGGAAAGTTTGGATTCGGCGGCGACAGCACGGCGAGCCTCTGCCTTTTCACGGAACAGCGCAGCCTCAGCAATACGCTTCTGGAGGTCCAGATCCGCATTGAGCCGGTCGCGCTCGGCCGTCGCTTCCCGCAGCTCGGCCGTCGCTTCCCGCAGCTCGGACTCGGTGCGGTGGAGTTCGTCACGATAGCGGGTGGCGACGACTTCGGGGGCGGCGGGGGCATCATCCAACTTGCGCAATTCTTCTGGAATGTAGATTTCCCCTATACGGTTATGGTCATTCTGAAGGGTTGGAGGGTAGGGATAGCTATCCCAAACGACCACCCACCACTCACCGCAATGGTGACCGGCGATTGTGCCAACCGCGCCGATGGGGACCGTGTCGCAGAATGGGGACATGTAGACCCCCTTGTCCTTGTGGGCCTTCTCCACCCGGTCCCCTACTTTAAACGGCCCAGTCGCGGCCTTCGTAAACTTGCCCTTGGAATCGTGGATTGTCATTTTTGCTCCTGAGGTTGCGCGGTGACGTTTCGCGCCCCCGCGGGGTGGTGGTGGAGTGCGTATTGGTGCAGCGCCTCGCGCTCATCCGGGGTTGGGGGCGTGTGGTCCCAGATCCAGCACTGCCAGTCGGCCGGTTTGAAGAAGGCGAACCGGATTAGCAGGCGGTCCACAATGGGGTTCCAATGATAATTGGCTACCATTGGAGGATGAGGATGGCGAGCGTCGCGCCGGCCATGAAGCCGAGGAACAACGCGCCAAAGACGGTTTTCATGGGATGCCTCCGTAAATTGATGGGTTAGGGTTACTTCCTGCCGGTTTTTGCCTTGTCAACCCGATGCAGCACGGGCTTAATCCTAATGATCTCGGAAGACAAGATGATGTTATCGCAAGCCGCTTGGATGGCGTCAGCCACCCCAACACTCGGACGTTGCCGACCCGCGAAAATCCTATACAGGTATTGGGTTGCGATGGCCGCACGTTGCGCGACATCCTCACCCGTCATCCCTGCGTCCTGGAGCCGTGCAGTGTATCTGTTCATAGCCCCAAAGTAATACCTCCTGGGTAGTGTGGCAAGGACTTCTTTTGCAGACACTCGAGATAAAATATCAACATGACATACTGTATTTACGATTGGTCCATGAATACCTTAGGGCATATTGTGATAGCTTGTAAAATAAAGGCAAGTTGATCTTTACATCGTCTGCATGACACGTTCTCTGCCCAAAAAAAGTTCAGATATTTTTCAAAAAGGCTTGACCGGGGATACCAGGGAGGTATTATTTAGCCAAGCCAGTCAACAACCGCTTCCCGATCATTGAAAACCCGCCAGCGATCTTAGGTCCAGCGCGGGAATACCTTAACGATTACCGGATGCTGCCACCCGAAAGGACGCGAGCGTCATGAGGCCCGATCAGGTAGAACGGGACATCCGGCACATTTAGTGATTCAGGGTGCCCCGCACTATGCGACGGGGAACGGACGCCGAAAATACTGCGAGGGAACAAGGTCGGAAGATCGACCGAACCGTCCCGCTGCCCTGGGTCTGTGATGGAGACCCAGCCGCCCTCTCATGGACAGCTGCATAACCACCACCAAAGGAGCTAGCAATGATGAAGCGCTTCACCCCCGAAGAACTGGCGGAAGTCCTCCGCCTGCATGCCCTGTGGCTGGCCGATGCTGATGGCGGTATCCGGGCCAACCTCTGCGACGCCAACCTCTGCGGCGCCGACCTCTACGGCGCCGACCTCCGCTACGCCAACCTCTGCGGCGCCAACCTCCGCTACGCCAACCTCTGCGGCGCCGACCTCTACGGCGCCGACCTCCGCTACGCCAACCTCTGCGGCGCCGACCTCCGCGGCGCCAACGGAATCAACATCATCCAGGTGGGACCCATCGGCTCCCGGCGCGCCACCACCACCTATTGGATCGACGAGGACCGGGTGGTATGTGGCTGCTGGAACGATTACCTCGGCGGCACACTGGACGAGTTCCAGGCCCGGGTCCACCAGGAGCACGCGAACAGCCCGCGCTACCTGGCCGAGTACACCGAGGCCATCGCGCAGTTCCGCGTGGCCCGGGAGTATGCCGAACCCAAACCCAGCAAGCAAGAAGAGGTGTGACAATGGGAATCACCCGATACGTCGCAAAGATCGATGAACACACGGATTTCGGCCAGACGCCCCCCAAAGACGGCCGGGCACTGGTGGTCTACGCCCACGTGGCGGACTGCTGCGGGTCCGACTGGCGCTGGGTTGAGGATTGCCCGGTGGAAGTGCTCAACCACGTGTCCACCACAGGCGAGCTGCCCCCAGAGGACGCAATCGTGATCACCATGAAGCTGGAAGCGTTGAAAAAGGCGCTCGTCAAGGTGGTCAAAAACGCCAGCCTGATTCCGGACATCAACATGGAAGTGGATGTGCTGACGGGGTGGTTCTGACCCATCCTAGCCTGGAGGCCAGCATGACACCGATCCAGGAAGCTGCAGAATCACTTGCAGAACGGCTCCTGATCTGGCACCGTCTCGCCCAGCAATGCCATGAACGCGGCGAAGAAGGCGAGTGGATCGATCTTCGGGACATGTGGGACCCGGCAGATCAGGCAGCCATCGACAAATTCATGGAGGCCAAGGCCAGAGCACAGGGCCTCCGTCCGCTATTTCCCATGGAGGGAAACGATCATGAACGAATTGCCATTTGAGGAGGGAGCAAACGCTCTTGACCTCACGCCGCAGACGGTACACCCGATGCCGATTGCCGCGCCCCAGCAGGCCCCGACGCCCATGATGCTGCTCCAAATGGCCATGAGCCAGAACGCGGACTTGGACAAGCTCGCCAAGCTCATGGACCTCCAGGATCGCTGGGAGGCGAGCGAGGCCAGGAAGGCATTCAACGCCGCATTCGCCGGGTTCAAGGCCGAGGCCGTCCAGATCGTCAAAAACATCAGCGTCACGGACGGCCCACTCAAGGGCAAGAAATACGCGGACCTTTACGCCGTGGTTGACGCCGTGACGCCCGCCCTGTCCAAGCATGGGCTTCACCATTCCTGGAAACTCACCAAGGATGAGAAGGATTGGCTCGAGGTGACCTGCTACATCAAGCACAACCTCGGCCACTGCGAGACGGCCAGCATGGGCGGGCCTCCCGACTCAGGCGGGTCCAAGAGCGCAATTCAGGCGCGGGCCAGTTCTAAGAGCTACTTGGAACGCTACACCCTGCTCGGCATTACCGGCCTGGCCTCCAGCGACGGCGACAAGGACGGCCAGAGCGCGGATAAGGCGTTTGGCATGACCGAAGACGCTTTCCAGGGCTACATGAAGGCCATTCGGGAAGCCGCTACCATCGCCGCCCTTCAGGAGTCCTGGACTGCCGCATGGAACGCCGCCAAGGCCGACAAGCCCACGCAGAAGGCCATTCTCGAAGCCAAGGACAAGCGCAAGGCGGAACTCGCCGGGGGTGCTAAATGATCAACGTCATCAACTGCGAACAGGGTAGTATCGACTGGTTCCGCGCCAGAATGGGCCGTATCACCGGAAGCCGGATCGCCGCCGTCCTGGACCGGACCAAGAAAGGCGAAGACGGGGCCAAGAGGCGCGACCTCAAGGCCACCATCCTTGCGGAAATACTTACCGGAACCCCGGAACCGGAAGGCTTCGTGTCCTACGAAATGCGCTGGGGCACGGATAACGAGCCGATGGCCCGCGCATCCTACGAGGTCAAGTCCGGGAACATGGTGGATCAGGTGGGCTTCATTGCTCACCCCACCAATGGCCGCTTCGGGGTTTCCCCTGACGGCATCATCAACCCTACCGCCACGCCCGAGGGAATCGCCTTTATCGAGGGGATGATCGAGGTGAAATGCCCCAAGACTTCCACCCATCTAGGCTACATGCTGGCCAATGTGATTCCTGAAGCCTATGAACCCCAGATGCAATGGGAGATGGGCAATTCCGGCGCGAAGTGGAACGATTTCGTGAGCTACGACCCGCGCCTGCCCGAACACCTGCAGCTTTTCGTGAAGCGGCTCATGCGCGACAGCGCACGGATCGCTGAGCTGGAGCGCGAGGCCCTAACGTTCCTGGTGGAGGTTGACGCCCTTTTAGCTAGGCTTCCACCCGCGCCGATCCCCGCCGATCTGGCCGATGCCTACGCTAGGAACCCGGCATGACGCGCCCCCGGATCACTCCCACCGGCAGGCACACCTGGGCCGTGTTCGACGGCCGCCCGGAATTCCCCCACGCCCGAAGGTGCAGTCGCTGCGACGGAGAAGGCGGTTGGGATGCCATCCCCTGGACAGCGCAAGGCAGGGACGCGGCCTACCACTGGACGGAATGCCCGGTGTGCCAGGGCAAGCGCGAGTTCCCCAGCCAGATGGCCCGGTGCGTCAGTCGCCACGTTCTGGCGCCGGCATGAAGCAGAAACCCACCCCCGATGAGATTCAGCATATGGGCCGCGTCAAGTCTCTCCCGTGCATCGTCTGTGAGATGCGCGGGGAGGTGCAGACCAGCGTGACAGACTGCCATCACATTCACCGCGACCCCGGAACAGGGCAACCCATTGGCGGAAGCCAGCGGGCCAGCCATTACGCCACGTTGCCTCTGTGCCAAAAAAATCATCATTGGAATTCCGCGAACGTTCACATGGGTTCGCGAGAATTCGAGTCCCGCTATGGTAACGAACTGGATTTGCTGCGGCTCACATACGAGCGGCTGGCAATCCCCTACCCCTGGAGCAAATCATGAACCGCATCAAGCAAGCCGGATTCACTGTCGTCGAAGTCACCGTCGCCATAGTTGCTGCCATTGTTGGCATCGGCGGCGCAACGGGCTGGGTTCTCAACATCGTCAAGCTGTGCGGGTCAAGTTCCCAGCCCGTCGAACCCTTGGTGGTCCTCCGATGTGTCGGGGTTTTCGTTGTCCCCCTCGGGTGCGTCCTGGGATACATCGGATGACCCAACTGAGCCCCGAAGCAAACCGCCTGCGGATGCAGAAATGCCATGACGAACGCCGGGCTGCGCAAAAGTGCATTTTGTGCGGATGCTTCCTCAGGGCGAAAGGATTTGACATCTGCTGGGAATGCCGGAAGCGGAAGAACCTGAACCGAAAAAAGATGCCGGGACTAGCCCCGAATATTTCGGTTTGGGAAACGCTGGATGATGGACTTGGAAGGGCCATAATGGAAGCAGACCACGACCTTATTCGGATAGGTTAGGTTCCTGCGCATTTCAAGGACCTAACCCAACAAACCTAGCAATCATGCGGGTCTGCCTGCTACGGCGGATCCTGTCCAAATCCGTGAACCTCGGAGCCGCCTTGACCATCCACTACCATGGCACGCCGATCACGCCCCGCTCCGTCCTGGAGACGCTGGCCGGCGCATGTTTCTGCGTCAGCTTCGCCAGCCCCAACGACTGCCGCCGGGTCCATGAGATCGGCCAGAGCGTCATGCTGGACAACGGGGCGTTCAGTCTGTGGCGGTCCGGGCGTCCCACGGACTGGCCCCGGTTCTACGGGTGGGCCGCCCCATGGCTGGACTTCACCACCACCTGGGCTGTGCCCCCGGATGTGATCGACGGCGACGAGGCGGCCAACGACGCCCTGCTGACCCAGTGGCCTTTCCCCCGGCACAAGGCCCGGCCGGTCTGGCACCTCCATGAATCTCTGGACCGGATGGAGCGCCTGGTGGACGAGTGGCCCGCCGGGGTCTGTTTCGGCAGCTCGGGCGAGTTCGCGGTGGTGGGCTCCCCGGCCTGGCACCGCCGGATCGGGGAGGCATGGGACCTGCTGGCGGCTCGGCACCACCACACGCCTTGGATCCACATGCTCCGGGGCCTGCGTGTCTGTCGGATGGGGGCCTATCCGTTCGCGTCCTGCGATTCAACAGATGTGGCCCGCAACCACAACGTTACCGGGCATCCCCGGCTCATGGTTGAGGAATGGGATAGCGTCCAGTGCCCCGGCCGCTGGGTGCCCACCGAAACCAACCAACCACTGTTCGACATCGCCTGAAGGGCGAATGTCCATCAACCAACCCTTCACCGTCCTGAAAGGGCACCCCATGAACATCGAAAAAATTGCTGAACGCTTCTGCTCCGCTCCCCTCCCTGAGAGCGTGTGCGCCGACCCATGCGCTACCAAACAGGGACCGGGGCGCAGCGGGACCAACCTCTTGAGCTACATCGAAGCCCTGCACGTCATGAAATACGTCCTGGAAGAACAGCCCGTGGACTTCAAGGACCGGCTCATCCAGGAGCGCAACGAACTGGAGGACCGCCTGACCAAGCTGAAGGCTTTCTTCGACACCGACACGTTCCTGCACTCCATCCCGCAGGACCACCAAGTTCTCCTCTACTCCCAGTCGGGGCTGATGCAGGGCTACCTGAACACCCTGAACAAGCGGATCGACCTGATTTTCAACCCCAAGCAGTAGATGTCCACTCGCCGGAACCCCCGGCCCAACACGAGGAACACCATGATTTCCAAAGCCGAGTACGAAGCCCACATAGAACAAATCAAGTCATCCCAGGCCCTCATCAACGCCTATCACCTCCAGGAAGACGAGGCCTTCGCCCAGCGGCTGAAGGACAACCCGATCTTCACCGATGATGAGTTGCGCTATGCCGCCTATACCCGGTGCCCCTGTGGCCACGGCCTGGCCTACCCGAAGAACTGCGGGCCACGGCACTACTGGGACTGCTCCGCGATCCTCAAGGGCATTGCTGACCACAACCTCAAGCACACCGACCGCCTCCCCTTCACTTTCTACGAGGTCAAGTCCGAGGACCAGCCCAGCGCCCAGGGCGCGATCACCCGAACCCCCATCGAGCCACTACAGGCGTGAGCCTGTCCATGAAAGGGAACCAAGTCATGCGGGGATACTCCGCCATCGGTCTCTACCACCCCAAGACCCCGGCCAACCTGGGGAGCGTCCTGCGGGCCGCCCATTGCTACCGGGCCGCCCTGGTGGTCAGCGAGGGTCAGCGTTGGCCCCCCACCGTGGGCACCAACACCCCGCAGGCCCACCGGCACATCCCCTACCTGCGGGTTCCCGAGCTCATGGAATCCATCCCCTACGACTGCATCCCGGTCGTGGTGGAGCTGGAGCCCGGCGCCACCCCCATCCAGGACTTCAAGCACCCAGAGCGAGCCTTCTATATCCTGGGACCGGAGGACGGGTCAGTGCCCCGGGCTATCTCGGAGCGGTGCCCGCTCCACGTCTACGTCCCCACCCGGGACTGCATGAACCTCGCCGCCACAGCGAACGTCATCCTGTTCGACCGGATGATGAAGCGCCACGAATTCGAACCGCAGGCTTGAGCCTGTCCAGATGCGGGAGGCATCGTGAACCAACTCGACTTAGAAACCTGGGAAGCGATGGAGAAGGACAACACCGATCTCCGCGCTGCACTCCAGCAAGCTTGGGACTTCGCCGCTGGCAAGCAGATCCCAAAGGCTTCGACCTTGCAACGGTGGAGTGATCTCCTGATCCGCACCCTCAACACCTGATCTTGTCCAAATCCGTGAACCATGGAGCCTGAATTGAAAATCCTTTCCCTATGCACCAGTGCCGGCCTTTGGGACCGCGCCTGGATCGAGGCCGGGCACCAGATCGTTCCTGGGTGCGAGATCATGCCGCACAAGCGGGCCATGTATGAGGCGTTCTGTGGTGGCACCCACATGTGCGAGGACCTGGCCAACCTGCCACCCATCATCCGGGACCAGCACTTCGATGGCATCATCGGGGGCATCCCCTGCCAGTCCAGGTCCAAACTCCGGGCGATCCGCGAAGCCAAGTTCCCCGATCTCCTGCCGCTGACCCTAGCCGTGCTGCACGCCTGCACCTGGGATTGGTGCCTGCTCGAGAACGTGGCCCCGCTCGACATCCCGGCCTTCTCAAAGACCCGGCTCAACGCCATGCACTACGCCCAGCCCCACCAGAGCCGGGAACGCTGGTTCACTTTCAGCCCCAACCTGACGCCCCCCCGGCGTATCTACGAGGGTGATGTGGACGATCTGCTGGCCTATTCCGTGGTCGCTGGCCGAATCTACGGCCCGAAGCGCGGCTCCAGACTCCAGGGTTGGCCCGAGTTCGCGTCCCTCGCCGGCCGGTTCCCCTGCGTCCAGCTTCAGGAGGCCCTGGCTGACGGCGTCCCGCGCGGCCTGGCTGACGCATGGATCCGATCCATCACTACCGCCCTTCGGCGGTAGCTGTCCAGATGAGAAAGGTCTGAAATGAATCCAGCCATCCTGCTCGAACTCGCCGCCCGCTGGGATCGTGACGCCGAGGATCCCAACTGCACGGACGGATCGCCCGACGCGAAATATAGCAACGGTGTCGCCGCTGGGATGCGCCATAGCAAGCGCGAGTGCGCCGACGCCCTGCGGTCCCTCATCTCGCTGCTTGCGTAGCACCTGTCCAAAAGGAGAACCCTTGAACCCCCTCAAGTTTTTCGCCGCCCAGCTCTTTGTGACCCTGGCATGGCTCCTGACCTTCGGGGCGCTGGCCTTCGTCATCGTCCACGAGGAAAACATGCTCACGGTCCTCCAGGGCTGGGGCATGGAAGAACCCTTCCAGATTGAAATAGGCTAGCCATGGGGCACGTTTACGAGGAACTGATCCGTCAGGAATACAGCGTCAACCATTGCGTGTTCAGCGGTGGCTACGTCGATGGGGATCTGGTCGATACCGTCTATCTCAGGATGGAGAAGGACGGGGTTGAGCCGACCATCCTACTCCTGCGCCCGGACGAGATGCAGGCCCTGGCCTGGATCTGCAACGGCGTCCTATGGTCCGAGTCCATGGCCCGGTTGATGGAAATCAAGGAAGGCCCCGTTGAAATTCCGGTTCTTGGCCCTGGCAAACCGGCCAAGGTGACTCGCGTAAAACACTGATGTCCAAATCCACGAACCATATTCCCGACGCCGGGAGAAAGGTTTTCATGAACGCTAAGGGACTGGCCCAGATCATCAATGGCCGGGAGTACACCAACGAGATCACCAAGGCGGAGGAAGCCCTCGCCAAGGAGGCTGGGCTGGTCGTGGCCTTCGGGGGCAGCGATGACCTGTTGGAATTGCGCGGGGCCGTCAGGGAGGAGGTCAGCGCCTGGCAGGGCCAGACGGTTCGATTCACCAAGGCGGGCCTCCTGATCAACGACTGCGACAACGACAGGTGCCCCCACTTCGAGAAGCTGAAGGCTGCGGCCACGCCACTGGAGATCGTGTGGCAGGAGGAGGGCAAAGGCCCCTGCTGGACCTTCAAGACCACCATCCCC
>Ga0302187_10000473_pt1 | contig 37749 bp, 25 predicted proteins | sample II_Bog_E1_3_FD_202120 | JGI IMG/M metagenome (GOLD analysis project Ga0302187, IMG submission 202120) | Peat permafrost microbial communities from Stordalen Mire near Abisko, Sweden - II_Bog_E1_3 | ecosystem: Environmental > Terrestrial > Soil > Wetlands > Peat | place: Sweden: Abisko...
AGATACCCAAGCCGCAAGGCGGGGTTCGCACACTGGGCATACCAACGGTGTTGGACCGTCTGCTTCAGCAGGCGCTCAATCGGGTTTTGCAACCGCTGTTCGATCCGGAGTTTTCCGCGTCGAGTTAAGGCTTCCGTCCCGGACGCAACGCCCATCAAGCCGTGCAAGCGGCGCGGGGCTACGTTGCGGAAGGCAAGCGGTGGGTCGTCGATCTCGATTTGGAGAAGTTCTTGGAAACGTCGTCATACTGCCCCCATGTTCATGAAATGTTGTCAAACAGGTCGGGGTGATTGTCTATCACTTTGATTCGTAATCCTTTGCGTCGTCCTCTCGTGACCAGCACAGCTTCAAGCTCGCCGCGCTTTACACGCTGCAACACGGTTTGGCGCGATACCCCCAGTTTCAGCGTTGTTTCCAGCATGGGAAGATACTCCGGTGGTGCTTCCTCTACGAAGCGTGCGCGCAACTCATCGGTGATGCGAATTTGCCAAGGCGCTCCTGGCGTTATCTGCTCTCCAGCTATGAAACCATCATTGAGCCACCGGTGCATAGTGGATGTGTTGATACCCAGGATCTTCGCGGCTTGTCGAATGGATGCCAGTTCGTCGGTGGACTGTTCAGTCGGCGGCTGAAACCGAGGAATGTTTCGATAGCGGCGCAAGCCTCCGACCTGATTTGCCGTGAAGCGTTCTCCATTCGCCGTCTTGCGACCCTGACGATTCAAGATACCGGCGATAACATCGTCGGAATAGAGAACGGCAAGGCGGCGAAGAAGGGAGATCGTGTCTTCGTCGGTGCGGACACCTTTCGGCTGATAACGCGGCAGAGAGAGATCAACTTCTGTGAGAGTTCCGCCGTGCCAGCGCAAAGTCAGATGAGCACTCTGTCCTGGACGATCGACAGTAACGATCACTTCCTCCAGTAGGGCGCGCAAGAGTTCCTTGCGATCGCGATCCGTAGTGGTGGATGCAGCCCAGACTCTGCGCAGATCTGTGCCAAGAGCGCGGAGTTTGTTCTTGCCTTCCTGGGTGAGAGCACAAGGCTTTTGTTGCACGCGCCGCATGAGTTCTGCTTCGGCCGCGGCAAGATCGCGCAGACGCTTTTCCCATTCTGTCTCAAGCCCACGAGCTACGAGTCTGTTTTCCGGCTCGACCGCGCGATATTGGCGCTCTGCACGTTCCGCTTCGTAGCGAGCGCGTTCCAGCGCAAGACGCCATTGGCCAAGAGCTGCATCCTGATCAGCTTCGAGTTGTTCGATGGCAAGTTGAGTGGCTTCGATTGCCGCCGGTGTCACCGCTTTGAGAAATGCGTCCACGACTGCTTGATCGATTTGCATGCCGCCGACGGTCAGACAGAACATGCCTCGCCCTTCGACGATATCTTTGCCGGAGCAGTGATAGCCGGGCGAAGCGGTTCTGCCAGTGTAGTGGGTATGCAGACGGCGGCCGCACTTTCCACATGTAGCCAGGCCTTGCAGCAGAGCAGCGCCTTCTCTCACAGCTCCTCCTGCCTGATGTGGCTGAGGATGAACGTTGGTGTCAATGCGTGCTTGATTGGCCTGGAATGTAGCCCAGTCGATGAACCCGGGATGATGTTCGACAAGAAGCACAGACCACTCGTCCATAGGCAAATGACGAGTCCGTTTTCGCAGCGTTCCTTGTTCATCGACATAACGCTCATGACGGCACTTCCCATAGGCATAGGCACCAGCATAGACCGGGTTGGTGAGCACATTATGGACACCCGTGTAGGTTGGGACAGCCCATCGAATCTCGCTTTTCATAGTAGCGCGCATCGGGAATAAAAGTCCCTCGGAGCGGAGCCACAGCCATACCTTGCGCACCGAACCAAACTCCGTGAATTTGGAGAAGACAGTACGAAGGATGCTGACGACAGACTCATCGGGATGAAAACAAATCTCTCCATCCTGTTCCCCCCAGACAAAACCAACGGGCAAGCCGCGGCGCAGTTCACCACGCGCGGCCTTGTTGCGGATTCCGCCATCAAGCCGGGCGCGCAGGATATGAAGTTCTGCTTCCGACATTGTGCCTTTTAATCCGAGGACCAAACGATCGTTGAAAAGCGAAGGATGATAGATGCCATCGCTGTCGCCGATCAGCGTGTCCGTGATGCCGCATAGATCGAGCAGACGGTACCAGTCAGCATTATTGCGCGCCAACCGGGAGACCTCAAGGCCGAGCACAATCCCCACGTGGCCCAAAGCTACTTCCGCTGTCATGCGAGCAAACCCAGAACGCTTGGCCGATCCGGAACCTGATAAGCCAAGATCTTCGTCAATGACGATTACTTGTTCCTTGGCCCATCCCAGATCGCATGCCTTTTCAACCAAAGCATACTGGCGGGCAGTGGACTCGCGATTGTTCTCGACCTGCGAAGGACTGGATTGGCGAATGTAAACAAAAGCAAAGCGCCGCGTATGGCTTGGTCTCACCTTGGTGAAATCACTCATGACTCTTCTCCTCGTGATGGTCGTCCAAGTGTTCTCTGGCGATGAGGCGTGCCAGAATCTCGATCACGAGGAGTTTCTTTTCCTCGTGCAGAGTCTCCCATGGGCTGATTTCGTCGAGAAGCAGATCGAAGAGAGTTGGATATTTCTCTCGCAATGGGGCTCTCCTTCCGTGCCGGGGAGTCCCCGGCCTCGCACGCAGGTGCAACGATGCGGCTGAGGAGAGCGTCAACGACGACGCGTGCGTGAAGCAAATCCTGCAAGGAGCCGAGCGTTGACGCCGTCTGTGCAGGAAGAGATTTCTGAGGCTGTGCTGCCGCCCCCAAGTCAGTCCAGTCCGCAGGGATCATGGACTTGCTGCCATCGGGCAGGATCAGAATCAACAGCAATCGGCCTTTTCGACGTGTTGACCGAAAAACGTTGAGAGATTTGCCTTCAAACGGATGCCGAGCGCGGATAACTGTAACTCTCTCGGGAAGGTGCTGATGATGGGTAGTGTGTAGTGGCTTCCTTCGACCGTGTGAACCACGACGTGCTGATGGCGCGGGTGTCGCGCAAGGTTGGGGATGAACGGGTGTTGAAGCCGATCCGGCGCTATCTTGAGGCGGGGCTGATGGAAGGCGGGATAACGAGTATGCGCACGGAAGGCACACCGCAAGGCGGCCCGCTGTCTCCCCTGCAATCGAATATCCTGCTGGACGATCTGGACCGATTTCCGGAGAAGCGCGGGTTGAGCTTCTGCCGCTATGCGGACGACTGCAACATCTACGTCGGCAGCAAGCGGGCAGGGGAGCGGATCATGCAAGCGGTCACGGCGTTTCTTGAAGGTGTCTTGAAGTTGAAGATCAACGTCTCGAAGAGCGCGGTGGCTCGCCCGTGGGAGCGGAAGTTCCTTGGCTACAGCATGACGTGGCACAAGAAACCGAAGCTGAAGATCGCCGAAGCAAGTCGCAAGCGAATGGCGGAGAAAATCCGCGAGACGTTGCGGAAGGCTCGTGGCCAAAGCCTGCAACGAGCAATCGAACGGCTCAATCCGGTTTTGCGGGGATGGGTCGCGTACTTCCGGCTCACCGAAGTCAAAGGTGTGCTGGAAGACCTCGATGGCTGGATCGGGCGCAAACTGCGGACCGTTCTGTGGCGGCAGTGGAAGCGCGTCTATGCGCGGGCAAAGAATCTGATGCGTGCAGGACTAAGCAAGGAGCGAGCGTGGCGGTCAGCCACCAATGGGCGCGGCCCTTGGTGGAATGGCGGCGCCTCGCACATGAACGCCGCTTATCCAAAGTCCTGGTTCGACCGTATGGGGTTGGTTTCGTTGCTGGAAACGCGGCAACGTCTTACTTCTGCTTCATGAACCGCCGGATGCCGAACGGCACGTCCTGTGGTGTGGGAGGACGGCGGGAGTGATCCCGCCTCCTACCCGATAAGAGCAGAAGAGTCTTACTCGGCTACGATGGGGTTGGTCAGTTCGCCGAGGCCTGCGATCTTCACCGTCGCCGTTTCGCCGGGCTTGAGCCAGCGTTTGGGCGTGCGGCCCATGCCGACGCCCGATGGCGTGCCGGTAGAGACGACGTCTCCAGGCAAGAGCGGCGCAATGGACGACAGGTACTCAATGAGCTGCGGAATTTTGAAGAGCAGCTCGCTGGTGTTGGAGTTTTGCAGCTTTTCGCCGCCAATTTCAAGAGTGATGCCGAGCGTGTGCGGATCGGCGATTTCATCGGCGGTGGTGATGGCCGGGCCCATGGGGCAGAAGGTTGGGAAGCTCTTCGCCATGGACCACTGCGAGGTGGAGCGCTGAATATCGCGCGCGCTGACGTCGTTGATGATGGTGTAGCCGAAGACGTGTTCGCGCCAGTCCTCGGCCTTGATACGATAACCGCCTTTGCCGATGACGAAGGCCAGCTCGGCCTCGTAGTCCGGCTCGGCAGAATTCTTGGGCAGCACAATCGCATCACCGGTTCCGATGATCGCTGTCTGCAGCTTGAAGAAGACGACAGGGAAGTCAGGGAAGGCAGCCTTGGTTTCGATGGCGTGCTCGCGGTAGTTGAGGCCGATGGCAAAGACGCGTGGCGGATTCAGAAGTGGTGCGTGGAGTTTGTATTCGCCGGTAAGGAAGACACGGTGCTCATTTTCGTCTTTTGTGACGATGGGGCCGTAGGCGATGGCGTCGAGCGCTGAGGGGAACACAGAGGGCTGCTTCTCGGGCGCGCTGACCAGGTCTGCCCATTGGATCTCTGCGAGTTCAATGCCTTGGGCGAGCATGGCCTGGTCGGTGAGCAGTCCGGCGCGCGGGCCGAGAGTGTCGTCGGCGGAAAAGGTGACAAGCTTCATGCAAAATCCTCCGGGAATCGGCGGGCATTCCCTCGGGGGCTAAAGCCCCATTTTGAATTGTTCCTCAACCCTTCAAAGCAGGATGATCGTCTACCGGTAATGTCCGGGTGCGCCATCCACGCGGTGTTCTTGTCTTTGTCGTTTGGGTGACATGGTAAGAACTTCCTGATCGGTCTAGCCGTCCAGGTTTACGCCGCGGTCCAACCGCCGTCGACGACCATCAATGAGCCGGTGGTGAAGGCGGCTTCGTCACTGGACAGATAGCGAATGAGCGAGGCCACTTCCTCCGGGCGTCCAAGCCGTCCAACGGGCTGGCGGGCGCGCAGATCGGCGCGAGTCTCTTCCTTGGTGTCCTTGTGGAACTTTTCCAGATACGCCTCGACAAAGGGCGTTTGCACGGTGCCGGGGCAGACGGCGTTTACTCGCAGTTTCTTTGGGTACTCGACGGCGAGCTGGCGTGTCATGGAGACCACAGCACCCTTGCTCATGCAGTAAGCGAAGCGCTGCTTGATGCCAACCAGGCCGGAGACCGAGGCTACGTTGACGATTGCGCCGAGAGCCTCGTGGTGCTCGCTGGCCGTGAAGAGCAGAGACAGGAAACCCTTGGTAACCAGGAAGACCGAGCGAACGTTTACGTTGAGCAGGCGGTCGAAGTCCTCGATTTCAGTGGCCTCGATGGAGCCAACGTGTCCGATGCCCGCATTGTTGACGAGGATGTCGAGGCGGTCGAGTTTGGCTGCGGCTGCGGCAATCGACTCCGGACTGGTGACATCGAGATGGATGGCTTTGGCTGAGCCTATTTCGTTAGCCAGCGCTTCGGCTGCGGTGACGTTGATGTCGGCGATCCAGACGAAGGCTCCGGCGCGAACCAGTTCGAGAACTGTGGCTTCGCCGATACCGCTTGCACCGCCTGTGACCAGCGCGTGGCGGCCGTCGAGACGGAAGGCTTCAGATTTCTGTGGAGTCGATGCAGAGGAGGATGGAGCAGAGCCAGTCATAGTGCGCGCCTCGGGCGATTTGTTTTGGAAAGGGAAGTATAACGCTCTTGAACCGCGGTTGTGCCACAGTGGATTCTCCTCACTGCTCAATGCGTCCCCCTGAGCGACCGAAGCGCAGGGAGTTGAAGGATCTGCGATTGCTTTTCTGCTGTCACTGGAAAGACGAGTCACATCATCGAGGGATTGCACAGCGCCCTGACGGGGCGCATCATGCGCAGCATTCCGCACACCCAGGGCCGCGCTACGCTTGCCCTGGGGCTATTTGCACCTAGTCCTTACAGGGCGAATCTCGCAGGCGCGCAAACTTGCAAGCAGCGCAACAGGATTGATCATTTCTCTCCAGCCCGGAATAGTGTCTATGGCGGGTGGCGACCCTGATCCAGAGGGAATTCTGGGTGGGGTCGCAATTAGCATAGCCCGAGCCAGGCGGAGTTTGTGCCGTCCCACCCTTGGCACGATGAAACTGTGCCATGGATGGGGCCAGTTCTTCTAACCAACACAAATGTGGGCTGCCTGCCTACCCTCGCGCGGCAACCAATGCCCGAATAAACTCCGGGGTCGATCCACAGCAAGCACCCACAAACGAAGCCCCCGCATCGCGCAACGCTACAAAGTGCGCAGCGAAGAACTCCGCGCTGGTGTGGTAGTGAATCGCTCCCGCCTCTACAGTCGGCAAACCCGCATTGGGCTTGATCCAGATGGGCAGATCGCAAGCTGCGTGCAGTCGCGCGCAAATGGGAATCGACAGTTCGACGCCTACACCGCAGTTCGCACCTACGGCATCCGCCCCAGCTTCAACCATGGCCACTGCCACTGCTTCGGGATTCGCGCCCATCATAGTGCGATCCTTGTTCTTGCCGGAATCAAATGCAAACGACGCGATCACCGGCAGCCCTGTGCGCTTCGCGGCCTCGACGGCAAGCCGTGCTTCCTCAATCTCGCTCATGGTCTCGATCAGCAGCGCGTCTGCGCCCACAGCCGCCAGCGATGCAGCCTGCGCCGCGAACGCTGCCGAGACAGCCTCCGGTGTGACTTCGCCTGATACCAGCAACTTCCCCGTCGGTCCTATCGAAGCCACCACACGAGCCTTATCGCCCGCGGCCTTCTTTGAGATCGCCACGCCAGCGCGATTGATAGCATCCAACTGCTCCACGGAGAGCTCGTGCAGCGTAATGGAGTTGGCGCGGAAGGTGTTGGTCAGCACAATCTGGCTACCGGCCTCCACATACGCGCGCGCAACGGACTCAACGCGGTCAGCATGCGTCAGGTTCCAGGTGTCGGGCACCAAGCCCACTTCGAGGCCCCGCGCCTGCAGCTCGGTTCCCCATGCCCCATCTGTGATCAACAGGCCGCCAGAAAGCCAATCGCGGATGCCGCTCATCGAGACCCCTCCGCGACACCGCAATCGGCAACAACAAGTTCCAAACGCATCGTAAACTCCCCCACCAAAAAGTCTCGCTACGGGTAGAGCTTGGCCAGCACAATCTCCGGCTCCGCTTCTCCCGCAGCAACGATCAGCTTCTTCAATTCCCCACGCAGCTGCTCGGCCACCGCGCGGTACTCCTTGCGTCCGGCCAGGTTCACCAACTCATGCGGGTCATTGCGCTGATCGTAAAGCTGGTACTCATGATAACTGCTAGCCGCTGCCTCGGTTGTTGAACCGGAGAGATCGGCCACGCAATAGGTCCAATCCCTGGTCCGGATCGCCCGCGCCGTCATTGACTCGCTGATCTGCACCAGCTCCTTGCCGGGCCACTCCGCACGGGCTTTCGCATCCTGCACAATCGGGAAAAAGCTCTTGCTCCGCATCGACGCCGGAACCGGGACGCCAGCAGCCTCAAGCAGCGTGGGCGTAATCTCTACAATGCCCACCACTTCCTCGATCTGCCGCGCCGTCTCAAAGCCCGGCCCGTGCACCACCAACGGAACCCGCAGAGAACTGTTGTGCGTGCTGCGCTTGTACTCCTGGTTGCGCGTCATAAAGTGGCAGCCGTGGTCGCTCATGAACACGAAGATGGTGTTCTCCGCGTGGCCTTCTTCTTCAAGCACCTTGCGTACACGGCCCACACTCGTGTCGATGGCCTCGCAGGCCGCGTAGTAATCGGGCAACTGCTCATACCAGTCGCCTGGATGCGCGCGCAGGTCTTCGGGCACGAATGGATTCTTGTACCGCTCCGCCCCGCCCTTCGGACCCACCATGCGGGCCATGTCGTTCTGCTGATGCGGCTCCAGTTGCGAGATCACCAACAGGAAAGGCTTGTCCTGCTTCTGCCGCAGGAAGCGCTCGGCGCGATCGGTAAGGAAGTCCACACGGTACTCGTCCTTGAAGGAAATGGGCTGGCCTTCGGCGTCCCAGATGGTTCCTTCATACGGATGGCTGGTGTGTTCCAGTGCGTTGGCCACCTCCCACAGGTCAAGGAAACCGCCGCGACGCCCTGCAGTAACCGCTCCCGGTCCGCCGCCTTCGACTTTGCCCTCCACCGCCAGGTGCCATTTGCCAATGTAATTGGCCGTGTAGCCTGCCTTGCGCAGTTCGGTGGCAAGCGTTGGCAAATCCTGCCGCAGTTGCAGGCCGTTGTGCCACACCCCGGCCTCGGTCGCATAACATCCCGTAAGCAACACCGAGCGCGACGGGCTGCAAACCGGCTGATTGGTGACCGCGTGATTGAAGTTGGTGCCTTCGGTCGCCAGCCGGTCGATGTTCGGCGTGCGCGTGGAGCTGTTCAGCCCGTTGGCGCCCACAAAGTCCCAGCGGAACTGGTCAGAGTGGTAGATGACAATGTTGGGACGAGGCCGGCGGGCAGTTGACTGCGCAGGAGACGACGAAGCAAGCGCCGCACCGGCAACAGCCAGAGAGCTCTGCAACAGATCGCGGCGCGTCATAGAGGGAGCAGCCTGACTCGTTCCGCTTGCCTGTGGTTCCGTAGTCCTCTCCGTCATCTTGGCCATCCTTTGAATATGGGTTTTCGATGGCAGCTCCGAGCCGGATTGACGGACGAGGAACATCTCCTGTGGGGCGCAATCCCTGGTAACTCTGCCGCATTTATCTTCGCACATAAAAGAAAACGGATACCACGGTTTAGGAACCGTAAACAGCTTGCCCGTCTGTTGCAAGTCGACTATTTGCTATCTGCATCAGCGGGAAATTTGATCTCCACATCTTCAATGGTCTCCTGATCGAAAGGCTCGTACTTCCATTTCTGCACTGCGATCTGTGCGGCTTCCAGCAGGACATGCTCACCCATTACGAAGTTGGCCGCCTTCACTTCGCCAGAGGGCAAAACCACTACACTCAACAGTACAGTGCCCGTGATCTTCATCCTTTTCGCGATAGGTGGATACTCTGGCCTGACGCGCAGCACAACCTTGCGGTCACTTGCGTGGACCGGAAAAGATGCAAACAAAAGAACGACTACTGTGATCAGAAGAACAATAAATTGGATACGAATGCGAGGATACAGAGTACGAAAATTGCTCATGAAAGACTCCGGAGATAGATTTAGATGATCGGTTTATCGGCTCATCCCGGCGCGGGGTCATTGAATATCGTGTTACAAAATTGGTTTCATGGAGGCGATTCAACGGCGTGCACGACTTTCAGTCCCCTACGTCCATCCATTACAGTAGTGTCAACGTGATTATCAACCTGGCCAGACGCGCGCACGACCACAACTGGGAGATGGACCCCATTGCGCGGTCGCTGCTTGACACCGATTTTTACAAGCTGCTGATGCTGCAGTTCATATGGAAGAACTTTCCCTCCACCCAGACATCGTTCACCCTGGCCAACCGCAGACCTTCTGTGCGCCTGGGCGAAATCATCAGCCTGCACGCGCTGGAAGAGCAGCTCAACGAAGCCAAAAAGCTGCGTTTCCATAAGTCCGAACTGATCTGGCTCGCCGGCAACACGTTTTACGGCAAGCGCGGCATCTTTGAGCCCGCATTCCTTGAGTGGCTCGAACGGGACTTCCGCCTCTCCGACTACGAACTCAAGGTCGAAGACGGACAGTTCTCGCTCACCTTCAGCGGTCTTTGGACCGAAACCACGCTCTGGGAAATCTATGCGCTCACCATCATCGACGAGCTCAAGACGCGCGCCAATTTGAAGAAGTTGAGCGAACTCGAACTCGACATTCTCTACGCCCGCGCCAAAACCAAACTCTGGGAGAAAGTGGAGCGTCTGCGCGGCGTGCCCCGGCTCAACGTGAGCGATTTCGGCACACGGCGGCGTCACAGCTTCCTCTGGCAGGAATACGTGGTCACGGCCATGCGCGACGTGCTGGGCGCAAGCTTTACCGGAACCTCCAATACTTACTTTGCTTACAAGCACGATCTTGAAGCCATTGGCACCAACGCGCATGAGCTGCCCATGGCGCTGGCGGCCATGGCCAACAGCGAAGAAGAGTTGAAGCAGGCGCAGTACAAAATTCTTGAGCTGTGGCAGCAAAGCTACCAAGGCGAACTGCTGATCCTGCTACCAGATACTTACGGCACAACTCAGTTTCTTGAAGGCGCGCCCGCGTGGGTGGTCGAGTGGACCGGTCAACGCATCGACAGCAAAGATCCCTTTGCCGCGGGTGACGAGTACATCCTGTGGCTTGAGCGGCAAGCCTGCGACCCGCGCCAGAAGAGGCTCATCGCCTCTGACGCGCTCGATGTGGACCAGATTCTGGCTCTGCATGCCTACTTCGGTGGCCGCCTGCGCAATGGCGCGCAACCGAGTGAGTTTCAGCGAGCTAGCGACTTTGACAATCCCACGCGCTGGGCCGACGAACGCCGCATCCGCTTCAGCGCCGGATGGGGTACGCTGCTGACCAACGACTTCCGCGGCTGCAACCCGCAGGGCAGCGAAGACTTTGACCCCGTGAGCCTGGTCTGCAAGCTGGCTGAGGTCAACGGCCGCCCAGCTGTCAAATTGTCAGACAACTACCTGAAAGCCCTCGGCGATCCTGCCGAAATCGAGCGCTATCGCCGCATCTTTGGCACCGACGGCGTGTCGGAGATTCCGGTCGTCGCTTAGCTCGTTTGACCGCTATCCCTTCTCTTTCGCTAGAATGGTGAACCGTGGCGCGGCAGCATTCTGTTTGTGCATCTGTGCAACTACCACACGCGCGGGCACGCTCCACGACGATCCGCAATCCACCATTCCGATCAAAGAAAAACGAAGGGCCATTGACCATGATTGACAACTGTTTTACTCCGCTTACACGACGGAGCTTTCTGGCAGGATCCACGATTCTGCTGGGTGCGACTGCCTTGAAGGGACTTGATGTGCAAACGCTGGCGGCCAACAACACCGGCGAACCGCGCGGCAAGCTCCGCAACCTCCTTGCCAACCAGTGCGGCCCCGATGCGCTGAAGACCAGCCTGCTCCCACGCGAAGACTACAGGCCCTATCCAAAGATTGGGGATGAAGCCTGGCAAAAGCTGCGCCCTGAGACGCGCGCCGCCTTCCTTGCGCGGGCTGAAAAGCTGCGCGGATTCAAGTTTGAGCTACTTCCGGCCACGCTGATCCTGGCCTATCCGCGCGTGGGCAACCGCTCCAACTACGAGCGCATCCGCTCGGCCAATCTGCAGGCGCTGCTCGCGCTCACCTTTGCCGAGTGCGTTGAGAACAAGGGCCGCTTCATCGACGACATCGTCAACGGACTCTGGGCCATTTGCGAGCAGAGTTTTTGGGGCGTGCCTGCGCATCTTTATATTCAGAAGGCCGGCCTTGGGCTCCCCGACCCAAAAGACCCCATTGTCGATCTGTTTGCCGCTGAAACATCGGCCGAACTGGCTGACGTGGTCTATCTCGTCGGCGACCGCCTCGATGCCGTTTCGCCCTTCGTCACCGAGCGCGTAGTGCTTGAAACAGAGCGCCGCATCCTGAAGCCGCTCACCGAAGAAAACTTCATGTGGATGGGCCTGCCCGGCGCAAAACGCCGCGACGATCTGCCGTGGGATGCAACGCCCTTGGGCCAGGTGCAGCCGGTCAACAACTGGGATGCGTGGATCTGCTGGAACTGGCTGAACACGGCGCTGGTGCTCGACCACGATTCAGCACGACGTTTGGCAGGTGTGCAGAAGGCGATGGTCTGCCTCGACAACTTCATCAACGCCTACCCGGACGACGGCGGCTGCGAAGAAGGCTGCAGCTACTGGAACCGCGCCGCCGGCTCCATGGCCGATGCGCTCAATCTGCTCGATGCAGCCACCAAGGGCCGCGTCAACATCTGGCACGAGCCTCTGCTCAAGCGCATGGGCGAGTACATTGTGAAGGCGCGCATCGCCGGCAACCTCTTCCTGAACACGGGCGACGCACACTCTGAGCAGGAACTCGATCGCGATAGAATTTATCGCTACGGCAAGCACGTTGATAGCGCGGCGATGGTGGCCATGGCCACGGCAGAGTTCCCGGAGAGCTATCTGCCGCGCACCGTGCCGGCCATCTTCCGCGAGACGGCCTTGCGCGCCGAACCGCGCGGCGTCTCGCCCCTGCTAAAGGATGTGTGGCTACCCGAGACGCAACTGATGGCTGCACGGATGCAAACCAACAGCGCCGCAGGACTCTACACCGCCTGCATTGCCGCCGACAACGGCAAGAGCCACAGCCACAACGACACGGGCAGCTTCTGGGTCTATCTCGACGGCGAGCCAGTCATCATCGACCTTGGCGCAGAGGCTTACCAAAAGCAGAGCTTCGACGCGCATCGCTATGAGTCGGCTTCGACGCAGTCGGCCTATCACAACTTGCCGACCATAGACGGCGTGCAGCAGGGCGTGGGCTCGGCCTATCGCGCCACCGATCTGCACTATGCTGTCACAGATGCCGCGTCCTCTCTGGCCATGCATCTGGAGCAGGCTTATCCAGCGGAGGCAAGGCTGCGCACGCTCGAGCGCGAAGTTGAGCTGGACCGCCTGAAGAAGTTGGTCCGCGTCTCTGACCGCTTTGCCTTCAACGGTGACGCGCGCTCCATCACCTGGTCGCTGATGACCTGCCGCAGAGTAAAGGCTGATGGCTCCAGCCTGCGCTTCGAACCCCGTGCCCAGGACCACTCGGCCGAGGTGGTCCTCGACTTCGATTCAACCTTGCTCGAAGCAACGGTGGAGACCATGCCGCTGACCAATGCGGGTTTGGTGGCAAGCTGGGGCACGGAGGTCTACCGCGTGCAGCTCAAGCTGCGCCAGCCTGCTACCGGCGGTGAATCGCGCGTGGTCTTCCACTGCTGAAGGCCTCGCGTTCGGTAGCCGGACACCACTCCGCGCGTTAGTATCTCGTTAACAAGACTTCGGCCGTACAGGAAGACTTCCCTGCACGGCCGAATTTCGTTCGATGGGAGTTAGCTGCTGCGAGACTTCCAAACCAAAGCGAAGCTTTATGTCAAATAAAGGAGAAATAAAGATTTTACGATTTTATAGATCGACAAAGCCTAAAAGTCGCTCTTTAACACGCCATTATTACTTAAGTAATATCGTCTTCATAATCTCCCAATAGGCTTTCACTGCAGAGAGTGATCACCGCTCTCTGACCCTAGAAGGAGAAAAACAGATGCTTCAAACGATCAGCGGTTGGCTGAAAGCCATCCCTGTCTTTGCAACTCTTGCTCTGGCGCTTGCCCTAGTGCCTGCCTGTGCGCAGAACGCAAACGGAATCGTGAAGGGAACCATCGCCGACGCCTCCGGTAAAGTCCTGGTTGGCGCTTCGGTGACCCTCGAAGATGCAGCAGGCAGCCCCGTGCAGCGCGCCCTGACCGACAAGGAAGGCTCCTACTCCTTCGCCAATGTAGCATTCGGTCGTTACAATCTTGCCGTCAGCGCCACCGGCTTTCGCACCCAGGAGCGCGTCGTCAGCATCTCCGGCGGTGAGCAGAAGATCGATCTCAAGCTGGCTCTTGCCTCGGTCGCCGAGGAAGTCGTCGTAGAGGCTGAGGACAACTCCTCGCTGGCCGTACAGTCCGCGCCGGTCAGGGCCCTTCTCGATGCCGCCTCCTCGCGTACCGAAATCTCCTCGAACTACATCGCCCAGTACACCTCCCCGGTTACAGACTTCGCTGACATCATCCAGGCTGCGCCCGGCACCGTCAGCTACACCACCAACGGCATCGGCAACGGCCAGGCCAAGATCTTCTTCCGCGGCTTCGTAGACGACGACTACTCCATGACCTGGGACGGCGTCCCCTTCAACGACTCGAACGACCCCAGCCACCACTCCTGGGCATACGTTCCCGCCGCCGCCATCGGTTATGTGGACTTCGACCGTAGCCCCGGAACCGCCTCGGATATTGGTACTTCCAACTTCGGTGGTACGATCCACTTCTTCTCGCCCCGCCTGAGCGACGAGGCCCACATCCGCATTCAGGAGACTCACGGCACCTGGAACACCAACCAAATCCTGGGCGATATCAACTCCGGCGCCTTTCTGAACGGCAAAGCCCACTTCTGGCTCAATGCCGATTACCAGAACTCGGACGGCTACCAGACCAACTCGCCCAAGCAGAACGTTGCCGCGACCGCCAAGTTCGACTACAAATTCAGTGACCGCACCCAGTTCACTGTGATCGGCAGCAACATCATCCTCGACGCCTTCAACAACAACGATCCGACCCGCCGCCAGCTCTTTCACTACGGCGACAACTACCTCTACGACGCGACCCAGACCAACTCTGCCTACGCGTCGACCTCCAAGTACTACTACGATCCTCAGTTCTGGCGCTTCTCGGTCTATCACGTGCCGAGCTTCTTCGACATCATCACTTTCAATCACGACTTCGGCAAGGGATGGAAGCTGGATACCAAGACCTATACCTACGGCTACTCCAACCACCAGCACTATCAGAACAAGACCGATCAGGATCTTACGGTGGACGCGGCCAATGGGATGCCATCAGTGGTCAATGAGGTTGTCGGTGGCGATGACCAGCCCACAACTTCTCCCGCTTATTCGAAGACACCGACCGGCATCGACAAGCTGAACCAGTACGCCCGCGGCGGCGAGATCGCAGCCCTCAGCTACGCCACAAAGTGGGGCGTCTTCCGCACCGGCAACTGGTTTGAGGAAACCAACACCCTCCGCTACCAGATCTACACCGACCCGCTCACCTGGGTGGATTCGTCCTTTATCTCGAACATTAAATTCCACGAGCACTTCTACACCTACGCCGTGCAGCCTTACGCCGAGTTCCAGTTCGTTTCCATCCCTCGCTGGACCATCACCGCTGGCGTCAAGGATGCCTTCTTCCGCATGAACCTTACCCAGTGGGCCGACGGCAAGACAGTTGGTGCACTTGGTTGCGCCGCCGGTACTACTCCGGCAACTTGCACCAACACTGTCCAGCACGCCCAGAACTACAACTCCATCCTCCCTTCGTTCGAAGCCAACTACCGCATCAACAACAACTGGTCGGCCTACGGTCAGTATGGTCGCGGCAGCATCGCTCCCTTCAGCGCGGTCTTCGATGCCGCCGGCGCTCAGGTGGCAGTTACCCCACCGCCGACCATCGCCGACACCTATCAGGGCGGTACGGTCGTCAAGCTGAACCGCTTCACCTTCGATGCGGACGCCTATCACATCCACTTCATGAACACTTACTCCTCCTACACCCCGTCTAGCGGTCCTGATACTGGCTTCACCTACTACTACGCCAACCCCGACTCCAACACCAACGGTTTCGAAGCAGAGGGCAACGTTGTTGTTGCGCCGGGCCTGAGCTTCAATGCCAACGGGACGTTTGGCATCGCCAAATTCGAAGCCGCTGCCGCGCAGGCCGCTGTATACGACTCGACGGGCACTTCGATCATTACGCCGGCGACCCCCGCCACTCCCGAAGCCTGGGTTGCTACCACCCCGCACGATACTGAATCGCTGGGTATGACCTATCGCCAGAAGGGGCTCGACTTCGGCATCTTCGGCAAGCGCATTGGCTCGCGCTGGGCTGACATCGGCAACTATCACCAGACCGTTCCCGAAGATCCGTTCTGGATGAGCAACGTCTTCTTGAATTACAGCGTTCACGGCAACTCGATCTTCAACGGCTCGAAGATCAAGCTCAGCATCAACAACCTCTTCGACGACCACAGCATCGTTCTCATCGGCGCGGCCAATGATGGTACATACAACCCTGCCACCGGACAGCCTGGCACACCAGTCACGGCGACCCTTCAAACTTACTCCCCGAGCTGGAATGATACCCTCGAAAAACAGGCTGGCCGCGCGGTCATGATCAGCTTCCAACTTGGCCTCACCCGCCGCGAAAAGTGATCTCGACGCTCGGAACAAACAGCGCCCCGCAATCTTGAAGGATTGCGGGGCGTTTTCCTTTTCTTAACGCGACAACGAAGAGCGTGACGTTACAACCCCAGAATGAGCCGGTTCCTTGCAGCATCGGTAGCCGAGCCTGCAAACTCGTCAAAGGCGCGCTCGGTGACGCGGATAATCTGCTCGCGCACAAACTGCGCACCCTCGGCCGCGCCCGCTTCGGGATGCTTGATGCAGCACTCCCATTCCACAACCGCCCATCCGGAAAAATCGTATTGCGCGAGCTTCGAGAAGATGGCTTTGAAGTCCGTCTGCCCGTCGCCCAGTGAGCGGAAACGGCCGGGCCGGTCGATCCACTCTTGATAGCCGCCGTACACCCCCGAGCGCGCCGTCGGATTGAACTCGGCGTCCTTTACGTGGAAGGCGCGTACCCGCTCGTGGTAGAGATCGAGGAAGCCGAGGTAGTCCATCTGCTGCAGAACCATGTGGCTCGGGTCGTAGAGAATGTTGGCGCGCGCATGATTGCCCACAGCCGAGAGGAATCGGTCGAATGTGACGCCGTCGTGCAGGTCTTCACCGGGATGCAACTCGTAGCAAACATCCACGCCTGCCGCGTCAAAGGCGTCGAGGATCGGCAGCCAGCGCGCGGCCAATTCGCGGAAGGCCTCATCGATAAGACCCGCCGGACGATGCGGCCATGGATAGAAAAACGGCCACGCCAAAGCGCCGGAAAAGGTGGCGTGCGCAGTGAGGCCAAGGTTGCTGCTGGCTTTGGCGGCAAGCAGAAGTTGCTCCACGCCCCACTGCTGGCGAGCCTTGGCGTCGGCAGCCAGCGCGGGCGGAGCAAAGCCGGCAAAGAGCGTGTCAAAGGCCGGATGGCTTGCCACCAACTGGCCTTGCAGATGCGTTGACAGTTCGGTGATTGCCACGCCCGCCTCGCCAAGCGTGCCGCGCAGTTCATCGCAGTAATCCTTGCTCTCGGCAGCCTTCTCAAGATCGATCAGCCGGCTGTCCCAGGTGGGAATCTGTACACCGGTATAGCCTAGGCCAGCGGCCCATCCCGCAAGGCCTGCCAACGTGTTGAAAGGTGCAGCATCTGCGGCAAACTGGGCAAGAAAAACTCCCGGTCCTTGTATCGTCTTCATGCGTATGCTCCTCGATTGTTGATGCAGCCAAACGGAACAATCTACTTTGCGGTGTCCTAAAACTCAACCCACCCCTGCGTGCGGTTGCTCTCAATTGCGCGATCGATAAAGCGCATTCCACGCACGCCTGCTTTGATGCTCGGGAGCGTGGCTGGCACCGGGTTCGCGCTTCCTTCCTTGAAGGCAACCAGTGCATCGGCAAACTCGCGGTAGAGCACGGCGAAGGCTTCCAGATACCCCTCCGGATGCCCGGCAGGCACGCGTGCCACCGAGCGCGCATCCAGGCTCAGGTAAGGTGAAGCAGCGTGGTGAATCTCTTCCGGCCCTTCCAGCCAGCGCACAATCAAGCGGTTCGGGTCTGTCTGCCGCCACTCGAGGGAGCCAAGCTCGCCGAAGATGCGCAGGCAGACCTCATTCAGAAACCCTGTGCAAACCTGCGAGCAGGCCAGCGTGCCGCCCGCGCCGTTTGAAAGGCGAAGAGTGGCATTGCAATCGTCATCGAGCCGCCGGCCTGGCACCACTGATCGCAGTGTGGCGTTGATGGCCGTCACTTCAAGCCCGGTGACGTACTCCAGCAGATGAAACGCATGGGTGCCAATGTCGCCAATCGCGCCGCCCTGGCCGTTCTGCGCGGGGTCTGCGCGCCATGCCGCCTGCTTGTGCCCGGTGTTCTCCACCTGCGTACTCATCCAGCCCTGGAAGTATTCAACGGCAACCTTGCGAATGGCGCCCAGACGCCCAACGGCGCAAAGGTTGCGCGCCTCGCGCACCATGGCGTAGCCCGCGTAAGTGTGCGTCAGCCCGTAGGGCAACACGGACTTGGCCACCAGTGCTTCCAGAGCCAGAGCCTCATCGTAGGTTGCCGTTGCCGGCTTGTCGCTCATCACCGGAATGCCAGCTTCGATGGCTGCCTTCGCCACCGGCAGGTGCAGATTATTGGGCGTGGCGATTACCACAAAGTCGATGGGGTCTGACCGCTTGGGCTCTTCGGCGATCATCTTCTGCCAGCTTGCATAAGCGCGAGCCGGGTCAATGCCGAAGCGCCGGCCAGCCTCGGCCGAGCGCTCAGGCGAACTTGAAAACGCCCCGGCAACCATCTCGATCTTGCCGTCCATCTCCGCAGCCAGCCGGTGCACTGGTCCAATGAAGGCCCCCGGACCGCCGCCCACCAATCCCATACGGCACTTACGCCACTCTGCCATCGCTCTGCTCCTTCTCTTGTTCGACGCCAGTTGCTGGCCGCCGGAGTTATGCCTTGCCGTTCACCTGGAAATAGACGGTATAGCGCTCGTCCACCACCTGGTAGAGCGGTTTCAGATCCACGGCCTCCAATTGGCCAGAGGTGCGGAACCGTAGCGGATCGTTGGTCTTCTCCACCCACTGTCCGTTGGGGCTTTCGATATGCGGCAGCACGGCGTCAGAGAATTTGCCCGTACGCGCCGGAGTGGTAGGACCGTAGATCATATCGGTGGTCAGACCATCGCGGCCCATTAAGCCCGCCAGTACCAGTGGTCCGTACATCATGGCCTGCGCCGTCACGTTGCCCGGCAAGGGCGCGGGGTGGAAGCGCATGGGCAAGGCAACGTCAATGCGGTCGCCCTGCTGCCAGACGTGGTCCAGCTCAATGTAGCCGTTGCTGCCCGGCTGCGCAGCCTCGGCGCGGCCGTTCACACGCACCGTAACTCCCGCGCACCAGTAGGGCACGCGCACCCGAATCGCCAGGCGCACAGGGCGCACCGCGTGGACCAGCAAGGTGGTTGACTCTTCGGCCGGAAACTGTGTGTGCTGCGTAAGTCGCAGGCCGCGCTCGGGCCACTCGACTTCACTGGCCGCAAACTGGTTCACATAGATGCCGCGTTCGTCGTGGAAGTAAAGCGAGTCGCCCAGCTTCGAGTACTCCTCCACGCCCGAGCCCGTGCAGCACCAGAACGAATCGAAGGCCGTGCCGAACGTCTTCCAGTAGCCGGGCTGCAGCGGTACATAGTACATCAACATGCCGTGTTCGTCCTGCGTACCCAAGCGCACGTTCCATAGCAACCGCTCGTAGTAATCCATCGTCCGCGCGTTCGGGTTCCAGCCGAACAGGTGCCGCGTGAGCTTCATCATGTTGTAACTGCAACAGCACTCTTCGGCAGCTGGAACGAGCTGGTTAGCCAGGTTGTCGGCCGTGTGCCAGCCCTCGGCATCGTCGGTGCTCAGCGGAACCGTGGCCCCCGTGCCGCCCGTGCAGTAGGCGTGGTGCTCGGCAACCATATGCCAGAAGTTCTCGGCAATGGCGCGATAGCGCCCGTCGCCTGAAAGTTCGTAACCACGCGCCGCGCCAATCGCCTTGGGAATGTTGGTATTCGAGTGGTGCCCGGCGAGCTTGTCGATACCGTTGGCCAGCGGATCGAAGAAGGCCTTGTGCTCAAACCGGAAGCCGAGGTCGCGAAAGCGCTTTTCGCCCGTCACCGCATACAGATTGAAGCAAACCTCGTTCATTCCGCCGTGTTCAACAAGCTGGATGCGCGCCCACTCTTCGGCGCTCAAAGGCTCAAGCCAGCGCGCGGCCCAGTCGGCCATGCGCACGCACATCCCCAGTGCCTGCATGTTGCCGCAGTAGACGTACATGTCCAGCAGTCCGGCCATGATCTTGTGGTAGGTGTAAAAGGGAGCCCAGACGCGCTCGTGGTTGCGCAGCCTGTCGTAAAAGCTCGCGGGATAAGCGCCCAGATAACCGTCGGCACGCTGGCAACGGGCCAGCTCCTCCACCAACGAATCGGCCTTTTGCCGCAACTGCTCGTCGCCGGTGCCGGACACCATCAGCGCACAGGCGGATAGATAATGCCCGCCGGTAAAGTGGCCGCGCAGCTCCCCGTCAGGAGCCTCCCAGCCGCCCAGCGGCTGTGCCGAGGAAGCGTGACCCGCAGCCAGCCGGAAGCTGTGTAGAAGCCGGTCGTTTGGCAGCATGTACAGGAAGACGCGGTTACGCTCCTGCGCCTCGCGCAACGGCCCATACAGCAACCGTACCTGGCGCAGCGGGAAAGGCCGCGCCTTCCAGTCCACGGCCTCGTAACCCATGTGGTTGGCGGCGCGCTCGGTGTCACCAACCGGATCCTGCGCCAGAGCCGCCATTCCTTGCCCCTCCAGCAAACCAAGGCCGGCAATTGCAGTGGCTGAGCGCACAAATCCGCGCCGAGTAAGGTCTTTCATCTTGCGTACCCTCTCCGCGTGCCAGTCTACACTGCCCTAAACCCTGTGCGAAAGCTCCTTCGCACAATGTTGCAGCGGACACAAAGATGCACCCGCTATTGAAGCCGGTTCTGCGGAGAAAAGCGCCCCTCAGCAGTTCACGCCGCTGGCCAGAAATCCGCCATCCACGGCCAGAACCGCGCCTGTAACGAAGGCGGAAGCTTCTGAGGCCAGGAAGATCGACGGACCCACCAACTCCTGCGCCTTGCCAAAGCGATGCATGGGCGTGCGCAGCAGAATCTCGGCTCCGCGCGGTGTGCCGTTGACCAGCGCCGTGTTCAGCGGCGTGGGAATCACGCCCGGCGCAATCGCGTTTACATTTACGCCGCTCTCGGCCAGCTCAACGGCCAGCGTCTGCGTCAAAGACACCACAGCGCTCTTGCTGGCACCATAGGCCGCCACGCGGTAGAAGCCTCGATATGAGGCGATAGAGGCAATGTTGATGATGCGTCCATAGCCCGCAGCGGCCATGCCCGCGCCAAAAACCTGGCAGCAGCGCAACGTGCCCGTCAGGTTGGTCTCAATTACCCGCGACCACTCTGCCTCATCCACTTCAAGCGTGGACAGCTTGTGGGTAATACCGGCTGCATTCACCAGGATGTCCACCTTGCCGAAAGCCGCTACCACTGCCTCATGCAGGCTTACAATCGAGGCGCGATCCAGTACATCGGACCTTTGCCGAAGCGAACGCCGGCCCAACGCCTCAATGGCCGCGGCAGCCTCGTCCACATTTTCCTGGCTGCGCGCCGTGGGAACCACATCCGCGCCCGCGCGCGCCAGTCCCAGCGCAATCTCCAGGCCCAGACCTTGAGTACCGCCAGTAACCACCGCCACTCGGCCACTCAAATCAAACAGTTGCAAGCTCATCGGGGGATCTCCTTCCAGCGCGAAACAAGTGCGTTCCATCACAAACCAATCTGCGTGTGTGCCGGGAAACGTTCTCACAACTTTACCAGCGCTAGGCGTCGTCCCGCACCATGATGCGAGCCGTCTCACACAGTGCATTCGTCACATACAGGTCTGACCTCAATAGGTTATTTTATTTGTGGTATGGAAAAACTTCTGATCCCTGTTTCTCAGCGCCGTTGGGACTGCGTCAGCCTTGGCGAAGTCATGCTTCGTCTTGACCCCGGCGAGGGCCGCATTCACACCACCCGCACCTTCCAGGCGTGGGAGGGTGGCGGCGAATACAACGTGGCCCGCGGCCTGCGCCGCTGCTTCGGCCTCAAGTCTGCCATCGCCACGGCATTGGCCGATAACCCCGTAGGACGCCTCGTCGAGGACTTCATCCTCCAGGGCGGCGTCGACACGTCGCTCATCCGTTGGGTTCCCTATGATGGCATCGGCCGCACCGTGCGCAACGGCCTCAACTTTACTGAGCGCGGCTACGGCGTGCGCGCGGCGGTTGGATGTTCCGATCGCGGCAACACCGCCATCAGCCAGGTCAAGAAGGGCGACTTCGACTTCGAATCCATCTTTGGACCCGACAACGGCGCACGGTGGCTGCACACCGGCGGCATCTTCGCCGCTCTCTCTGACTCCACCGCTGAAGTCACTGCTGAAGCCATGGACGCGGCCAACAAGTACGGTACTCCGGTAAGCTACGACCTCAACTATCGCCCGTCACTTTGGAAATCGATTGGCGGCGAAGCTAAGGCCCAGGAAGTGAACCGCGAGATCGTCAAGAAGGTCGACGTACTGCTTGGCAACGAAGAAGATTTCTCGGTCATGCTCGGCGTTGAGATCAAGGGCGTCAGCGAAGACTTCAACGAGTTGCCCATCGAGGGCTACTCTGAGATGCTGCGCGAAGTGGCCTCACTTTACCCGAACCTGAAGGTTATCGCCAGCACCCTGCGCACGGCCCACACCGCCAGCTGCAATGCCTGGGGAGCCATCGCTCTGGTTGAGGATGAGATCGTCCACGTTCCGCAGCGTGACATCGACATTCTCGATAGAGTGGGCGGCGGCGACAGCTTTGCTTCTGGCCTTGCTTACGGCTTCCTCACTGGAGCCGGAGCGCAAACTGCCATCGAGTACGGCGTGGCCCACGGCGCACTGGCCATGACCACCCCCGGCGACACCAGCACCGCTTCCCTCGCTGAGGTCAAGAAGGTGATGAAGGCCGGAACTGCCCGCGTAGACCGGTAACCAACCAGAAGGCCCGGCGCATGTCCGGGCCTTCGCACTTGCGGCGGGTGTTCTTAGCTCGGCAAGGCAACACTGATCGGGTGCCCTATCCTAGCCGCGTACTTGTTTTTGCGGCTAGGGTGGGATAGCAAGAACCCCAACCCGCCAACGCCCTCACGACCACAGGCTTTGTAACAGGGCACAACTTCAGTCGTGCCGAACTGGCTCCCCACAACGATCCGGGGCATTAGTCCCTGCGGAGCCTTCCCGAAAGGAAGAAGAGAAATGGCAGAAACCATCAAGGAAGCAATCGAGCGCGTAGGCCTCATCCCAGTGCTCCGCGCCAAGAATCAGGAACAGGGTCTGGCCGTCGTTAAGGCCATGCTGGCTGGCGGCGTCAATACCGTTGAAGTCACCATGACCGTTCCCGGCGCAGTGGACCTCATCAAGGCTCTCAAGGCCGAGTACGGCAACGACCTGCTGCTCGGCTCCGGCACCGTGACCACCGCCGAGCAGTGCCAGGCCACCATCGATGCTGGCGCGGAGTTCGTCGTCAGCCCCTGCCTCAGCCTGGAAGTCATCGAATGCACCAAGAAGAACGGCAAGATCAGCTGCCCAGGCTCTCTCACCCCGACGGAAGCCCTCACCGCATGGAATGCAGGCGCGGACTACGTCAAGATCTTCCCTTGCTCGGCCGTGGGCGGTGCGCCGTACTTGAAGGCATTGTTGGCACCTTTCCCGTTCTTGAAGATCATCCCCACCGGCGGCGTCACTGTTTCCACAGCCAAGAGCTTCCTCGAAGCTGGCGCACGTGCCTTGGGCGTTGGTAGCGACCTCGTTAACCTCAAGGCAGTCGAAGACGGTCACCCGGAAGTCATCACCGAAACCGCCAAAGCCTACCTCAAGATCTTCGAAGAGTTCCGCGCAGCTAAGAAGTAGTTTTGCTGCTTCTGCAAAAAACAACGGCCTCCGGAAAACCGGAGGCCGTTTTGTCGTGGTCAAGCCTGTTGGTTTACAGGGTCGCGAACGCTTCTGCGGCGCCCAAGGTGAGGATGGTCTGGAGCTGTGCGCTGACAACTGCAGCCAGGCCTGGCAGCGCGCGCAGGTCCTTGCCCCACCAAGTCTTCTGAGCGAGGGCTGCATCTACCAGGGCGGAGACTGAAGCGGCCGTTCCGTCATACTTTTGCCATGCTTCCGCGAACCACTCGAGAATCTCGTGGTTGTCCTTGATGGGATACTCGTCGCCGTCGCGGTCACCGATGAGCGCGCCGTTGCGAATCTCAGTGCCGCGATAGAAGGCCAGCAGAGCTGAGATACCAAAGGCGAGGCGCTTGGGCACCGCGCCGTTCCTGGCGATGTATTGCTCAAGGATGGGCAGATTGCGCGCCGTGTACTTCGAGACCGAGTTGAGCGAGATGCTCAACAGCTCATGGTCGATGAAGGGATTGGCAAAGCGCTCCAGCACCGCCGCGGCAAAGGCTTCCAGTTCGGCCTTGGGCAGCGTGAGCATGGGGATGATCTCTTCATTGAGCATCTTCTGGATGTGACTGTAAATGACCGGGTCCTTCATGCAATCGCCCACGAATGTCTTGCCGGCCAGATAGGCGCCGAGCGCCATGCCGGTGTGCGAACCGTTCAAGATGCGCACCTTGCGCTCGCGGTAGGGCGTCATGTCGGTGGTGAAGACTGCATGGAAGCCGCACTTCTCAAGTGGCAGCTCGGCGCGCAGCGACTCGGGGCCTTCGATGACCCAGAAGTGGAAGAGCTCTGAAGTGACGTAGAGGTTGTCTTCGTAGCCGGCCTTCTCCCAGAGTTGGCCGATCTCGGCCTTTGGGTATCCCGTGACGATGCGGTCAACCAGCGTGTTGGTGAAGATGCATGCGGAGTTGACCCACGCTGTGAACTCGGGCGCAAGTGCCCAGTTCTCGGCCATCTGGAGTACGGCCTTCTTCAGCTTGTCGCCGTTGCGGTCAATCAGTTCGCAGGGCAGCATGACTAGACCCTTGGACTTGTCGCCCTGGAAGACTTGGTAGCGCTCAAGCAGAAAGCGGGTGAGCTTGCCGGGGAACGATGCCTGCGGCGTGTCGCTGAGCTTGTCCTCGGGCTTGTAGACAATGCCTGCCTCGGTGGTGTTCGAGACGACGAAGCGTAGATCCGCATTGTGCGCGCAGGCCAGGAAGTCGGCGAAGTGGATGTAAGGATTGATGCCGCGACTGATCGCGTTAATGAGCTCTGTGCGCTCCACAACCTTGCCGTTTTCCACGCCGCGCATTAGCAGGGTGTAAAGGCCGTTCTGCTGGTTCAGTTCGCGGATCATGCCACGAGCGATGGGTTGTACGACGGCGATGCGTCCATTGAACTCGCCTTTCTGGTTCATGCCGTGGATCATCCAGTCAACGAAGCCGCGCAGAAAGCCGCCTTCGCCAAACTGCAATACACGTTCCGGCAGGGCTGCACCCTTTTCTACAATTTCAGCGCTGAGTTTTGGCAGTACTGTCGTAGAAGTCGTCACAGTGTTACACCATCCTTCCAGATCGATATCTCTCGATATCCGTTAATTTCGCTCTGGGTCTGCTTGCGCCCCGAGGCGATGTCCACAATCAGATCAAAGAGTCCATCGGCTAGTGCGTCCATGGTTGCCGTGCCGTCGGCCACAGGTCCCGCGTTAAAGTCGATCCAGTTCTTCTTGCGCTCGGCCAGCGGCGTATTAGTGGAGATCTTTACCGTGGGAGCAGGGAAGCCCATGGGGTTGCCGCGGCCGGTGGTAAACAGCACCATGTGTGCGCCTGCGCCGCTGAGGGCCGATCCGGATACGCCGTCGTTGCCGGGGCCGTTCAACAGAGCAATGCCGCCCAGCTTGGGCTGCGCCTTGTCGCCGTAGCGCAACACCTGCGCCACGGGAGCCGTGCCGCCCTTCTGCACGCAGCCGAGCGACTTCTCAGCCAGCGTGGTAATGCCGCCTTCTTTGTTGCCGGGTGAAGGGTTTTCGTCGATGGGCTCGTTGTGCTTGCGGAAGTACTCGCGGAAATCATTCACCAGGTCGATGGTTTCGTCGTAGACCTGGGCGGTACAGGCGCGCTTGAGCAGCACGTCTTCCGCGCCGAACATCTCCGGCACTTCAGTGAGGATGGCGGTGCCACCGGCGGCGGCCAGCTTGTCGGCGATGCGGCCCACAAGGGGATTGGCGGTGATGCCCGAGAGTCCGTCAGAGCCGCCGCACTTCATCCCGACGATCAGCTCGCTCACCGGGATCGGCTCACGCTGGAACTGGCTTGCATATTCGGCCAGCTCAGCCACTAAATTCACGCCGGTTTCCACTTCATCTTCGGCATCCTGTGCGTTGAACCAACGGATGCGGCCGGGCGTTTGCTCACCGACGATCTTGAGGAAGGAGTCCAGTTGGTTGTTCTCGCAGCCCAGGCCGAGAACCAGCACGCCGCCGGCATTGGGGTGGCGTACGAGCGCGGCCAACAGCTTCTGCGTGGCCACCAGATCGTCGCCGAGTTGCGAGCAGCCGAAGGGATGGCTCATGGTGTAGATGCCGTCGACAGTGGGAAATTTGCCTGTGAGTTTCTGACGGGCCACGTCCACGATGCGAGCGGCGGTGTGATTCACGCAGCCCACAGTATTGACGATCCATACTTCGTTGCGGATGCCGACCGAGTCATCAGGGCGGCGATAGCCCTCAAAGGTGCGGGCGGCAAGGGCGCTGGCAAGCGGAACGGCGTTGGAAGCCTTGAAGCCGCCGCGCTCGAGGTTGGACTTGAGCGCGCTGGCCACATTCTGCGAGTGCACGTGTTCGCCGGGCGCGATGGCCTGTTTGGCCACGCCGATGGAGTAGCCGTACTTGATCACCGGCTCGCCCTGGGCGATGGGTTTGAGGGCAATCTTGTGTCCGAAGGGAACGTCGGATACAGCCAGCAGGCTACCTTCGAGACTCTGTCCTTTGGTGACCGGCTGCAGGGCAACCAGCACGTTATCGGAAGGATGAATTTGAAGAGTTGACGGCAATTTTGTCTCGCAATGTGAACAAGGTTTCATTTCACCGCAGACACAAAACCATCCACGGCAGTCCGTTTACTTGTTTGCCTGCGTCTGAATATCGACAGGCTTCAGTTTTCAGCGCCCCGGCTCAGACACGCCCGCCCAGCAGAGAGACCCCGCAAGGGCACTTACTCTCAAACAGATAGGGATATCCTGTCTGCGGCGAATCGGGCCGCAGTAGCTTTCCATAAAAAATGTTGGCTGGCAATGCAGGCATCCAGGAGAGTGGTTGCCCACTGGATACCCCCCACACACAAAGTGTGAAGTAAAACAACAGCGTTGACTGTGCTGAACATCACTGTTGTCAGGATAACCGAGTTTATTCGAGGCGCGATAGAAATTAAGGAGGTCTGACCTCCTTAAGTAATAGAAGCGCGCGCGGCCAAGGTTATAGGGTTAGATGTGCATCGACGCTGACAAAAAGAACCGGATGACAGGCCTCGAAGCCTGCTCATCCGGTTCTCTTCATTCTTCTATTGGCTCTACTTCTTGTAGTGCAGTTTGTTCAGCGGGCGATGCTGACCAGTTTCACAGGCCCCAACATGCCTGAGGGCAAGGGGGCGAGGTTGTCGATGTCCTGCATCTCAAAGCGCTTGCCGTACTTCGCGTAGAGCGCAGTGAAGTCGCGGGGAGGGTCGCCGGCCATGCGGTTGATGGCGGTGTTGGCCACCTGGACCTCAATCGAGTTCGCGCCCGCGTTCAAGGTCCCGCTTATGTCTATGCGATAGGGCGGATGCCAGAGCGAGCCGACCGTCTTGCCGTTCACCTTGACGATGGCGGCCTCGCGCAGTGGCGGCTCAAGCAGCGCACGGACGCCGTTTGAACCGGGGGGACGCGGATCGGTGGTCTCAACGCCGATGCCGAAATCGATGAGCACGCGGCCGGTTTTCAGCGCCGCCGCATCGAGGGTGAAGCTCTTGGTGTAGGTGGCAACGCCGGAGAAGAACTTGCGGCCGTCCATTTCGGTCCAGGAGGCAAGCTTGTCGACGTCGATGTCCATCTTCTCGGAATCGAAGCGAACGGTCCAGCCGGTGCTCAGATTGGCGAGGGTTTTCTCGTTTGTTGTAGCAGGTTCCTCGGCGAGTTTCTCGCCGGAGGCAGCGGAGAGAATGAAGACGCGGGACTCGTAGGGTGCCAGCTTCAGGGCGAAACGTTTGCCGGGGTGGTTTGCAGCAGTAAACAGAATGCGCCCGGAATCCGGGTCCCAAGCCTGCAAGAATGGCCGTTTAGCCCGAAGAGCAACGGTCGAATCGATGTCCGGCCCCCAGCCCTCTGGCACTGCCTGCGCTCCACGGAAGGCGACCGTCGCATCGATGGGTTTGTTGCCGCTGTTCACCACGTAATAGATATCGGTGGAGGCGAGTTTGCGATGGATGAAGCCAAGCTGATCTGCATGGCCGGCGACGTCGAGATCGGGGGAGAGGGCCGCGTGGAGCGCGGCGGGAAGGGCTTCAACTGAAGCAATGGATACGCCCTTGTGACCGGCGGCAGTAAACAGGCGATCAGTGATGGAGGCAACGTCTTTGGATTCGCCCATCTCTTTCAGCCCAGGCGCGAGCGTTGGCTCGGTTCCAATGGCAATCACCTTGCCGGTTCCAGCGGCCGCGGCGTAGCTCTCGATCTTCTTGTAAGCCGCCAACGGAATCCGCACGGTGGGCGGAATCACGAGTAGAGGGTAGGGAATGGAACCTAGCTTGTCGATCATTTTGGCGTCAACGTAATCGACGTTGTAGCCGGCATCGAGGATGGCGGACATAAGCTCAGGGAGGATGCGCTTGCGCATCTCTCCGGTCACGCTTACGTCACCGGGAAGGGGCGAGAAGCTAGCCTGAGCGTCGTCCTCGGGCAAGAGGATGGCAACGTCGTTGGCGGGCTTGCCCTGGCGGAGCAACCAGCTCATGCGCGTGAGGTAAGCGGTAATGTCGGGCATGACGCCGAACCAGGGGTTGTGGCTGTTGAAGACCGCTGCGGCGTAGAGTGACCAGCCGGGCTCGCCCGCGCCATCCGGCGAGTAAGGCCAGCCGTGGCCGACGAACTGATTGACGCCTTCGAGGAACATGCGGTCGGCTTCGACCTTCATGTCGAGCGGGGTGGCGCGGAAGACCGGCGAGTGCAGCCATGTCCAGGTTTCGGCGCTGGTGACGATGTTGCCCACCAGATGATTGGCCGAGCTGGCCCAGCGCGTGAAACTGAAGGAGCGCCACTGGGGGCCTTCGCCCTCGGGCAGCGCGGGGACAATCTCGTCAGCGAGCACTACGGGGGGCAGGCCATAGGTCTGCGAGCGGAATTTGGTTCCGTGTTGCTCGGCGAATTGCGTCAGGGGGGTGAGGTAGTTGTCGCGGACCAGATCGCTCATGGTGACGCCCCAGTCGTGGCGGATGGCGTCGGCCTGCGGTGTGCTGCCGGCGGCGAGTTCGGGCAAGTGGGCGATCAGGTCGTAGCCGCGGCGCTTCTGAAACTCAGTGGCCATGGCGGGTGTCCAGTCAGCGCCGTAAACTTCAAGCGAATCGGAGAAGACGGAGTAAGGCGGCTGGCTGCCGAAGGCCTTTACCAACGGATCTGCAACGGTGTTCAGGTGGGTCTCAATGGCTTGGCGCGCCATGTGGTCGAGTACAAAGCCTTCAGCGCCGTAGGCGGCACGCTTGACGGCCTGGCGGGTGTGGCTCTGGATGAAGAAGATGGCTACGTGGCTGCCGTCGGCTGGCGGATCGACGGCGGCTCCATCAAAGCGTACAGCGGAGGCTGCATCGAAGTGCTCCTTCGTGCCCTTGGCGGCAAATGCGGCGATCAGGGTTTCGCCTTCGGCCAGTTTGGGCGTTTCGACCGGCGTATGGGTGATGGGAACAAACTCTACTCTGAGGCGTCCGGCGGCCTCGGCGAGTGAGGTACTCGGGCCACCGTAGGGCCAGCCGCTGCCGAGAGTGATGTCGACGCGCAGGCCGAGAGAGCGGGCCTTCTGGTTGGCGAAGCTGACGGCGTCGAGGAACTCGGGCGACATGTATTTGAGGTTCTTGATGCCCTTCGATTCGTCGTCGAGCATCATGGGGTAGACGGGTTGAATTTCAACGCCGCCGATGCCGGCGTTCTTCATCGTTACGAGCTCTTTTTCGAGCTCCGGCTTGACCACTGCGGGGCCAAACCACCACCAGCGCATGATGGGCCGCGCATCGGCAGCCGGGTGCACGAAGCCGTCATGCAGGCTCTGCGGGAGCTGCGACGCCGTGCTTTGCGCATTGGCGGCAACGGCAGTTCCGGCGCAGAAAGCCGCGATAGCGATCATCTGCCAGCAGCTCAGACCCTTGAATTTCGACGATGAGAGAACCATGACATTCCTCCAGCAAATTGTTTCCCAGAAAGAATATCCCGCCGGGCAGGCTCTTGGCCTACCGGCGGGATATTCTTTTTGGCTTTTCTCGGAACGACTTCTAATACTTCAGTTCAAGCACGCTGACCGAGTAGGGCGCTAGAGTTTGCTCAAACTTGGGGCCAGACACCTGGATAGTCTTCTCGACTGGCACAATGGTGTCGGGGTTGGCCAGCGTGTTGGTGACGTTGGGGCTTTTGCCGCTGAGCGTGATCAGCTTGGCCTCAGGCGCTACCTTGCCGATGCCGTCTAGCGAAATTTCAAGCGGTTGAGGCACGGAGTTGCCGTTGACCAGCTTGATGACCAGAGTGCGGGTTTTCTCGTCGCGCGTGGCCACGGTGTAGACGCGGGCGGGCGTGCCGGTGAGTGTGGCAGGAACCACCTCAGTGCCAATGTGAGTGGCAAACATGGCCTGCATCCAATAACTGGGCGAGCCAAAGCTGCTCATGGCGTTGTAGCCGATCAGGTCAGTGGCCCACTGCATTCCGCCGCTGTTCACGTTGACGAACAAGGGCGCGTAGCTGGCCATGACAACCAGGTCGCTATTGCGCTCAAGGCCGGTAAGCCAAGCCGCATCGGCCAACGCCGCCTGCAAGTTGGGGGTTGGATCGCCTTCGCGCGTGGCCCACTCACCCACAAAGATCTTGGGGCCTTTGCGATCGGTGTTGTCGTAGTGGTGCGCCTCGCTGTAGCTCTTTTCCGACGACATGTAGAAGTGGTCGTCGACGACGTCTGGCTTGATGCCGTTGATGGGCGTGGTGGCGATCAGCTGGAGCTGCGGGTACTTGGCCTTGATGGCCTTGTAGAACTGCGCGTAGCGGCCGTCGTAGGACTTGGAGTGGTCAAACTCGTCCTCGTTGCCGATTTCGACGTAGTGCAGCGGGAAGGGAGCGGCGTGTCCGTTCTTGATGCGCTCTGCACCCCAATGCGTCTCCGGTCCGCCGATCACGTATTCGATCTCGTCGAGCGCGTCCTGCACGTGCGGTTCCAGCGCCGGGCCGGGCTCGATGTGCTCCTGCTGCAGCGAGTAGCCGGCGTAGACGGCCAGCACCGGCTCCATGTTCAGGTCCTGACACCACTCGAGGAATTCGAGCAGGCCCATGCCATCGGACGAGCGATACCGCCAAGGGCTCGGATGCGTCGGCCGGTTCACCCAGGGTCCGATGGTCTCCTTGAAGTTGAAGCGCTCGTTGATGTGATCGCCTTCGAGGTAGTTGCCTCCGGGCAGGCGCAGGAACTTCGGATGCATCGCCGCCAGCTTTTCCATCAGGTCGATGCGGTTGCCGCCTTCACGGTTCTTGTAGGTGGGGCCGAAGAGGCTCACCACGTCCAACCACACCGTGGCCGGCCTGGTAACGGTCAGCAACAGGTGGTTGTTGACGGTTGCGGGTACATCGCCGGTCTTGAGCGTGTACTTGTACTCTTTCCACTCCCCGGCGACGCCAGCCACAGTAGCGGTGGCGGCCTTCACACCGGTGCGGTCGTTCTCAAGCGAAACTGTAACCGCTAGCCCTGGCTGGTAGGTCTTGGCCCAGAAGGAGCCCGAGTAGGTAGTGTTGGGGCGGACGGGAATGCCCCAGTAACCGCCATTCTCAACGCCCGCTGGCGACTGCTCGTTGGCCGCTGTCACCGCAACCTTCAGGCTGTGGGTGATAGCCGCGCTTGGGCCCGTCTTTTCGTCGAGCGCGATGGAGACAGCCGAATCTGCTCCGCGCATGACCGCAGGCCACTGCGTGAGGCTGCCCCAGCCGCGTCCCGGCACACGGTCGCGCACCAGCTCGCCGTAGAGCCCGCCGTCGTAGGAGAAGTTGATCTCCTCGGTCATCAAGCCGTAGAGCGTCGAGGAGACCTTCGCGGTGGGCTTGTCCACCTGGATGGCCAGCGAGGGTTTCTGGGCAACCAGGCACAAAGGCATCGAGAGAGCTGCGAGCACAGCAAGGGCGGAAAGCGATCTTTTCATAACGGAGCCATAGTAGCCGGGAGGGGGAGGCTTTGACAATAGGAAAAGGTTTTCTCAGGCGTGGGCGGCACAGGTCTGCGCAGAGTGTCCGCTTTGGACTCTGCGCAGAGCTGTTGTCTCCTGTTGTCAGCCTTCGATTGCGGCCGTGGCAGCCTTGAGCACATCCTCTGCCAATGCAGGCATAGCGCCCGATTGCGACGCTACCCAACTGCCCCATAGGTTGCCGGCCTCGTTCAGAGTGGCCAAGCTGGCGCCCTTGAGCATGTAGTGCGCTAGCGCGGCGGTAAACGCATCCCCAGCGCCCACGGTGTCAACCACTTCAATGGGCAACCCTGGATGCTCGTTCCACTCCTTGCGCCGCACCAGCAGGCTGCCGTGCCCGCCGCGGGTGACGGCCACCATCTCCAGCGTGGGGAACTCATCCAGCAGTTTTTCCGCGCCGATGCGCAGCGCGTCTGTGCTGACGGCTTCCCCCATGGGCATGCCCAGCAAGTTCATCACCAGCGGAAGTTCAGTTTCGTTCAGCTTGACCATGGTGGCCAGTTCCAGTGACTCCTGAACGATCTCGCCCGAGTAGAAGGGCGTGCGCAGGTTCACGTCGAAGATACGTATGCAGCTTGCTTTGGTCTGCGCGACGAGCGTCTGGATGGTCTGGCGGGACTCGCGGCAGCGCTGCGCCAGCGATCCAAAGCAGATGGCGTTGGCGCGCTCGGCCAACTGCACCCATGTGCCAGTTAGTTCCATAAAGTCCCACGCAGCGGGCTCGTGGATGGTGTAGTGGGGCTCTCCATCTTCGAAGCGCACGGTAACTTTGCCGGTCTCGTGGATGGGATCAATCTCGATGTGGCTTGCATCAACGGGCATGGGGTCGAGCTGGTTCATGGCTTCGCGGCCAAGCTCATCGCGCCCGATGCGGCTCAGGATGGCGGTGTGATTGCCCAGCCTGGCAGCCATTACGCTGAAGTTTGCAGGCGCACCGCCCAGCCGCGGTCCGTCAGGGAGAATGTCCCAAAGAAGTTCGCCAATTCCTACAATCAAATGCGGTTCGTTCGACATCTTGCTCCGACTGCTCATCGCTTGCCACAGGCTACGGGTTCCGTTTGTATTGTCCAGCCGTTTTTGGTGGGGTTGGGACAGTTCCTCTGGATGAGCTTTACCAGCTTTCCTTGTTCCACCCCGGTTCGTCAAACGGGCATTTCATTTCTGAATCTTGTGTGCCTTCTCCTGTACCTTGCCGCTTCCTGTCCAGCGGAAGATGGAGCAGTCTTCCCAGTTGGTTACGGCGTATTCTCCCTCGGGCTGGTTGGCCAGAATGCGGTGGTCGGCAACGGCGTCGGCGCGCGAGCGTTGCACCTCGCCGGAGAACAGCCGCGTCCACCCCGCCTGCTGACGGATGGTGAGCGCGTGCTCGTGGTTCACATAGAGCAGGTCCACCTGATGCTCGCGCCCCTTGAGGCTGTTGGCCCACTGGTTGAGCAGCCTCTTCAGCACCGGAGGGCCGAACGGGTTGAACAGAAACAGCAGGCATGGCCCGTCGGGTAGCCCGTATTCAACGGCGTCGCGGCAGAGCATCTTGATGGGTGCATGAGCGCGCTGAGCCTTGCGCCATGCGGTGATGTTGCGCCGGGCAATCGCTGCCAGCGTGGGGTGCAGTTCGACGCCTACGACCGCGCGGAAGCGATACGCGGAGGCCACCAGCACTGCGCGGCCCATGCCAGCGCCAACATCGACAAACGTATAGGCGTCGAGCGGCAAGGGGGGCTTTACGCGCCGCCAGCGCACCAGCATCTCGCGTAGCACGCTAGGCGCAACACCGTAGTAGGCGGTATTGTGCCGGTCGTTTGCGTGACCGCTTTTCAGATCGCGGCCAGCTACCAATCCGCTGGTGCGCACGCCAAACTCCACGTCAAACGGATGCCGCGTAAAGCCCTCGCCCACACGCAGGCCGGGCAGTAGTTTTCGGGATGTTTTCTTTGGCGTTTTGTCTTGATCGTTCACGGTTCGACCCTAGCACAAATCTGCAGCGCAGGCTTGTGCTGCGCGACAACAGCGCTTAGTTGTTTCTGCCTTGATCGATCAAAAAGAAAGGCCGGCGCATTCGACGCCGGCCCTGGTGTTGGAGAGGATCTCGTTACTAAATCGTGGTCTTCTCAGTTTTGTCCACGGTGGCATCTTTGGCGGCGCGTGACCAGGCGAGGCGGAAGTCGCTTACGTTGCGCAACTCGAAGTTTGGCTGCACGGGCGCGGTGATGGCGAAGAAGTCGGCGCGATGCACGTCTTCCAGCCAGACTGCCGGTCTGGGCTCGGTCACCGTGGGCGCAATCTCCACGTGGCTCATCTCCAGGTTGCGCACGTGCCGCACAAAGAAGCCGTGCGAGGGCGTGGGACCGAACTGCAACAGCTCAGGGTAGGCATCCTCGATCTCAGGTACCTGAAGCGTGCGCCAATCCGGCATGGGCTTCAACTCTTCGCCCCAGTGCACGCGCATCTCGGTGGGCAGGCCTTTGTGGCCGAAGTAGCAATCGGAGATCTTCACGTCCTCAATCAGGTTGCCGGGCACGCCGGAGAGAATCGAGGCCGTGGAGCAGTTGGAGTTGTAGCTGACCAGGTTCGAGATCAGCACGCGGCGTAGCGTTCCCGGCCGCAGCGTCTCTTTTGGATTGCGATTGCGGCGGTTGAGACGCAAAAACAGCGGGGCGTCAATGGCATCGCGGATCGTGTTGCCGGTGATGGCGATGTCTTCAAGAAATGCGCCGTCGGAGCTTTCAAGCGCAATGCACTTTGAGCCTTCAATCACGTTGCCGGTGATGGTGATGTTGCGGAAGCCGCCATTCGATTCAGTACCGCACTTGATGCGGCCCTGGCGCGGGGTGTGCGTGTCTTCAGGGAACTTCTTCCACGTTCCGGCAATCACGCTGCCGAGTTCGTAGCTTCCGGTCACGTAGTTGTTGGCAATGGTCACATTGTCGGTGGGCCGTGCGTAGCCCAGCGCATAGCTTGACTTGGGGCAGATACCATCGTCCCAGGGCGAATTGACGGTGCAGTTTGAGACGCGCACGTTGCGGCAGCAGTCAATGTCAAAGCCGTCGCGGTCGGTATCGACCATCAGGTTGTCGATGGTGAGGTTGTCAACGCCGGTAGCCAGCAGCGCAAAGTGGCCGCCCTTCAAAACCGAGAAGTCACGCAGCAGAACGTTGTGGCAGTTCTTGAGCGCGATGGCCTTGTTGCCTACGCCGGGCTGCTCGGCACGGTAGATGAAATAGTCGCCACGTTTTTCGCGGCCTCCGCCGAAGCTGAGCCCCTTGCCGAAGATCAACCCCGGCCCGGTGATGGAAAAATTGTGCTTGTTCTCGGCATAGAACAGGGAGTTGCGCCAGTGGTTGTGGCCGTAGTCCTGATAAGGCGTCCAGGGATCGTTGGGCTCGGCCACGTCGTACGTGCCGCCGTTGTAGCCGGTAGCATCGCCGGGCTTGGGCGAGTCGGCGGCCAGAATGGTGCAGCCGCGCGAGAGATACAACTCCACGTTCGACTTGAGCCGGATGGTGAAGCAGATATAGGTTCCGGCAGGGAAGACCAGCGTTCCGCCGCCAGCGGCAGCTACGGCCTCAATCGCTTTGTTGATGGCAGGCGTGTCTATTGTTTTGCCGTCGCCGGTGGCGCCGTAGGTGCGCACGTTGGATACAGCCTCCGCCGCATGCGCCGGAGCTTGAGCTTCGGCCAGCGACACATGCCCGACCGTAGCGGCCAGGGCGGCAATGGGAGAGTACTTCAAAAGATTCCGTCGTTGCATGACGGGGCAAGCATAGCAGCAGAGGATTAAGGACGGGAAATGATTTCAGTGCCGGAACCGGGTTGCCAGATGGGTACTCTAAGAAAACACTTTGCCACCGCCGCCTCTTTCCAAGCGGTTCTCAAAGCGTTAGGCTGAAAAGTACGTGTTTCGCGCAATTTCAAGGAGTTTTGCCCGCCATGCCGATTACCCCCACTGCCAATATCTGGCACAACGGCCAGCTGATCCCCTGGGATCAGGCCACTCTGCACGTCATGAGCCACGTGATTCACTATGGCTCCGCGGTTTTTGAGGGCGTGCGCTGTTACGCCCAGCCACACGGCGCGGCGGTCTTCAGGCTGCCGGAGCACATGCAGCGGCTGCTCGATTCAGCGCGCATCTACCGCATGGAGCTGCCCTACACGCTTGAGGAGCTTTCGGCCGGCGTCGTGGACCTGATCGAGGCCAACGGCGTGGCGCCGTGCTACATCCGGCCCATTGCCCTGCGCGGCTATGGCGAGATGGGCGTCAGCCCGCATGGGTCGCCGATCGAGGTCTACATTGCCAATTTTCCCTGGGGCAAGTACATCCAGGGCACGGGCGGTGCGGACGTGTGCGTGTCGAGCTGGAACCGCCTGGCGCCGAATACCATGCCGTCGCTGGCCAAGGCCGCGTCCAACTACATGAACTCGCAGCTGATCCGCATGGAGGCCGAGTCGAACGGCTACCAGGAGGGCATTGCGCTGGACGTGAACGGGCTCATCAGCGAGGGCTCGGGCGAGAACGTGTTTGTGGTGCGCAACGGGGTCATCTACACGCCGCCGCTGGCCAATTCGGCGCTGAGCGGCATTACGCGCGACTCGGTGTTGACGCTGGCTCGCCATCTGGGCTTTACGGTGATTGAGCAGGCGCTGCCACGCGAGCTTCTGTACATCGCCGACGAGGTCTTCTTCACGGGCACGGCAGCCGAGGTGCAGCCGATCCGGTCGGTGGACAAGATTCTGGTGGCCGACGGCAAGCCCGGCGAGATCACCAAAAAGATCGCCGACGAGTTCTTCGCTATCGCCAACGGCCTGAAGCCGGACCGCTTCGGCTGGCTCACGCCGGTCAAGCTGAATGCAGCGGAGACGGTGAACGCGTAAGAGCTGGTTGCAACAACAAACACGGGCGGCCCTCAAGGGCCGCCCGTGGCGTTTGTACGGAGCTGTCGAATAGACTGGCAAAGCAGGAAAGGATCTGCACCGCATGGAAGCCAGCCTCGGCATGGAAGCAGTTGCCCGCCGCGCCCCTCACGACACCGAGCCCGACACCGAGCCCGACACAGAGCCACTCTCTGCCTTCTGGCAGGGTGCTTCAACGGTTCCCTTCGACAGCGACTTCTACGGTGCTCCCATCGCCGGTCACACCAGCCAGGTATTGCTCCAATGGACGCCAGCCAACCTCTATCTGCTCTTCACCTGCCCTTATGAACAGCTTCATCTCAAGCCCAACCCTGACCGCACGGCTGAGACCTACGAGCTGTGGAACTGGGATGTGGCCGAGATCTTCATCGGCTGGGACTTCGCGAATATCCGCCGCTACAAGGAGTTCCAGGTATCGCCGCAAAGCGAGTGGGTCGATCTTGACATCGACCGTGACCGCGCGGTTCCTGAAGAGGGTTGGGTGTGGCAATCGGGATGTGTGGTAGCAGGACGCATCGATGAGGCTCTAAAAGTCTGGTACGGCTTTATACGCATTCCGTGGCCGGCCATCGACACGCGCCTCGCGGCGGTGGGCAATCGGCTGCGCATCAACTTCTTCCGCTGCCAGGGTTCCGATCCCGATCGCAAATACATTGCATGGCAGCCACCGCAGCGCCCCAGCTTCCATACGCCCGAGGTCTTTGGCACGCTGCGACTCGTTGACTGAGCCTTGCGGCCATCCATTGAGGGATAGAGGCAACTTCTGCCAGCCAATACCGCTGGCAGTCGAAGCTTAGAGAATTTCTAATTTAAGTATTTACATTTATGCAATAATATTGCTGCCAGTGGAGAGGGGGCAGGATGCAATCCTATTCGCAGGATTTGCGTGAGCGCG
>Ga0302187_10000494_pt1 | contig 36735 bp, 32 predicted proteins | sample II_Bog_E1_3_FD_202120 | JGI IMG/M metagenome (GOLD analysis project Ga0302187, IMG submission 202120) | Peat permafrost microbial communities from Stordalen Mire near Abisko, Sweden - II_Bog_E1_3 | ecosystem: Environmental > Terrestrial > Soil > Wetlands > Peat | place: Sweden: Abisko...
GTAGCCCAGCATCCGCCACGGCATGGCCGGATCGTGGCGGGCCTGCCATTCCAGGTGCAGGATGTGACCGTCGTCGAGCCGGACCAGGGTATCGACCCGGCGGTCCCGGGAGTCCGGGAATTCGGTGGGCAGCCGTTCGATCACCCGGGCGCCGGTGATCATTCGGATCAGCGCCGGCGACCCCATCGCGGTCAGGTTGCGCAAGGTGATGTCGAACTTCATGAGCCGATGCCCGTTAAAGATACGGCGCCGTCAAAGATCACGAGTCCCAGTGGAGTCCGGCCTTGTGCATCTGTGTCCAGAAAATATCCTTACCGTTATGCTTTATCGCAACCTGCGCCCGGAAGGTTTCGCCGGTCGGGTGTCCGCGCCAGTCTTCGACCCGGGCGGCCAGACTCTGGGCGGCCTTAAGGTCGTTGATCGCGTAGTCGTAGAATTGCGACTGCCCCTCGCTGACCACCGCGTCGGCCAGACACCGGTAAATCAGCAGGGCCGCCAGCGGATGGACCTCGGCCAGGCGTTCGGCGGCGGGGCGCAGGATGCGGTAGAGGTGCGGGTTGAATTCGTTGGCGCGCCGATGGACCAGTTCGGCGGCGGCGTCCGGATCGAGCCGGAGCAGCAGGGTCAGGGCACCGTGGACGTCGCTGTGGCAGCGGGCGAGGTCGACGGCACCGGCCCAGGCCGCCGGCCGGTCGGCCTCGGGAAGCCAGCCGAGATAGTCATCGAGCACACTTGGCGACAGGGTTCGGGCGAACAGGTCCCGGCGCAGGGATTGGGCCTCGTCGTGACGCCCGAGACGTTCCAGAATCTCAACCCGCAGCCGGTCGAAATCCGCCTGCTGCCAGGCGGGAATCCTGGCCCGCTCCACCCGCTCCAGCGCCTCGGCCAGCCGTCCGGCGGCGATCAGCCGTTCACAGATGTCCTTGACCGCGGTCGCTTCGGTGCCGGCCAGCCGGTGAAGCGCGATGAAACCGTCCAGATCGCCGCGCGCATCGGCGATTTCGATCAGCGCCCGGCCCAGGTCGCGCTGCTGCCGGTTTCCCGCGGCCATCGCGGCCGGGTCGAACCGGTCGCGAATCAGCCGTTCCACCTCGTCGAGGCCGCTCCCCCCCAGGGCGTCCTTGACGGCCGGGATGATGTCGTCCCGAACGCCATAGTCGTTGCCCGAAAACAGCGTGAACACCATCTCGGCCAGTGCCACCGGATCCCGGTCGGGCACCGACAGCCAGGCCCGGCCGAAGTCGGCCACCGTCTGCCGGAACACGTCGCCGATGAAGCCGTCGGAATCGTCGCAACGCTCGAACACGCCCTGGTCCGACCGGAGCAGCCGGACCAGCAGAGCCACCGCGGCCCGGGGCTCCCGGGGCAGCAGGTCGAGGACGATGGCCCGGCGCAGGCCGTCGAGCGTATCGGCCAGCGTTCCGCTCTGCCGGTAATCGAAGAACCGGCGATCCTCCTCGACGGCCCGGAGCCGGCCGGCAAGTTCGGTCGCCAGAAGGTCGACCGGGCCAACCGCCATCAGCGCCAGTTGAAGGGCCCGAGCAAGAGCGGACTCCCGGCCGGCATGGTCGACGATCAAAGCGGCCAGCCGTGCCGCGCCGAGCCTCTCGACCTCAGCCACGGAAAATTCGAGATCTTCCCCGTTCATGGAACCCCGTTTTCTTAAGTCTGGCCGCTTTCGGCCGCCGCCGTCATGCCGCCGGTGTAGCATACCGGTCCCCGGCCGGCTCGGCAATCCGGCCCGGCGTCGCGGGCAGGGCGGCCGGGACCGGCCGACGGAGCGCGGGGCCTCCCCCCGGTTCCTCCCGCCCGGGACTTTTTTTCCCGACATCGCCTGCCGCAAGCCAAGGGTGCGGGCGCGAAAACGCATTGACACCTGCCCTGGACCCATTACCCTGTTTGGGTGAAGGGAATAGAGTGAGTCCTATCCATGCCTGTGGCGAATTTCCGATGGTATTTTCGACAAAATGTTGCGATCGGAGGATTGTGCCGCCCGTGCCGGGATATGTGTCGTCGAAACCTCCGTGGATCATGCCTGCCATGCATGAAGGTCGGGGGATAGGGGTATGCGCGTCACGCTGGCACTCACACTGGTCATGAAAATCACGATCGCGATCGTGATCCTGATCGCCGTGGGACTTGGGATGATTTCCTACCTGGGCTATGCGAAATTCGTCAAAGTCTATCGTCAGGTTGAGGAGTCCCGCTTTGGTGTGGTGCTGGTCGAGTTGAAATCGGAGATTGAACTCGACATGACGCTGGGGCTGCCGCTGGCGGAACTGCCCGACATCGGCAAGGTGCTGGCCAGGGAAAAGCGGCTGGCGGCCGGAATCGACGATCTCAAGGTGACCGCTCCTGACGGCACGATCCTGTTTTCCGCCGCGGTCTCCGGCCCCGCCGCCGCGGCCCGGGTGCCCGCCGGCTGGCTGACCGGCCCCGGCGCTGACCCGGGCCAGCCGTTCCGGTCGTTTTCCGACGGTACCCTCTTTGGTCTCTCGGCGCCCGTCGGCGACAGCTTCGGCCGGCAGGTCGGGGCCGTGGTGCTGACCTACCGCCGGGCGGCCTCCGATGCCGTGGTGTCGGCGGTGTTCGACCGGCTGGTCCGGCTGTTCGGTCTGGTGTTCGTCGGCTTTGCCGGCATTGCCGCCGTTGCGGTGTGGGTTTGCTTCCGGCCGGTGGGCCGCAGCTTTGCCCGGATGACCGGGTTGCTGGGCGGGACCGCTGCCGGTGCCGAAGCAACCGAAGCCGCCGGCGCCGTTCGGGCCAATGACCTCGAACATCAGGTGGTCGCGTTCCGAAGCATCGCCGAGGCCGCGCGCACCGAGATCAGCCGGGTCGCCGGGGGACTGCCGGCGCCCGAAGCGTGGTCGGTTCCGGCGCTGCTGGGCGACGCCGGTCTGAAGGCCCGGCTGGCCGGTCACGGTGTGGCCACCGACCTGCTTTACGCCGATCCCGGCTTCGTCGCGCTGATCGAACAGGGCCTGAGGCGCTTTGCCGAGGGCGAGGTCACGGCGGGACCGGCCCGGTGGCCGGCCCCGGAGACGGCGTTGGGCCGGGCGCTGGGCGATCCCGCGGTGCGCGGGGACCTGCTGGCCCACGGCCTTGATGCCGACGATCTGCTCGGCGATCCGGCGTTCGGGACGCTGGCGGCATGGGTTCCGCCGCGGAGGGCGGCATGACCGTCGCCGCCCCCAACACCGGCTTTACCCGCCGGATCAATGCCCAGTTGCTGACCCTGACCCTGGTGCTGCTGATCGCGGCGTCCGGCCTGTTTTCGTGGGGGGCGGTGCGGGTGTTCGGCGATGCGCTGGCCCCGGCGCTGACCGGCAAGTCGGCGACCATCGGCGACATCGTGGCCCGTCAACTCGGCGTCGAGGCCGGGTTGGGGGTGCCTTTCGACCAGATTCCCGGCGTCGAGGATTTCCTCGGGCCGATCGTCGCCGCCCATCCCGAGACCGCCTACATCGCCATCACCGACAGTCAGGGCCGGATTCTTTATGCCAGCGGCCCCCGTCTCAAGGCGGCCCGGCCGCTGCTCCAGGCCCTGGGGCCGGCACATCCCGAGGCGGGATCGGCCGGGCTGGGCGTGTTCCTGGATACCACGGTGCCGGTGACGGGAGCCGCGGGAGAGGTCATCGGCAGCGTCCATTTCGGCGTCGCCCGGAGCTTCGTCCAAAGCACCCTCAAGGAAATGGTCTATGACGTGCTCGTGGTGCTGCTGGTTTCGATGCTCGTCACCTTTGAGATCTTGCTGATCCTGATCAATATCAGCATCGCGACCCCGATCCGGCTGGTGAGCGATCTGCTGGCCCGGGCCAACCGGGGGGACTTCCGCCATGTCATCGGCGGAACCGCCCATGACGAGATCGGCGGCCTGGTGGAGCGCATCAACCTGATCCTGCAAGGTCTGTGGCGCCGCTACTGGCAACTGGTGGCCCGGGTCGGGTCGGCCGAAGGCCGGTCCGGCGAGGCCGGCGGGGCACTGACGGCGCTGGCCGGGCGCTTTCGCTTTGCCGATCGCGCCGGGCCGCAACCCCTTGAGACCGTGGACATCGCCTGCATCCGCGGTCCGTTGTTCCTCTTCATGTTCGCCGAGGAACTGTCGCGCTCGTTTTTCCCGCTCTATGTCCGCGACCTTTATACCCCGCTGCCCTGGCTCTCAGACAAGGTGGTCATGGGGCTGCCGATCGCGCTGTTCATGCTGGTCGTCACCGTGTTTACCCCGTTCGCCGGCGCCTGGTGCGACCGCTTCGGCATCCGTCGCACCCTGTTGCTCGGGATGGTGCCGGGGGTGGTGGGGTTCGTCGGCACCGCGCTGGCCCAGTCGCTGTACGATCTGCTGTTCTGGCGCAGCCTGTGCGCCGTCAGTTATGCGGTCATGTTCATCGGGGCCCAGGGGTTCCTGGCCCACCACACCAGCCGGCAGAACCGGGCGGCCGGCATGGCCACCTTCGTCGGGGCGGTGATCGCCGCCGGCATCTGCGGCGTCTCCATCGGCGGCATTCTGGCCGATCAGATCGGATTTCGCGCCACCTTCGCGGTTTCGACCCTGCTGGCCCTGGCCGCCACGGTGGCGGTGGCGCTGCTGCTGCCCGCCGGTCTTCGCGACACCCGGCAGGAACAGCCGGTGACGCTGCGCGATTACGGCGTGGTGCTCCGCAATCCCCGCTTCCTGGCATTGCTGCTGTTTTCGTCGATTCCGACGAAGGTCATGCTGACCGGCTACCTTTTTTACATTGTGCCGATTTATCTGCATGATCTGGGGGAAACCCAGTCGGCGATCGGCCGGATCATGATGGGCTATGGTCTGACCGTCATGGTGCTGGCGCCCTGGGTTTCGCGCCTGGCCGACCGTTCCGGCCGTCACGCGGTGTTCGCCGGTGCAGGCGGCCTGATCGCCGGCGTCGGGGCGTTGCTGGTGTTCGAGACCGGCGATGCCCTGGTGGTGCTGATCAGCGTGGTGACGCTGGGTCTGGCCCACGCCTTCAACAACTCGACCCAACTGGCCCTGGTGCCCGAGGTCTGCCGGGCCGAATGCCAGCGGATCGGGCGCAGCAGCGTGTTCGCCATCTACCGGTTGCTGGAACGGCTGGGCTCGGTGCTGGGTCCGGTCATCGCCGCGGCGCTGGCCGAACGTTTCGGCTATCAGCAGGCGCTGGGCCTGCTCGGCGTGTTCGGCCTGTTGAGCGGTCTGCTGTTCTGCTCGGCGTTCCTGCTGACCCGAAGCGCCGCGGTGGACGAGTCCGGGGAGATTGCGGCGTGAGCGCCCGGTTCCCCTGGCGCCGGCTGCGGCACGGACTTGCGGTCGTGGTGCTGGCCGTGGCCGCCCTGACCGGGTCGGGGGCCGGCGGCAGTCGGGCCGAGGCCATCCTGCCCCAACACAAGCCGGTGCCCGACCAACCGGCGCCGGTTGCCGCCGCGCCGCCGGCGGTGCCCGAGGCTGCGGCGGCGCCGGTGCCGCCGCCGGCACCGGTGGTCCCGGCTCCGGCGGCGGTCCCGGCTCCGGTCGCACCCGAGGTCGTGCCGCCGGCGGCGACCGGCGCGGTGGTGTCCGGCCCGGGGCCGCGGCCGCGGCCGTTTCGGATCGTGATGGTGGTCTGGCGCGGGGCAACCCGGGTCGAGGACGGGTTCCGCGACTATCTCAGCGAAAACCACATCCCGAACGAGATCATCCTGCGCAATCTCGATCGCGACGTCACCCGGCTGCCGGCGGTGATCGCCGAGATTCGCGCTCTCAAGCCCGATCTGGTCTATTCCTGGGGCACCTCGACCACCCTGGGGCTGGTCGGACCCTGGAACGACCCCCAGCCCCAGAGCCACATCACCGACATCCCGGTGGTGTTCACCCTGGTTTCGGATCCGGTCGGGGCCGGGATCGTGCAGAGTCTCGACCAACCGCGCGCCAATGTCACCGGCACCTCGTTCCTGCCGCCGCTGAACGCCCAGCTCAAGGCAATCCGCTCCTACCGGCCGTTCACCCGGCTGGCGGTGATTTACAGCCCGCTCGAAACCAACTCGGTGCTGAACGTCAAGGCGCTGCGGGCCGCCGGGGCGCGCGTCGGCTTTACCTTGATCGAAAAGCCGGCGCCGCTGACCGCGGCCGGGGCCCCCGATGCCGGCGCCGTGCCACGCCTGGTCCGGGAGGCCAAGGAGGCCGGCGCCGAATTTCTCTACATCGGCCCGGACAGCTTTACCGCCGTGGTCGGCCCGGCCCTGACGCTTGCGGCCATCGACAACCGGCTGCCGACCTTCGCGTCCACCGAGACGCCGCTGCGGGAAGCCCAGGCGATGTTCGGACTGGTCAGCAACTATTATACGCTCGGCAAATTCACCGCCTACAAGGCCGAACAAATCCTGCTTCATGGCGTCCGGCCCGGTGAAATTCCGATCGAAACACTAAAAAAGTTCTCGCTTTTGCTGCGGATTGGCGTGGCGAATCAGATCAAGCTGTATCCGCCCGTCAATGTTGTAAAATATGCCGAGATCATTGACCGCGAGTCTCCGACCAATTGAACCAGATGGTCACGACGCCGATGCAACAGACCTTGATCGAAGAGCCGACCCCGGCCGACCCGTCGAAGACCCCAGCCGGGGGCGAAGTCGATCCCTTGGCCCTGCTGGTTGGAATCCTGACGCGGCATGGCATCACGTCGGCGGACGAGGTGACCTGGAAAATCTATGACCAGATCATGCGCGCCATCGAAATTCCCATCGGCGCCGGCCATACCCTCCGCCACTTCAACTATATCCACAAGGCCGAGTTGCAGCCCGGGACGGTTGAGCGGCTACGCAAGGATTACACCGTCCGGGTTGCCTATACCGAATGGGGCAGCCCGCTGTTGCCGACCCTGCTGTGCGTCGGCGGGATTGCCAGTGCCGCCCGGCGTTTCGACTTCCTGGCTCAGGGGCTGGCACAGCACTATCATGTGCTGTGCCTGGACTGGGCCGGCCGCGGGCGCAGCGGCTGGCTGGCCGACGAGGCCGATTACAGTTTTGAAAGCCATGCGGCCCAGATCATGGCCCTGATCCGGCACAAGCGGTTGAGCCGGGTGACATTGATCGGGTCCTCGCTGGGCGGCTGCGTGGCCATGCGGGTGGCGGCCGAGGCGCCCGGTCTGGTCGATCGTCTGGTGCTCAACGACACCGGCCCGTTCATCCCCACCGAACGCCGCCGCCGCCGGGCCGAATCGGTGGCGCGCCATTACGTGTTCCGCGACCCGGTCCAGATGTTCCACCGCTCGGGCGCTTCCCAGAAGAATGACGGGCCGGTGGACGACACGGTGCTGCTGCACAACAGCTTCCATCAGACCCATTGGTCCGAGAACGATCGCGGTCGGGTCTACCGGCACGACATCAGGGCCTTGCAACGCTATCGGGACGATGCCGCCAGCGATCACGACCAATGGGACGACTGGCAGCGGATCGACTGCCCGATCCTGCTGGTCCACGGCCTGTTGACCGATGCCATGCTGGAATCGACCGTCGAGCGCATGATGGCCCGACCCCGGGTCAGCCTGATTCATGTGCCCCAGGCCGGTCACACCCCAACCTTGAGCGATCCCATCCATATCGAGTTGTTGCGGCGCTGGCTGCACAGCCCGGCGGACTGGCCGCGGGAAATGACCACATCCTGGACGCCCCGACCGGAACGCTTCCTGTTCCGATGATGCGCCGGACCGGACCCGTGCCTCACCAGTTTCATTTCGTCCGCCACGGCCAGACCCTGGATAATCTGCACGGTGTCCGGTGCGGCGGCGACCGTGACGTGGCGCTGACCGGGCGGGGTCTGGCCGAGGCCCGGGCGGCGGCGCTCCGCTTCCGCCGCTCGGGGCGGCCCTGCGGTCTGATTGTGGCCGGTCCGCTGTCCCGGACCCGGCTCACCGCCGAACTGTTCCGTGAGGAGCTGGGGGTGCCGGTGGTCGAGCAGGACTGGCTGCGGGAGCGGGCGCTCGGCGCCTGGAACGGTCTTGCCATCGAGGGCACCCGGCCGTGGTTCGAGGCGCGTCTGACCCCGCCCGGCGGCGAGAGCGAGGAGGTGTTCACCCGGCGGGTACTGGCCGGCCTCTCCGGCCTGGTCGGGTTGCTGCCCCAGGCGCCGTTGCTGGTCGGCAGCAAGGGGGTCGGGCGCATCCTGTTCACGCTGCTGGCCCGGCAGTCCTTCGTCGAGTTGGGGAATTGCGAGCTGGTGGCGTTCGACCGGGTCGACGGTCAGGATGACGGCGAGGCATCGCGCCTCACCGGGGACCGGCCGGAGCACTGGACCTGGCGCTGGAGCCGGGAAAACCCCGGGGCGGACGGGCCACCGGGCTGAACCGCGGCCGGATGACGTCACGGGTTCAAAGGGCCGACCGGCCTTTTGCGGGTGTGGGCAGAGCCCACAAAACCACTTCCTTACAATGCCCCGTCGTACCCTGTCGTACCCTGTCGTACCCTGGCGCCTAATGCGCGACGCCCCCCGGATCAATGATGGCGGGGCAACAGCGGATGAACCGCGTCGTGCATGTCCTCGTCCTCATCATGGCCGCCATGCCCATGGCCGCCGTGGCCATGATCATCGTGGCCGCCCCCATGCCCACCCCCGCCATGCCCGCCCCCATGGCCGCCGCCATGACCGCCGCCGTGGGCCTCATCATGACCGTGGCCGCCGCCATGACCGCCGCCGTGCCCCCCGCCATGGCCGTGATCCCCGTGACCGTGGCCGTGGCCGCCCCAGACCGGTGCCATCAGGGTATGATAGCTGAACGGCCAGGAATGGGTGCGGTAGAGATGGACCGCCAGGGTCAGCACCGCCAGCGTCCAGAAATTCAGCAGATTCAGCAGCCAGAGGCTCAGGCAGACGCCGAACACGGTCATGTAGCAGGCCCACACCGCGAGTGCGACTCCAAACACGATGCCGCGCCAGGCGCCGAACGAGTGCCAGGTGCCGATGGCCCGGAACACCAGCAGGACGAAGCTGGCGGCCGCCAGGGTCAGCGCGATGCTGATGTTCATGTCCTGGCCCTGGAAGCTCAGGTGATTGAACACCGGTTCGATATAGTAATTGAACGGGTTGACGCGATCGAGAATGAACGCCGAATAGGACAGATTCCACGGGCCGTCGGTGCGAAAGATGTTGTCGACGGTGAAATACTCGTCATCAAGATTGAAGTAGACCATTGAGGCGCCGACCACGACGCCGGTGAACATGGGCAGGGTCCAGGCCGCGGGCAACAGATACATGCCGGCGGTATCGATCCGGGGCAGCCAGCGTGCCCCGACGATCATCGGCAGGTAAATGATGGCCACGATGCTGCATGCCTTGGCGAGGATGAGGCCGGCTGCAATGCTGAAATGCACGATATCCATCGATTCCCATCCCCTCAAGGAGTCTCATCGCCTCGGACCGCGATCCCTTCGACTGTGATGCGTCGGCACGGATCAAAACGCCGCCGGTATCCTGCCGGCCGCGTGTGCTCCCCCCGATATCCTGTTCCCCGATATCCTGTTCCACATCCCGTCCCGCGACCGGCGGCGCCGGGTCCGGCCGATCGGGCATCCCGGGGAGGCGGGTCCCCCGGTTGCTGCGAAGCCGGCGCCCGGGGTCAGGGGATTTCCTTGAACCACTTGCGGGTGCCGATCGGCAGATTGAAGTGGGTGCGGCCGGGCTTCCAGTCGTTCTCGATGATCATCTGCTTCAGCCGGCGCTTGGCCTCGAGTTCGCTGACATGGCCGCTGGAAAGCTGCCGGTAAATGGCGATGCCGTGGTTGAACTCGTTGGGGCCGATGTTACCGCCATTGGCCGCGAAGACCTGCATGATCTCCTTGACGAGCTTGTCGACATCCTTTTCAAAGACAATATCATTCTCGGAGGCGACCGCCATGACGATGGAGCGGGCATCCTCCAGTGGAATTTCAAAACGAGTTACCCCTTCGCCCAAAATCTTCCTCTCCCGATCGCGGCTCAGATACTGTTCATCAAGCACCTGGAGCTTGATGTACTCGCCGTATCGCTTTTTGACTTCGTCCGCAACGGTCATTTCATGTCCTCAACGGTATCTAGACTTTAATGAAAATCCCTGTCGGCGTACACCGGCGGCTGGTCTGACCGGGGCGCGCACGCTTGCGATCGCGCCCCCTTATTGCGATCGCGCCCCCTTATGATGAGGTAGAGCAACAACTCCCTATGCTTGGGGCATTCATACCAAGACCGATCGGATTGTCAAGTTGGCATGTACGTGTCATTTGCCGGGCACGGCCGCATCCGGGGCGCGGGGCCGCGCTGTAACAGACGATGGTATGACGCAAGTATGGCGCAGGCTTGCGGGGTCCGGTCTTTTTGTCTTGACCTGTGATCCCCGCGGGTTAGGTTGTACGTGCCCCCCGGAGGTGCCGTCCACGGGCAACGGCGGGGAGGGTTGTGGCTGCCGCGGCGCATGACGTGGTAACAATGGGCCGGAGACCGGAAGCAGCCGGAGGCCGGTGCAGGGCTTGTGACCCCGGAACGATGCCGGATCACCGCGGCGTGTGACCGACCCCGGGAAATTAAGGCGAAGAGCTTGAAAAGTCGGAAGCTGCTGGGGATCGACCTGACCCGCCTCGTGTCGGCGGCCGTGATCGCGGCGACGCTGGCCATGGCCGGCGCGCATGCCACGGCCGGCGGCACCGACGCCCCCGCCCCCGCCGCCGCTGCCGCCCCCGCTGCCGCCCAGGACTGGTGGGGCAGCGTGCGCGCCGGCACCGCGGGGGTCCTGGAGTATGGCGCGCAGGTGGTCCGTTCCCTGACCGACTGGCTGACCGGCGCCGGCTCCGACGGCAACAAGGTCGAGGATGTTCGCGGCCTGCTCAACCTTTCGGAGAAGGAGTTTCGCGATTTCGAGACTCTGGTCCGGGCCGCGGGCTATGCCTTGCAGGACTACAGCCTCGGCCTTGACGGCGCTTCCGAGGTCGAGCTGACCTTTGACTTCGAGCGGATGATCTCGGACCAGGAGCGGAGCGAACTCCGGCTTCAGCTTGACCGGCAGGACGACGCGGTCTCGCCGGTCCGCCGGAGCGTGATCCTGGAGTTGCTCAACGCCACCAGATACATTGACGCCTCGCCGGCCGGCGGTTACCGGCTGGCCGGCGTGACCATCCGTCTGGGCTCGCCGCCCGACGTGCGCATCAGGTTCCGGCGGATCAAGCCGTGAACGCGGTCCCGGCGCCGGGTGTGGGCAGAAACCCGATTCTTTCCGGCGGTCCCGATTGGTTATGGTAGCGTCGGGCGGTTGCCGGAATTTTGCGAGACAGGTCCGGTCCGGCGGTTCCGGCGGACCTGGTAGGGGAGGTGATGTCTTATGATCGTGCCGGCCTGGATCAATCCATCCTTCCAGCTCATTGAGGATGGACGGACCTATGATTGGGCGAGCCTCAGCGCCCTGGCGCAGAAGCTCCAGCCGGATCTGCCGCTGGGCAGCCGCGTCGCCGTGACCGCCCGGTCGGTGGCCACGCTGATTGCCGCCCTGATTGCCGCCCAGCGGGTCGGCGTCGAGCTGGTGTTGCTGCGGGGCGCGTCGCCGCGGCCGGCCGGGGCCAGCGTCCAGATCGGACCCGGCGGACGGCTGGTGCGGTTGGGTCCGGGGGTTTCCACCGCCGACGCCGGCTTTGGGGTGCTGATTCCGACTTCGGGCACCACCGGCGAGCCCAAGCTGGTGCGCCAGAATTTCACCCGGCTGATCGGCCGCATCCGCGGCGGCCACAGCCCCGATTCGCGCTGGCTGCTGACCTACGAGCCCACGGCTTTCGGCGGCATTCAGGTGATCCTGGCCGCAGTCACCGCCGGTGCGGTGCTGGTATCCTCGCCCCGTGCCGACAGCGGCCGGCTGGCCCGGCTGGCGATCGAGCATCAGGTGACCCATCTCAGCGCCACCCCGTGCGTCTGGCGGACCCTGCTGGCCGAACTGGGGTCGGCGCCGTTGCCGCTGCAAGGCGTGACGCTGGGTGGCGACATCGCCGACCAGCCGTTGCTCGACCGGTTGGCCGCACGTTTTCCCGGCGCCCGGCTGCGGCAGATCTACGCCTCCAGCGAGGCCGGCGTGGTGTTCACGGTGGTCGACGGCAAGGCCGGTTTCCCCGCCGGCTGGCTTGAGACCGGGGTGGACGACGTGGTCCTGCGCATCCGCCACGGCGCCCTCGAAGTGCGTTGCCCGCGGTCGATGATCAGCTATGCCGGCGGCGAGAACCGGCCGTTCACGGTCGACGGCTGGCTGATCACCGGCGATCTGGTCGAGCGGGTGGGCGAGCGGGTGCTGTTCACCGGCCGGATCGAGACCCTGGTGGATGTGGACGGGGTCAAGGTCTCTCCGGCCAAGGTCGAGACCGCCATTCTGGGCGTTCCCGGCGTTTCCGACGTGCTGGTTGCCGGTTCGGACCAGGCCGGCGGTTTGGCCGCGGTGGTGGTCGCCGAGCCTGGCACCGAGCCCGAACTCCTTCACGAGGCCATCCGCAGCCACGTCGCCGCGGTCCTGGCTCCGGCGGAGCGGCCCGGCCGGATCACCACCACCGATCACATCGAGCTGGCCCTCTCGGGCAAAAAGGTGCGGACGACGGCCTTTCAGTACGCCGGAGCCTCGCCCCTGAGAGCGCGCCAGAACCCGTAACGGGAACCGGGCCTGTTTCGTGGGCGCCGCCCACACCCGCAAAGGGCCGGCCGGCCCTTTGAACCCATGACGTGAATGAGGTCAAGGAGGCGCACCTCCTTGCGGGTGCAGGGCAGAGCCCTGCAACTTCAGGCCGCGGCCTTACCCTGCCGGCCGCGCCAAAGCCTGCTTCAGGCGGATATAGTCGGTAAAAACATCGTCGAAATGCCCGGCATGCCGGTGATGGGCGTCCCGGATCATCCGCCGCAGTTCTTCCCAGGAGATGATCTCAACCATGTTGGCATAACGCAGGCTGCTCAACAGGTCCATGATCCGGCTGTGATCGTTGCTGTGCGCGACCAGCATCCGATAGCGCACCTCGGCCAGCAGGCGTTCCTGCCGGCGAAAGAGCGTGTCGAAATCGAAGATAAAGTCCTCGATGATCTTGTCGATGGTGTCCTTATCGGGGCTGGCGCCGACGGCTTCGGTCAGCATGGCGAGGGCATGTTCCAGCTTGTCATGCTCGAACAAGGTCAGATTCAGGTCTTTGTTTTTGCTGCGACTGGCCATTTCCATGCCTGCGTGATCGTCCCGGAAACCTGTGCGGTCAGGCTTTCGGGGGCGTTGATGTCTCCTGGTTCCGGCGTCGGAGATGGATCAGGGTAATTTCCGGGGGACAGTTGAACCGTGCCGTCACCGGTCCGGTGCCGATGCCCGACGAAGTGTAACCCTGCATGCCTCCGACGCGCCAGAGTCCGGCGGCCAGCCGCCTGAATTTGCGGATCGCGGTGAGCAGCGGCCGGCCCCCGGGAAGCGCGATCTGGCCGCCATGGGTATGTCCGGTCAGATACAGCGCGTAGCCGGCCCGGGCCGCCACGTCGGCCAGTTCCGGGCTGTGGACCAGGGCGATGGCAAAGCCGGCGGGCGCCGCTTCCAGGGCCTGCACCGCGTCCGGCGTGAAGAAGTACCGGACGTCGTCGGTGCCGGTCAGATGGATGCGGTCCGCTCCGCGTGCGATCACCGCATGCTCATTGATTAGAACTCGGACCCCCAGCCGTTCCAGGGCTTCGGGCAGGTCATGGCTGTCGTGATTGCCCAGCACCGCCACGATGCCGTCGCGGCTTCGCACCGCGGCCAGCAACGGCTGGAGCCGGCGGGTTGCTTCGGCGGCCGGGGGCCGGCCGTAGGTCTGGACATCACCGGTCAGGATTGCCAGATCCACCGGATGCTCCGCCACCAGCGCGGTTGCGCGCTCGAGCAGGCCCTCGATGGTGCCGACATGGGGATCCGAGAGGTGCAACAGGGTGTAGCCGTCAAAGGCCGCCGGCAAGGTGGCAAAGCTCAGTTCCACCACCCGCAACCGCAGCTCCCGGGCATTGGCCAGCGCCCGGCGATACAGTCCGAGACCCTGGAGAATCAGGCGAATCCCCGGGTCCTTGAGCGCGTGCAACATCCGGCGCTTCCGGCTCGGGCCGGTCACGGTGCTGACCGTGGAACCCGCTTCGGCGGCGGCACGGCGGCGGCGCCATTCGGCCCGGGGCCGGAGCGGCGGCATTACAACAGTATCGTGCATCATCCCTGGAGTCCCGTGACGGCTTGCTGACCGTGGCGCCATAGCGGCACCAAAGCCCGGCAGCGTCAAGACCCGACCGGGCCGAACCGAACCAGGCCGGGAGTTATCCGGGAGGCACTTCCGGGATTCCAGGGTGTTGGAAATTGGTTTGCTTCCAGTAAGTTGAAGCTTTCAACCCCGACGAGGCGCCCGAGCGCCGCAAGGCCGCTTTAACCACAAAGGATACAAAGAACACGAAGCAGGTCACCAAGAGAGTCGTCTTTCGTGACTGCTTTGAGTTCTTCGTGTCTTTGTAAGGACTTTTTTCTTTCTTTCGCCCGTGAAAGCGAAGTTACACAGCTATAAACTGTGTGCCGACCTGACGCGAATTGGGCCTGACTTATTGAGACAACGGAGAGCGACTTCAGGCTCGGTCAAACCCGGGTTGGACTTGCCGCCGACCGGAAGCTGTGCGATAGGACGGCGTCTCCTTTCCCGTCGCACCGGTGAATCGCCTTGACAGCCCCCGCGTCACCCGCCGTTGCCGCCCCGGGCGAAACCGGCGGCCTCGGCGTGGTCCACCTGAAACGGTTCTGGTCCCGGCAGTTCTCTCGTCTGCCGGGCGATCATCCGGTCGGCGACTGGCAGGCGACCCATGTGCTGTGCAGCGGCCTGCAAATCGGGTTGGAAGAGACCTGCCGTTATCTCGGTACCGTCCGTCCCGATTTTCCGGCGTTCGAAGCCTGGGTCCGGGAAAGGAACGGTGGCGCCGTCGGTCCGGCGGTGGCGGAACGCATCAACGCCGCTCTCACCGACCGGCCGCCACCGGCCGCCGCGCAGGCGGCGATCCGCGTTGTCGAAGAGATGCCGCCGGTGCTGAGCCCCGAGGACCTTGCCCATTGGCAGGAGCAGGGTTGGGTGGTGCTGCGGGAGGCCATCTCTCCCGAAGCCTGCCGCGCCACCGTCGAGGCCATCTGGCAGGCGCAGGCCATGAGCCCCGACGATCCGGCCGGGTGGAGCAGGCGGGGTCCGGCCCAACAATGCGTCTTCGTTCAATTGTTCCGCCATCCGGCGCTGGACGCCAACCGCCGCTCGTTGCGCATCCACAAGGCGTTCGCGCAGTTGTGGGGCTCTGCCGATCTTTGGATGACGACCGACCGGGTCGGATTCAATCCCCCGGTGCGCCCGGACTGCCCGTTCCCCGGACCAGGAATTCACTGGGACGTCAGTCTGGCTTTGCCCATTCCGTTCGGCGTGCAGGGTATTCTCTACCTGACCGACACAGCCGCCGATCAGGGCGCCTTCGGCCTGGTCCCGGGCATGCACCGCACCATCGAAAGTTGGGTGAAGAGGCTGCCGCCGCAGGTCAATCCCAACGAGGCCGCCCGTCAACACCTGACGATGACTCCGATCTCCGGCAAGGCCGGCGATCTCATCATCTGGCACCACGCCTTGCCCCACGGCCCGACCCCGAACACCACCGACCGGCCGCGCTTCGTCCACTATATGACGATGTTTCCGGCCCGCTTCGGCTATAATCCGGTCTGGCGGTAAGGCTGCGCCCGACGGTCGCAGAACCGTTTTGCAGGGCTCTGCCCTGCACCCGCGAAGGAGGCTCGCCTCCTTGACCTCTGGGACTCACGGGTTCAAAGGGCCGACCGGCCTTTTGCGGGTGTGGGCAGAGCCCACGAAACCTTGATGGCCCGCTGTTTACGCCCGCCGGACCCGCGTGCTCAGCAGCCACCAGACGACGGGCACGGCACAGCGTGCCCAAAACCCGGCATCGCCAAAGCCACAGACCCTGGCCGCCATCCCAATACCCCGCGCCACATGCCGGCGGTGGTACAATCGGAACGCCCGCCGGGCGTAAGCGTGCGCCGCCCGCGCGCGGTCGTAGGGACGATCGTAGAGATTGGCGGCGTGGTAGGCGCAGGCCAGCTCGTCGTCCTTGATCTCGGCGATGCGGGCAACGGCCACTCGAATCCGCTGAATCCGACCGATTCGCCGCCGTTCCTGATAACGTTCCATGTGCGCGCAAAACAGATCGTAGTGGCGGAATTCATCGGCGGCGATCCCTCTGCTCAACACCTGCAGAACCGGTTCCTGTGCCGCGTCGGCAATGGCGCTGTAAAGCGAACTGGTCCCGGTCTCGACGATACTCTGAGCAACCAGTTCTCCCGGCGGCGAGTTGCGGAAGGGCGCCGGTTGCGAAAGCTCCGGCATTTTAAAATTATCGCGAAAGCGGCGCACCGCCGCCTGAAAATCATAGACGGGATCGGCCAGTTCAACCCAGCGTCCGAGGACGATCCCGTGTTCCACTTCCTCCTCACCCCAGCCGCGCAGAAAGCTCCGCATGACCGGATCCGCGGCAAAAATTTTGCACAGATATTCGGCGTAATTCAGGGCATTATATTCAAGCAGGCTGACGGTTTTCACGATCTCCAGTAAATCCCCGTCGACTTTTTCGGGTGAAAAATGACTCCAATTGATACTGTCGACGGTCAAGTGTGTTTCGCCCATGATTACCCCCCGTATCAATTGCGGCCTGTTCCCGTTTGTGCGGTGGCGGCAGGCCGGAGTGACCGAAGTTGCGGGTGAATTCCGAGGCGACGACGGCTTCTGTCCTGTCCCGCTGGCCCACCCGATTGGCCCTCCGTAATTCCATCATCAATATACGTGAAATTCGCCGGGAAACGCAAAGGCTCAATTCGGGTTAGGGAGACGCGCAGTCTATGGCTGTGCAACTTCGCTTTCATGGGCGAAAGAAAGAAAAAATTCCTCACCAAGACACGAAGAACTCAAAGAAGTCACAAAGAGGGCGTTTCTTTGTGACTTCTTTGCGCCCTCTGTGTCTTGGTGAGGAACTAATTTTTGTATCGATGGCTACAATATCATCGCGTTGCGCGGACGTGGAGCATGGCTATTGCCCGCATAATTTTGGGGTGCCTGCCTAACGCGAACTGAGCCAACGCAAATGACGTAAAGGTGCCGGATGGGCAAGAATCCCGGCCTGCGGTTTTCGGCGGACGGCCTCGCCGGCGCCCCGGACCGTCCCTGGCCGGGCACCCGGACAGGAAGAGAGTCCCCGCGAACATTCCCGGAAGAGAGTCCTTGTCAATCGGAACAGAATGCGTACAATAGCCCCTGTTGCGCGCCTGCCGGGCGTATGACAGAAACAGGGGGATCGGTGATGTCAACTGCACCGCTGCGACTGGTGGATAAGGAACCGATGGACAAGCAAAAGGCACTGGACGCCGCACTCACCCAGATCGAGCGCGCGTTCGGCAAGGGTTCGATCATGAAGCTGGGGGCGCATGCGGCTCAGGTCGAAACCGAGGTGGTTTCGACCGGCTCTCTCGCGCTGGACATCGCGCTTGGCATCGGCGGCCTGCCGCGCGGCCGGATCATCGAAATCTACGGACCGGAAAGCTCGGGCAAGACCACGCTGGCCCTGCACGCCATCGCCGAGGCCCAGAAGAACGGTGGCACCTGCGCCTTCATCGATGCCGAGCATGCGCTGGATCCCGGCTATGCCCGCAAGCTCGGGGTCAATATCGACGAGGTGCTGATCTCCCAGCCCGACGCCGGCGAGCAGGCGCTGGAAATCGCCGATACCCTGGTGCGCTCGGGGGCCATCGACGTGCTGGTGGTGGACAGCGTCGCGGCGCTGGTGCCGCGGGCCGAGCTGGAGGGCGAGATGGGCGACAGCCATGTCGGCCTGCACGCCCGGCTGATGAGCCAGGCGCTGCGCAAGCTGACCGGCTCGATCTCGCGGTCGCGGACCATGGTGATCTTCATCAACCAGATCCGCCTGAAGATCGGGGTGATGTTCGGCAATCCCGAAACCACCACCGGCGGTAACGCCCTCAAATTCTACGCCTCGGTCCGACTCGACATCCGTCGGACCGGTGCCATCAAGGACCGCGACACCGTGGTCGGCAACCAGACCCGGGTCAAGGTGGTCAAGAACAAGCTGGCCCCGCCGTTCCGGGTGGTCGAATTCGACATCATGTATGGCGAGGGCATCTCCAAGGTCGGCGAGCTGCTCGACCTCGGCATCCAGGCCGGGGTGGTCGACAAGTCCGGGGCGTGGTTCTCCTCCGAAGGCACCCGTATCGGCCAGGGCCGGGAAAACGCCAAGACCTTCCTGCGCGCCAACCCCGAGATGGCCGAGGCCATCGAAAAGAAAATCCGCGCCAACGCCGGGCTGGTGGCCAAGGCGATGATCGGGACGCCCGAGAATGATGGGGATGCCAGCAGTCCCGAGTAGGCCCTGAATTTCCAGGGGCGTTGCCCCTGGACCCCACCAAGGGGTAACCCCTTGGAACCCATGACGTGACGGGGGCGGGTGATGTACCGGAGCCGGGTTGATCATGATGCTATCGCCGACACGGCGCTGTTTTTCTATCATGTGCCCAAGACCGGCGGGATCAGCTTCTTCACGGCGTTGCGCTATGCCTGGCTCGAGGGGCTTCGCGCGACCGGTGAGGGAACCCGGCCGGAAATGTTCCGCTATGACGACAGCGCCCGCGACCGTCCGGTGGCGGGGCGGCATTATACCCTGGTCGGCTCCCATAAAGCCTTTGGCGCTCACCTGAAATTCGATCAAAAGTTCCTGTTTACCACCATCATCCGCGAACCGGTCGCGCGCATCACCTCGCAATACACCTATCAATGCATGAGAGAGAACCGGCCGGTCAGCCCCGCCGGTTTCGAAAGTACCTTGAGAAGCGAGGAAAACACCAACCGCGCGGTCAAGCAGCTTGCCGGCCATTCCCGCTATGGGGTGCCGGCCCGACCGGCCGCCCTGGAGGCCGCCCTCGACACCCTCGAGCGCCAGTTCGACAGCTACGTCGATCATCAGTGGTGCGACCGGCTGACCGAGTACTACCTGTCCCTTTACCGGCTGCCGAATGTCCAGGTCGATCGCCTGAACCGCACCACGGCCCCCTTCAAATTCGACTCCTCGCCCTATCGGGACGAGATTCTGGAGCGCAACCGGTTCGACCGGCAACTGGCCGACCAGGTGCGCAACCATCCCCGGTTGCCCGAACTCACCAGCCGCAGCGAGGCGCTGCATCCGCTGACCGTGATCATCCGCGAAACCGGCAACGACCGCCGTTCCGAAGGCGTCGCCCGCGCCGTCCCCACCGGCCAGTCTCCCTGACCTCATTCACGTCATGGGTTCAAAGGGCCGCCCGGCCCTTTGCGGGTGTGGGCAGAGCCCACAAAATTGTTTTCATATCAACGCCAGAAAGCGGAGGATCACGGCGCCGGCAACCGGCTGACGATATCTCCGACCCGATAGACCCGCACCTCGGCCAGCAACGGCATCTGGCGATAATCCGGGTTGCCCCGCGAGTGGATTTCACTCCACATGGAGTTCGTCGCGTACAGGGTTGGCCGCGCAAAGAGCGGCGCCACCTGCGCCATCACGGTCTTGAGGTGCGGGCTGTCCGGCTTCTCGTTCTCCAGCAGGCCGTTGGCGTAATAGCTGATCAACAGGTCATCGGGATCCAGTCGCCGCAACTCGGCCTCAGACTGCACCGCGGCCTCACCGGCGGAAAACCAGGCGACGGGCAGCCATCGCACCCCGTGACCATCGGCGTGGGCCGCGGCCCAGGTCAGCGCCTTGCCGACGCCCAACTGCCCCTGAAACACCGCGATGCTCTCCCGAACCGGCACGATCGAGGCCGCCACCAGCAGCACCAGGGTCGCCACCAGCCGCGGCCGACGGCCGGGAATGAGCGAGGCCAGGGTATCGGACCCGATGGCCACGAAGACGAACAGGAAAGGCAGCCACACCGACACCTGTCGGAACATCGCCTGCGAGCCCGAGAATATCTGTTGCAGCAGGCCCAGCAGCAGCGCCACGGCCAGGAGCGCAAGCGTCCGACGATTCACGCCATAGATGCTGGGTGCCAGGAGCATTGCCTTAGCCATCCCGACCAATGCCAGAAAACAAAGCAGCCAGCCCAGCTCCAGATTGAACATCCTGATCCAGATGATCGGGGGCGGTTCCATGGCGGGGAGCGCCCGGTGAGCGCCCCATCTTTCCAGGCAGGTCATGAGCGGGCCACCAGCCAGCGGCACCCCGGCCAGGGCGCTGAGCCCCTCCATGAGGACCGGCACCGTCAGGCAGCCGGCCATGCCGGCAAGAGCCAGCACCATGACGCCCCGACGATCCGGTGACGTCACCAACCAATACAACAGATAGACCAGGACCACCGGAATGATAATATATAACGTGGTATACTGAAGCGATTGGGCGATGCTGAAGAGGACGCCGGCGGCAAACACCGGGGCGGCTGGTCGGGCCAGCGGGGCTTGGGGCCTGATGGTGGTCAGGATCAACCAGCCGGGTAAAAACGCCAGCAGTCCCAGCATTCTTGAGTCGGGCAACGGCGCCCAGAAGGCCAGGGTCGGCCCGGTCACCAGCAGGACCAGCGCGCTCAGCGCGATCAGCCGGTTGAGGCGAATCCGGTCGAGCACCAGGACCCAGATCAGGAGTAAGAACCCATGCAATAGAATCGTAAAGAGCAAGTCCCCTCGAAAAAGTCCAGTCGTTTCCTCAAGGTTTTGGAGCGGGAAGCTGGGGATATCGTAATTTAGAATAATTGGAATAGTTCCAAACAGCAGGTGATTGAGATGAGTATAGTTCCATATATCAAATGTACTTGTAATATCTTTAGTAATGTTCAGTCCACGATGGAAATAATAGGTGTCATCCATATCCCAGCCATAGACATACTGGAAATTCATCAGCCATAGCGCCAGATAGGAAAGTATCAATGCGATACTGATCGCGAAATAAGCTTTTCTACTGATATTCATTGATACCGTTCTCCGATTTTTCTTTCATCTCCGATACCTTCGACGGGGCTATGCCCCCAGAGTCCGGACCGACCAGCGGCACGACACCCGGGAGGCATTGCCGGCACCAGGCAAACCGCCGATGCCGCTCAAACCTTCGACTGAAGCAGCTTCACATGGAATCCCGGAAACACAATCTCTCCGATATCGGCGCTCTCGCGCAGCCTGCCATTGATGGTGTTGGCCAGAATAGTAATCCGAATCGACCGGATCGGCGTCTCGCCAAGTCGCACCTCGATGGGATTTAGGTCTTTCAGATCGCCTTTTTCGAAAATCACATGCTCTCCGCCGGCGTCGCCAACCCGGACGGAAATCACGTCAAGCCGTGTTTCCATACGGTTGTAGATTTGCATTGACGGAATTTTATAGTCCCTATCGAATTCCATGAATATAAAATGGGGCAACGGCTGCTCCATTGAGGACCACGGCTGCCCGACACGGCCGACGAACGGACCGCTGTCGAATAGATTCTCCTTGCGATAGTGCTGCTGATCCCAATCGGAATCACTGCACAGGGCTGTCACCTCCAGGTCGGGCAGGGGACCATAGGCCAGGATAAACAGCCGGCCGAACAGCCAGAGACCCGCCAGCAGCACGATGACGAGTGTCGGAATCAGGAGAAGCCGGCGGAACCGCAGCCGTCCGGGCAGAGCACCGGGACGCAGCAAAATGCCTCGGACGATACGATTCACGACATTGCCGGCCCCGGTTATCGTGCCTGTCATGGGAAGCTTTCGGTAACGAACCTTCGGGTCGGACCCGGTCCGCCCCTATTTAGCGCAAGAGACCGCTCATGAAAACAGGCGGGGTCGGGCGGTGGTGATTCTCATTTTGACAAGGAGTGCCCGTCCTGCCCGGTTTTGAAGGAAAAAACCCAAGGCTTCCAAAGGGCATTCTTTGGCAGACGCGATTGTCCGCCACACTCCGGCCGCGGGCCCTGCGGGAGTGCCCGGCCGGGCGGCCGGACCGGCGGCAATGTGCCGTCGCACGCCAAACCTCTCCCCATCAAGCCATGGCGAGAACCACCGGCCCGGGAGGAAAGAACTTGACCGCGATCGTAAGCCATGTCAAGTTCCGAAAGGTAGATGTAATTGATAATGCTTGTCATGATTTTGTCGGTGTCTTGTCATGATTTTGTCGGTGTCGAACACCCCTCGCCGGCCGCGGTTGTCGCCAACGTGATCAACGGCTCAGAGTGATCATTGATAATCGCCGGGTTCTCCGGGCTTACCGCAGCCGCTTGGCGGCCGGAATGACCAGTCGGGCGATGCCGGAAGCTTTGTTGTTTGTGAACTGTTCCTAAAGCTGTTCCTAAAACTGTTTTAATTGTGGTGTGCCGTGGAAATGGCTATTGGGGCTTCTTCAGAGATTGTGATTGTCGGTGGCGGCTTTTCCGGGTTGTCGGCGGCGCTGGAGCTGAGCGCGCGGGGATTGGCCGTGACGGTGCTGGAGGCCGAGGCCGAAGTGGGCGGCCTTGCCGGCAGTTTCGAGGTTGGCGGAGTCAAGCTGGAGAAGTTTTATCATCACTGGTTCACCAATGACCGCCATGTGATGGAGCTGATCGAAGAACTTGGCCTGAGCGATCAGGTCCTGCTGCGGACCTCGAACACCGGCATGTACCATGCCAACCGGAGTTACCGGCTGTCCAAACCGCTCGACCTGCTGAAGTTCACGCCGCTTGGCCTGATCGACCGGATTCGCCTGGGCCTGCTGGTCTTTCAGGCGCGGGCGGTTCGGGACTGGATGGCCCTTGAGACCCTGACCGCCGAGGAATGGTTGATTTCGCTGTGCGGGCGCAAGGTTTATTCGGTGGTCTGGGAACCGCTGCTCAAGGGCAAGTTCGGGCCGGTGGCCGGCGAAATCTCGGCGGTCTGGTTCTGGAACAAGCTGGCCCTGCGCGGCGGCAGCCGCGGCAAGGGCGGCAAGGAGATGCTGGCCTATTTCCGGGGCGGCTTTGCGGCGCTGGCGGCGGCGCTGTGCCGGCGGATCGTCGCCAAGGGCGGCACGGTGCTGACCGGCACCCGCGCCACCGGTCTGGTGGTGGACCAGGACCGGGTGGTGGCGGTGGAAACCAGCCGGGGGCGAATACCCGCCCGTGCGGTGATCCTGACCACGGCGCTGCCCGAAGCTGCCGGACTGATGGCCCCGCATCTGCCGGCCGCCACCCTCGAACGGTTGCAGGCGATCCGGTATCTCGCGAATGTCTGTCTGGTGCTCGACCTGAAGCGGTCGCTGTCCGAGACCTACTGGCTCAACGTCAACGATCCGTCTTTCCCGTTCGTGGGGGTGATCGAACACACCAATTTCGAGCCGCCGGAATCCTATGGCGGCCGGCACATCGTCTATCTGTCCAGGTATCTGCCCGAAAGCGACGCGCTCTATCAGATGGACGACGCCGCGCTGTGCGACTACGCGCTGCCCTTCCTTCAGCGCATGTTCCCCGAATTCAGGCGCGACTGGATCAACCGGGCCACGGTCTGGCGCGCCCGCTATGCCCAGCCGGTGGTGGAAAGAGGCTATTCCCGGCTGATCCCGCCCTCCAGCGGCCTGCCCGGCACCCCCGGCAACGTCTTTTTCTGTTCGATGGCGCAGATCTATCCCGAAGATCGCGGCACCAATTACGCCATCCGCAACGGACGGGCGATCGGACGGGAGGTGGCCGGGGCACTGGCGGCGGGACCCGGTCCGGCCGCCACCTGAGGAGACGTCGCGCCATGAAGGTTCTGGTCACGGGCGGCGCCGGCTTCATCGGCAGCCATGTCTGCAAGGCACTGGCCCGGGCCGGATATCAACCGGTGGTTTATGACAGCCTCGGCCAGGGCTTTGCCGACGCGGTGCGCTGGGGACCGCTGGAGATCGGCGTGCTGGCCGACCGGGAACGCCTGGATCAGGTGCTCCGGCACCATCGGCCCGAAGCGGTGATGCACTTTGCCGGCCTGATCGCGGTCGGGGAGTCGGTGGCCCGACCCGGCCTTTACTACCGCAACAACGTCGCCGACAGCCTGGTTCTGCTGGAAGCGGTGCGCGATCACGGGATCGGCCGGTTCGTGTTCTCCAGCAGCGCCGCGGTCTACGGCCGGCCCGAAACCGTCCCGATCCCGGAATCCCACCCGACCCGGCCGGTCAACCCGTATGGCGCGACCAAGCTGGCGATGGAATGGATGCTGGCCGATTTCGGCACCGCCCACGGCCTGCGCTCGGTCTGCCTGCGCTATTTCAACGCCGCCGGCGCCGACCCCGAGGGCGAGCTGGGCGAACGCCATGACCCGGAAACCCACGCCCTGCCCCTGGCCATCCTGGCGGCGCTGGGCCGGCGCGACTGTTTCCAGGTGTTCGGGACCGACTACGACACGCCGGACGGCACCGCGATCCGCGACTACATCCACGTCCAGGACCTGGCGCTGGCCCATGTCCGGGCGCTGGACACCCTGCGGCAGGGCGGCGCCAGTGCCGTGCTCAACCTCGGGACCGGCATCGGCACCTCGGTCCGGGAGCTGGTGGCGGCGGTGGGGAGAGTCGGCGGCCGGCCGGTGCCGGTCCGCCACGCCCCGCGGCGGGCCGGGGATCCGCCGGTGCTGGTGGCGGCGCCGGAGCGGGCGTTTGCGGTGCTGAACTGGCGGCCGGTGTGGCGGGACTTCGACGCGATTGTCGAGACCGCCTGGCGTTGGTTTGCCCGCGATGCCATAGATTAAGGGGGCCTTGCCCCCTTGACCCCCACCAGGGGCGTGACGCCCCTGGACCCGCGTGACTTAAGTTCCGGGGTCCAGGGGCCGCCGGCCCTTGGTGGGTCCAGGGCAAAGCCCTGGTCGGGAGCAAGGGGCGAAGCCCCCCCCCGTGTCACGGTTCACCGGTATCAGCGAGGGGAACTCCCATGGAACAGCTTTCAGGATCGGGCGGACCGGACGGCGGCGATGGCCGCCGTCCGGTCATGCTCTCGGTGATCGTGCCCTGCTATAACGAAATCGAGGTGATCGGGGAAACCCACCGGCGACTCAGCCGCTGCCTGGACGCGATCACCGCCGACTGGGAAATCGTCTATGTGGACGACGGCAGCCGGGACGGCACCGTCGAGGCCCTGACCGACCTCGCGCGCACCGAGCCGCGCCTGCTGGTGGTCCGGCTCGCCCGCAATTTCGGCCACCAGATCGCGGTCAGCGCCGGCTTTGACCACGTCCGGGGCGCGGCGGTGGTCATCATCGACGCGGATCTTCAGGACCCGCCCGAGGTCATCGCCGGCATGGTCGAATTGTGGGAACAGGGCGCCGATGTGGTGCTGGGCCGGCGCGAGTCCCGGGAAGGCGAATCCTGGTTCAAGCTCAAGACCGCCTCGTACTTTTACCGCATCCTCAATCGCATCTCCGACGTGGCGATCCCCCTTGACGTGGGCGACTTCCGGTTGATCGACCGGGCGGTGCTCGATGTGCTGCGGGCCATGCCCGAACGGCACCGGCTGCTGCGGGCCATGACCAGTTGGGTCGGGTTCCGTCAGGTCGAGATGCCGTATCACCGCGCCGCCCGTTTTGCCGGAACCACCAAGTACCCGCTGAAGAAAATGCTCCGCCTGTCCCTCGACGGCCTGCTCTCGTTCTCCACCGTGCCGTTGAAAATGATCGGGGCTCTCGGTTTCGCGCTGGCCACGCTGGCGGTGCTGGGCATCGTCTATGCCCTGGTGCTCCGGCTGTTCACCAGCAACTGGGTTCCCGGCTTTACCCTGCTGTTCGTCGCGATGCTGCTGATCGGGGGCCTGCAGTTCATCAGCCTGAGCGTGATCGGCGCCTATATCGGCCGCGTCTACAGCGAGGCCAAGCAGCGGCCGCTCTATGTGGTGGCCGAACGCATCCCGGGCGGATCGCCGCCCACGCCCCGCCGCCGCGGCCGACAGGCGGTGCCGGTGGTCCCGGCGGCGACCGGGGGCGGGGTGCGGTCATGAGGCGCTGGCTGGCCCCGCTGGTGGGACTGCTGGTCGGCGGCGGGTTCCTCTATGCCATCGTCACCCGGGTCGATCTGGTTCAGGTGCGGGACGCCCTGACCGCGGCCGAGGGACGGTGGATCGCCCTGGCGATGCTCTGCGTGTTGTGCGGCTACACCGTGCGGGCGTTGCGCTGGTGGCTGATGTTGCGGGCGACCACGCCGACCGTGTCGCCGCTGGCCTGTTTCCGGCCGTTTTTTGGCAGCTTCAGCCTGAACAACGTCATTCCCCTGCGGCTTGGCGATGTGGTGCGCGCCTTCGGCTTCACCGCGGTCCTGGGGGTCGATCCCTGGAAGGTGGTGGGCACCCTGATCACCGAACGGCTGCTGGACCTGCTGGTGCTGATCACCCTGTCGCTGACCATGCTGACGGTGGTTCCCGGCGCCGCCCTGCCGCCCGGTCTGCAACCGGTGATGCAGGGGGTGGTGGCCCTGACCCTGGGGGCGATTCTGGGCCTGTTCGTTCTGAACCGGCCGTTCCGGATCCTGTTCGACTCCGCCCGGGTGCGCGCCCTGACCGCCCGGTTGGCCGTGCTGGAGGCGGTTCGCCACCGGGTGCTGGAGGTGCTGGTCGCGATCTCGCGCTCCGCCGGCCCCCGGCTGCTGCCGCTGCTGATCCTGGCGTCGCTGGTGGGCTGGCTGTTCGAAGGGTCGGTGATGATCCTGGTGATGGTGGCGCTGGGCCTGCCGGCCGATCCCGCCGCGGCTTTGCTCGGGTTCGGCTGCGGCACCCTGGCCACCATGCTGCCGGGACCGCCCGGGCACTTCGGCACCTTCCACTTCTTCGCGATCCAGGGCCTGACCATGGCCGGCAGCACCGTGGTTGCCGCGACCGCCGTCACCGTCCTGACCCATTTCATCATCTGGGCGACGGTGACGGCCACCGGGGCGGGCCTGCTGCTGACCGGGTATTCGGACTGGCGACGTTGCGTCACGTCCTCAAGGGCAGGGCCATGATTTTGTGGGCACTGACGGGCGATCTTTTACGCCGGTTCGGATAACAGGTACCTTTTGCTCATGGTATCGTCGAAATCGATACAGGCGATCTCGTGGTCGAGCAGGGTACCGACATAGCATCGGGGGTGGATGCTGCCCAGCAGTTCCCGATAGCGGGGAGCCAGTTCCTTGCGGCAGACGAACAGTTTGCCGCTGCCCTTAAGGAAGGAGCCGCGCAGCGGCGTCACCGCAAAGGGCACGAAGCTGTCCCCGCCCCGGGAAAAATAGTCGTAAATGGCCTCGGTCACGCCCAGGCACAGCGGGTTGAGGAAGTCGTCGAGGATGATCACCCCGGCCGGGGCCAGCACGCTGCGGGCCAGGGCGAAATCATGGGCGACCGCGGCGCGGGCGTGGTCGCCGTCGATGCTGAACAGTCGGACGTCGGCGCCCGAAAGCTGGCGCATCAGGCGCGGCGTCAGCTGGCCGGACAGGGTCTTGACCGGCCGGACCACCGAGGGGTCGGTGACGAAGCGGGCGACATTGGCAAGGAACGCCGCTTCGAAGTCGCCCCGGGCCAGATCCGGCCGGTCCGGGGTCTCGAAGCGGTCGATGGCCAGCGCGATCTCGTCGTTCTTCAGGGACAGCGCCAGCAGGATAAAGCTCTTGCCCATCAGCACGCCGATCTCGGCGACGTTGCCGGAAACCCCCAGGACCTGCTGAATCTCGATGATCGAGTGCATCACGGTCATGCAGCCCGGTTGCAGGTGACCGAAGACCGTGGTGACGCCGTCGGTCAGGTAGTTTTTCAGGGCGGTGGGCGAACAGGTGGCGGGCATGGGGGGTCCTTGCACAGGGAATGCCTTCGGCGACCAGGGGCCTTGCCCCTGGTCGCCACCGGGGCGGCGGCCCCGGACCCGGTTACGTGGGGGAGAGCCAGGTTTTGAGGGTGGCGAGGCGGTGTTGCCAGGTGTGGTGGGCGCGGAACCAGCGGGCGCCGGCTTCGGCGATGGCGGCGGCGCGGCCGGGGTCGGCCAGCAGCCCGTCCACCACCGCGCCGATATCGTCCCGTTCCAGGTCCACCTGGACCAGCGCATCGGCCGGGGCTTCGGCCGCGAACCAGCGGGTGCGGTTGGTCAGCACCAGGGTTCCGGTGGCCAGGGAGCGGAACACCCGTTCGTGGCTGCCGTGGTGGGGTGTGGAATCGTTGAGGCTGATCCGCACCCGGGAGGTCAGGTCGTAGACCGAGGGCGTGGGCAGCGGCCGGCGGAAACGCACCCGGCTGTGGCCGCGGTTCCGCAGATGCTCACCCAACCGGTCCCAACCTTCGCCCACCACCAGCAGCGGCCGGTCGGCCAGCGCCGTGACCAGCCGCCAGCGCAGCCGCGCGCGCAGATAGAGATCGATCCACAGGACATAGCGTCGGAAGGCCCAGGGGCTGGTCAGCGCCACCTCGTGGCCGATGGTCTCGGCGATGATCTCGGGCAACGGCCGCGGCCGGGTTCCGGCCAGCGTGACCTCCAGGATGCGGTTGAGGTGCTCCCGGATGGTCGGACCATAGTGCTCCCAGCCGGCGCGCATCTCTTCGGGGTTGCCGCAGCCGGTCCCCGACAGCAGCAACGGAATCGTCCGGTCGCCCCAGTCCGGCGACGGTTGCGGCGCCGCGGCATGGGGCAGGTGCCGGATATCGGCGGGGGGATCGGCCAGGCTCTGCCACCAGGCGACATCAAGGTCCGACGAGGTCGTGACGATTCTGGGGCTGATCGGCAGACGCATCTGCTCCAGGTAGTAGAACAGCGGGTCGTAATAAAGCGATATTAACGGTACCCCCATGCCGCTGTAGGCATTGTTCTCCTTGCCGATGTCGAGGCCGAAGCCGGTGATGGTGATCACCGCCCGGATTCCGCCCCGGTCCACCAGCGCCCGGACCGCGGTGGGATAATCCGGGACCCGGGCATCGATCACATGGGCCTGAAGGCCGGCGCCGGTGCAGGCGGCGGCCAGCTCCTCGGTCATGGTGTTGAAATTCTGATATTGGCTGAAGCCCCGGAACAGGATCACGCCTGACATGGTTTTTCCGTCGGGCCGGGTTTTTCCGTCGGGCCGGGCTTTTCCGTCGGGCCGGAGTCGGGGCCGGCGGAGAGATCGGGGCGGACCGGGATTTTGCGGAACGGCGGCGGGGTTCCGGGCCGGGTCGGGGCCGGGTAGGGATCGGTGATGTTGAGGGTGTCGATCAGGTTCGGCCGGGTCGGGCACATGCCGCAGACCGGCTCTTCGGCGGCGCTGAAGAAGGCCGCCAGCGCCTGGTCGTCGGCGCCAGGGTCGAGGCCGCGATAGGCCAGATAAGGCTGCCAGTCGGCGACCCGGTGCAGGTCGTACCGGTCGGCGATCAGGCCGAGGAAGGCCAGCGGCGGGCATTTCCACAGCCGGCCCTGGTGGAGGGTGATGCACCCCCGGTTAACGCAAACCTGCCAGGACTTCAGGGGGTTGCCCTCGGCAAACGGGCGCATGCCCGGGCCGGCGCCGCGATAGGCGACATGAAAGTGGTTGGTGTTCTCGCGGACCTTGACCTTGACCCCGTGGGCCGCCGCCTGCTCCCTGACGGTGTTCAGAACCTCGACCATCCGCGCCATGTAACGCGGGTCGTGGCGCGAATGCAGGCTGATCTCCAGATACGTCCTGGTGTCATGCAGCGTCGGAAACAGTTCGGGATGGCGATCAAGGAACATGCCGTTGGAGATCACCTCGCGCCGGCTGTCCGGCCACAGCTCCGCCGCAAATGTAACATACCGGCACAGATCCGGGTTGAGGGACGGCTCGCCGCCCAGCAGGGTAAAGGTGCGGGGGGTGAGCCGCGCCGCCCAGGCGGTGAGCCAGGGACCGGCGGTTGCCAGCGGGATCAGGCCCTTCAGCGTGTAGTTGGAATAATGGGCGCAGCCGAAGCAGTGAAGATTGCAGACATGGGCGATGTCCAGTTCAAGCTGGGGAACGATGATCGGCATCCGGGTCTCCCCTTTGTGAACGCATGATCCTAGAATAATGGGGTCCGGGGCCTCAAGACCCCAATGGCGGCCCCGGTGGCGGCTCCGGTGGCGGCCCCGGTGGCGGCTCCGGTGGCGGCTCCGGTGGAACGAGGCCGCTGATCAGGTCTTCCACGAACGCCTCGATCCGCGGATAGTCGAGGGCCGGTTGCCCGACCTCGGGGTGTTTGCCGGCGGCATCCTCGAAGGACAGCGCGAGGCCGGTTCTGGCCCGGAGACTTTCGGCGGTTTCGGCCCGGCAGGCCGGATCGGCGGCGAGGCGCCCGGCATCGAGGATGAACTCGCAGTGGGGCCGGGCCAGGTCCTGGGTCAGCCGCCACAGATAATAAAACACCAGATAGCCGATGTTGTCGCCAACCCCCTCGAACACTCTTTGATACAGCGCGATGTCGTTGGCCACGCAAGAGGTGCGAATCAGCGGCAGGTCGTAACGCCCGATCAGGGGCCGGAGCAGCGGATGATCCCGGTTCTGGCCGCAGATCAGAAACTGGTTGATCAGAAAATAGGGCACGCGGTACCGGTCGCGCTGGTGGACCATCGAGGCCCACTGGCGCCGGGGATCGCGGAACACCAGCAGGTGAACCGCCTCGAAAGTGTGTTTCAACCAGCCCACCCGGCCAAGCGACCGGGAAAACCCCAGTACCGGGACCCGGCCACAGCTCTCGGCATGCCCGATCAGCATCAGAAGGTAACGCCGCAGTCCGGGATCCTCGTCGGTGGCGGAAAGGAAGAAGCGGCGGTAGGAAAACGCCGGGTCGAACTGCCCGATCCGGCCGTCGTCGATCAGGGGCTGGTATTCGGCAAAGTAGGGCGCCTCAAGGGCCGGGTGATGGGAGGCTGCGGGATTGCCGCTAAATCCGGTGAGGCCGGCGCCGGGGGTGGCCAGCACTTCGTGAAGCGGCTCGTAATAGGCCAGCGTCCGGGGGTTGTGCCGGAACCGGCTCCAGAAATAGGTGCTGCCGGTGCGCCAGCCGCTGTGCAGGAAAATCGCGGTCATCGTTCCTCGCGCCCTCCCGGGCCGGTACCGGCCCGCCCTGATCCCCGTGTCGCGAACAGGATGCGCCGGTGTTTCCGGGATTTCGCCCGGGAAATCCGGGTCCCTGAAATTTGGGTCCCTGAAATTTGGGTCCCTGAAATTTGGGTCCCTGAAATTTGGGTCCCTGAAATTTGGGTCCCTGAAATTTGGGTCCCTGAAATTTGGGTCCCGGACATTTCTCCTGGAAAATTTTTCCTTGAGATGTCAAGCCGCTTCGAATAAGCTGATGGAGGTGGGAGAAAGCCACCTTTTTCCAGAATGGAGCCAGAAATGTCCGACATCACCCTTACCGCATCGGCCCGCAGCGCCCTGACCTCCTTGCAAGGCACGGCCAGCCTGATGAGCCGGACGCAGGGCCGGTTGACCTCCGGCTTGAAGGTGGCGAGCGCCATTGACGACGCGGTCTCGTTCTTCAAGGCCCAGGGTCTGACCGATCGCGCCTCCGACTTCACCAGCCGCAAGTCCCAGATCGACCAGGGCATCTCGTCGGTGACGGCGGCCGTGAACGGCACCACCATTGCCGGCAGCATCCTGAAGCAGATGCAGGGCCTGATCAGCAGCGTACGGACCGCCGATTCGAGCACGCGCGCGACCCTGACCAGTCAGTTCAACAACCTGGCCCAGCAGTTGAATTCGGCTGAAGGGGACGCCAGCTATCAGGGTCTGAATCTGGTCAACAACAGTACCGCTTCGCTCACGGTTTACTTCAACCAGGGCACCGGCGCGTCACTGACCATCAATGCCCAGAACCTCAACACCTCGGTGCTGCTGTCGCTGGCCAGCGCCGCCTCCAGCGGCGCGCTCAAGACCATGCTGTCCGGCGGCACCGCCGCCACCGATGCCTCCGGCTTCTCGGTGCTGTCGGATTCGTCCTCGGCTGCGGCGGTTCTGAACAACCTGCAAGGTCAGGTGAGTTCGGCGCAGAGCACCGTTCGGGCCGCGTCGGCCCGTCTCGGCGGCAACGTCACCTTCCTGCAAACCCGTCTCGACTTCACGAGCAATTACGTGAACACCATGACCACGGGTTCGGGCAAGATGACGCTGGCCGATCTCAACACCGAAGGCGCCAATCTGGTGTCGTTGCAGACCCGTCAGCAGATCGGCATTCAGTCCTTGAGCATCGCCGGTCAGCAGCAACAGGCCATCCTCAGCCTGCTCCGGTAATCGAAGCGGCATCAGGGGGTAACCATCGGGCGGGCGGAGCGAAGGCTCCGCCCGTTCTTTTTTGGTGATTCTTTTTTGGTGAGTCGGGCTATTTGACCGGCAGCCAGCATCGCCGGTTGGCAAGAGTCGTCAGCGGAACCGCCAGGGCCACATGATCGGGGGTGTCGGCCACCAGCAAGGCGTGATGGGCGTACAGCGTCCCGGGACGGACCCCGATGACCTGATAGATGGTGTCGGCCCAACCGAAGGGGTGAAAGCGATCCCCGATATTGATGATCGCCGTGCCCGGTCCCCGATCGGATTCGGGGGATGTCCGGCGCCTCCCAAAGGCCGGATCACGATGACGTGGACGCCGTCCCCGGGCCTCTGAATGTCGTGTCGGTATCATCGGAGTCAACCATCAGGATGCCATACTTTATAAAGTTATAAGCAAAGGCGGATTTCGTCAAGACCAGCCGGAGGTATTCGGACTCGTTAACCATCAATAATACTATATTGGTTAACATTTTTGCTTGATCTGTGGGGGCACTGTGGATGCGAGACGGGAATTTCGGGATAGGTACTGGCGGGTTGCTCGGAGAGCCCCCATGCGCGGACCGATCGGTCCTTTGAACCCGTGACGTTTTGAGGACCGGGGTGTTGCCGATAACACTGGACGCGATGACCAAGCCGTTATTTTTTGTTAAATCTCACCACCCCGGAACCCAGGATGAGCCTCGATATAAACCACGAGCTCGGCCTGGCTAACATCAATGCCGACATGCGCCGCGTTTTGTGCCATCTTCATGTCCCTTCCTTGCTCGTTCGGGGGTGCATCCCCGAGCGACTGTTCGGGCTTGAGAAGACAGCGGCCGGAGCCGTTCTTCCAGACTTGCTCAAACCTACGCATAGGCAGCTTTGAGGCTGGATTCCTGCTTCATTGAGGCTGGTTTCGTGGCCGGCTTACGCCGACCGCCAGAGCCTTCCTCTCCACAGGCTGACACCGTGGAACTCACGGCCAATTTCATTAGGTTCTTCGCTGCGTTCACGTCCCGATCGTGAGCGCAGCCACAGGCCGGACAAATCCAATCTCGCACCGACAACGGCAAGACTTCCATCTTGTATCCGCATGCCGAACAGGTCTTGCTTGATGGATACCAGCGGTCGGCCACGATAATCCGAGCGCCGTTCAGCTTGGCCTTGTACTCAATCTGCCGCCGGAACTCATGCAAACCAACATCGGCGATGGCCCGTGACAGAAGGCTTATCGCGATGCGCCAGGTAGTGCTTGCAGCGACGAAGGCGACGCGGTACGCTTCGCCCCATGGGAAAGCAGTTGTCATTTCTTGAATTCCAAGCGTGGTTTCCGGATGAGGAAAGCTGCATCCGCCTGCTGATGGATCGGCGGTGGCCTGACGGCTTTCTCTGCCCGAAATGCGGTGGCCGGACGGGCGACCTGCTTAAGAGCCGTGCCTATACCTATGAGTGTAGAGTGTGCCGTCGGCAAACGTCGGCGACGGCGGGTACGATCATGCACCGAACCAAACTGCCGCTGCGAAATTAGTACTGGGCGGCGCATTTGATGGCCACGCATTCCAATGGAATGTCGGCCCGGCAACTGGCTGGGCAATTGGGAATCGCTTATAGCTCGGCTTGGCTGATGGAACAGAAGTTGCGGCGTGCGATGGTCGATCCCAGTCGCGATCCGCTTGAGGGCGTGGTAGAGATCGATCAAACGGAAATGCCATTCCGCGCCGACGATGATCCAGATACTCCGCTCAAGACCGGGAAGATACTGGTTGTCGGCGCGGTTGAATTGCGCGACCGAACCAGGAAACAGCCTCAGAAGGCCAAGGCCCTTGGGGCGAAGTACCTCGACACTATGTCCGGGCGCGTTCGCTTGGCTGTCATCCCGAGCAACGAGGCAGCACATATTCACCGCTTCATCCAATCCAACATCGCGCCGGGATCGACCCTGTTGACAGATGGCCATGCATCCTATCCTGGGCTGGCTGAATACCGCCACGATCCGCGTATCGTCGGTAACATGGCGGCCCACATTCCGCTCAGGTGGATACATCGAGTGTTCGCCCTTTTGAAGCGATGGGGGCTTGGCACCTATCATGGGTTTCGTCGAGAACACATTGATACATATCTTAACGAGTTCGTCTTTCGCTATAATAGACGTTTCTACCGCCACGTTTCCTTCGAGACCATTCTCGGTATCGCTGCCGACCTCGCCCCTGTGTCGTATTGGGATATCACTGGCCAGGACAACCCCCGCCACGGCCTCAATATGAAGCGAAAGAACCCTCGAACGAGAAAGGCGACGGCCGCTGTGCCGAAAGAAGCAAACTTATAGTAGTTCTTTCGACTATACCACCTGGCGCATCGCGATAAGCCTTCGTGACAGCCGGTCATTCGCCATCATGCCTCGCACGTTTAAGTCTTCGATCACGATGACGCCGTGATTTTTGGCAATCTCCGTGGTCGCCTTGTGCGTGACATCCTTACGAAGGTTGCTGATGCGGGCATGCAGTCGGGCTATTTTCAGTTTGGCCCTGCGTCGATTGCTCGATCCCTTGACCTTGCGGGACAGGGAGCGAGAAACCCGACGAAGTTTCTTCAAGTTCTTTCGCAGTGCCTTCGGGCCTTCAAAGGTGCGGCCGTCGCTCAAGGTCGCCAGCGCCTTGATGCCGAGATCGACACCAACCGCCGGTCCTTGGTTCTCGGGCACGGCACGATCGGGCCTCTCGACCTGGAGACTGACGAACCAACGGTCGGCGGTGCGCGACACCACCGCCGACTTGACTTGACCGGCAAAGCGCAGCGGTTCACGCATCCGCACCCAACCGATCACCGGCAAACGAACGCGCTTGCCGTCAACAACAACCGCGTCCGCGCCTTTGACCTGGGGACCGTTGTCGGCCCTGAAGCTGTCGTGTACGCCCTTCTTCTTGAATGACGGGAACTTGGCCCGTCCCTCGAAGAAGTTCTTGAACGCCGTTCCCAGATTCTTGATTGCCTGTTGCGGGGCGTTCTTGGTGACATCGCCCATCCAGGGGAATTGTTCGGCTCCTCGCTACGACACGTGGGTAGCGCTCACACGCACTGATTGAGGAGCGGGTCATTTGTCGGGGCTCGCCGTATCCCTGGCGGGGCCATTTGGTGCCAGTGGGGCGTGGGAAGAACCCACCGAGATGGTGCTCGGTGGGCACATTTTCTTGACGGTCATCGCCGTCCCCGGCTGTACCGTTCAGGACAAATAACATATATGATTTTCTTGTTCAAATATCCCGGGGAGTGCGAGGGGGCAGAGCCCCTCGCTGGCACGCAAGTGGCTCAATCCGGACAGCGGTGGGAACTGAAAATGCAAGATTGCGAGCTGTTTCAAGTAGCATTAGGTCTCACGGCCCCTTGGAAAGTTATGCGTTGCGAATTTGACCAGGATAAAGGGCAACTAGATGTCCATATTGACTTTCCGAGGGGGAGTCGGTTTTCCTGTCCCGTGTGCGGCGCGGAGTCCCCTGCTTACGATACTGATGAAAAGAGCTGGCGGCATCTTAACTTTTTTCAACACGAAGCCGTTTTGCACGCTCGCGTGCCACGGGTCAACTGCTCGGCCTGCGGCATCAAACGCATCACCGTGCCATGGGCACGAGAAGATAGCGGCTTCACCCTCCTGTTCGAAGCCTTTGTCATGAGTATGGTGAAGGTTATGCCTGTAAATAACGTTGCACAGAAAGTTAATGAGCACGATACCCGCCTCTGGCGTGTCGTTCTTCACTATGTCGAGACGGCCCGTGATCGGTCCGTGTTCTCTGAAGTGATCCGGGCGGCATTTGATGAGACATCCGCACGCCGCGGCCATGACTACGTGACCATTTTTTCTGATCTTGATGAGCGCAAAGTTATTTTTGTCGCTGATGGCAAAGACAGTGCAACCGTTGAGGCGTTTGCCGCCGATTTCAAAGCTCATGGCGGCGATCCTCAAGCGATCGCGGAAGTCTGCATTGACATGAGCGCAGCCTTCATCAAAGGTACTGGTGAGCACCTGCCAAATGCACAGATCACTTTCGACAAGTTCCATGCTGTGAAGCTTATCAACGATGCGGTTGACGAGGTGCGCCGACAAGAACAGAAGACACGCCCAGAGCTGAAAAAAACTCGCTATATTTGGTTGAAGAATTCAACAAACCTAACCCAACCTCAGCTTGACACACTTGAGTCGCTTTCCAAAAGTAACCTTAAAACCGCTCGTGCTTACCAAATACGCCTTACGTTTCAGGACCTTTACAGCCAGCCGACTCGTGAAGCCGCCGAAGTCTTCCTCAAAAAGTGGTATTTTTGGGCAACTCACTGCCGCCTCCAGCCCATGATCGATGCCGCCAAAACTGTCAAACGCCATTGGGATGGAATACTCCGCTGGTTCGACACGAGGATGGCCAATGGCTTCATGGAGGGCATCAACAGCCTTATCCAGGCTGCCAAAGCAAAGGCTCGGGGCTACCGATCTACCCGCAACCTGAAGGCGATCATCTACCTGATCGCCGGCAAGCTGGAACTCCAGCTACCCATGTGAAACAGCGAAGAGCC
>Ga0302187_10000496_pt1 | contig 36695 bp, 25 predicted proteins | sample II_Bog_E1_3_FD_202120 | JGI IMG/M metagenome (GOLD analysis project Ga0302187, IMG submission 202120) | Peat permafrost microbial communities from Stordalen Mire near Abisko, Sweden - II_Bog_E1_3 | ecosystem: Environmental > Terrestrial > Soil > Wetlands > Peat | place: Sweden: Abisko...
ACCCGCAATTGGCGCTCCAGACGAAGCCGCTGAAGACGCCGGTTCGCAGATTGACCTGCGGCGCTCCGGTGCTTTCAAAGTTGAGCCAGCCGATGTTCGCCCCGTAAGCGTAGCCGCGCAAATTGCCAAGACCGTCCTGGTTGACGCCAAAATCATTGCCGGAAAGATTCTGATAGTAAATGCCGTTGGTCGGCGCGCCGTTGCCTAGATTGATCCAGCCGACGTTGGCGGAATAAAGGTTGCCGGAACAGACATATTCACCGATGACCGCGCCGTTATTGGTGTCTCCGCGCCAATCCACCCAGCCGATGTTCGCGCCGTAGCCGTAATGATTGGCGGCATCAATGGTGGTGGGACTAGCCTGCGCGGCCGCATAAATCGTCCCGATTTCCGAGGCCGACAAAGCGCGATTGAATATCGCCACTTCATCCAGGCGGCCCTGAAACAGGCGCGGACCAAATACCGGATTGTTGCCAATCCACAACGCCGTATTATTGACGGAGTGCGCACCGGCCGTTGAACTGGCCACCAGTTGGCCGTTCAAATAAATACAGCGGCTGGAACCGGCCACAAAAGTGACGGCCAGGAATTGCCATTGATTCAACGGCAGCGGCCCGGGATAAACGGTGGAAGTTCCCGTGTCCGTGTAGAAATAGATTTGGTTGTCCGTCTGGATTTGGAGGTCGAAATCGTCATCCGTCTTTGCTTGTGAGGTGACCTGGAAAATATGGCCGGCGGTGGCAGGTTGCGCCGTGAGATAAACCCAGGCCAGCACCGTGCCCTGGCTAACAATCTGGCCCGTCAGACTGGTGCTCAGGTAACCGTTGGTTCCATTCAGCAGCAATGCCTGGGTCGTCGGATCCGAAGCCAGCGGGCAGCCGGATCCTGGCGGTCCGATTTGCGCGTTGCCTTGTAACGTTCCCGTGTAGCCATTGATGCTACTGTTTGACTGATAGGTTGGATCAAACTGCCAGAACCCAAGCAAGTTTGGGGTGTTGGTGACGGTGGCGATGTAATCCAAGGCATGAGTTTGCTCCACGGCGCATAAAAGCGTGAGCACTCCCACGGCCCAAGAGGAATTGATGATTCTGGTTTTCATACTTTGCTCAAATTTCAATAAGAGTTGACATTGTATGTGGCGATCAGCGGTGTGCCGCTCACTGAAGACCCGTGACACACATTAGCGATGAACGCAGCAAGACCAGCACCTGTGGTGCTTTGACCATAACAGGAAGTGGCTGTGCCAGTAACTAAGATGCCCTTGCCGCCTGCGGAATAGCCATAGCAATTATTGGCGGTGGCACTCGCAATGCCAATTCCACCCCCGCTGCTATAACCATAACAATTATTTGCAGTGGTCGTCTGGATGCCTGCTACAGTGCTATTGGTGCCCACGGTCTCGCCATGACTGTCCGAAACTGTTCCGCTAAAAATGCCCTGAGCAAGACACTCGTGAGTGTCGCAACGGGTCACGGTTTCTGCCGAGATTCCAACGCCGCCCACGGTCCTGACCGAACAAGAGTCAACGACTGTTGCGTAACCTGCGGATCCTTGATTGGCGCCAGGCAACTGAATGCCGCCGCCAAATGTGCCAGCACCGCAACCGGAAACCGAAATGTGCGACACGCTCACGTTCATGGGATAGACATAACTGAAATTCCATGTGATTGCGCAGGCGAAGCCAAGCCCGCTGAAGATTCCGGCATTATTTGTAACGCCGCCCTGGATGTGGCCGTTGAGAATGGTGACATCACTGCTGCCCAGCGGCGCCGTAAGATAAATGCCATTACCGCTGGCAGGCAGCGCCGTGGAGGAGATTGTGAAACCGTTCAGATCGAGAGTCACGTTATTGGTCGTGATGTCAATTCCGTCGCCGTTGGTGATGGCAAGACTATGCGTGAGATAATAAGAACCGGGCTGGGAAATGGTGACGATAGAGGACGTGTTGGTGATGGCGGTCCGCGCCTCGACCTGATCCAGTGACTTCATGGTTGGCGCGGGCGCGCCGGGCGGCGTGAGGCTGCCTTGCGCGCGCAAAGAAACAGGACCTGGGGCGAACGTTGCGAACAGCGCAAGGACTGCCAGTTTAACCATTGTTTTTTTCATACTGAGTTTATTAGGTTTTCGTGAAAATGGAGTTCCATTCTCTTGGCTTGGGGTCAGAAATTTGCCCAAGGGCTGGCGGTGGCCGAGTTGGGCAGTTGCACCGGGGCGAATGTATTGCCGCTCGTGGGATAATAATTAGCGGTGGCGTTACCGCTGGAAGTGTTGCGGATTATAATGTCAGCACCGCCGCCCCCTAGCGAATCAATGCCGTAGGCGCCGTTGTTGGGCGTTTGGTTGCCATCAAGGCGGCTGCCGGCGCCGGAGCTGGTGATCCCGGAGTTGCCATTGCCACCGGCTTGATTGTCCACCACGACTGAATCATCGGCCACGACAATGCCGTTACTGTTGGCATCGGCGGAGCATCCCTTGACCTGGGCGAAGACGAGAGCGGAAATTCCGGTTGCTGAGTTGGTATATGCCGTGCAGTCGCGAATCTGGCCATGCTTTCCGAGGGTGAAACCATTGTGACCACTGGAATACGCGGTGCATTGGCTAACATTGTAATCGTCGGTCAAGACAAAGCCGTCATTGGAATTGGTGGCCGCCAGACAACGACTGACCAAAAAACCTTTGCCACCGAAGAGGCCGTCGTAATTAGAGGAGAGCACGCAGTCAGTGAGCACGCCACTGTCGCCCAACTGAACCCCGGCGCCGGTTAAGCAGCCCAGCGCGATGCAGTGCTTGATGGTCCAATTGTTGCGAAGATCGAAACCAGTTACTAGACTGCCATAAACCCGCAAGTCGTCCAGTTCACCATTGTCGCAGAAATCACCAATGATCCCAGTGAGCCAGTTGCGCAAGCAACCATTACGGATGACGATATTCCTGGAGCCAACACCGCTGATGCTGATTGCGTTGCCAATATTGCTGGTGCCGAGCAGTTCAAATCCATTGAGATCCAAGACCACGTCCGTTGCCTGGATGAGGATGCCGGCAGATCCATTGGTAGCTCCTACTAGGTTGCCCGTAAGATAATAAGAGCCGGGCTGGGTGATGACATACTGTGCGTTGGCATTGCCGGGTGTATTGGTGGCATCCACCGGCGTGCGCGCCTCAATTTGGGCGAGCGTCTTCATCGTCGGCCCGGGCGCGCCGGGCGGTGTGAGACTGCCTTGCGCGCGCAATGACAGCGGAAGGAGAAAGAAAGTTGCGAATAGCCCAAGGACGGGCACTTGAATTATTATCTTTTTCATACTATTTGGGTCAGGCTTTCGTGAGAATAGAGTTCAATTCTCGTTGGTTGAGGTCAGAAATTTGCCCATGGGCTGGTAGCGGTGGCGGGAGTCTGGATGGGAGCATAGTCGTTGTTGCCAGCAGTGTTTCCGTAGTATTCCGATACATTGCGAGTGATGCTGTTTGTCACGTTCAATAATGCCGAAGTGATACCTCCGGCGGTGTTGTTATCGATGCGGTTCCATCCGCCAACAATGGAGATGCCGGAATCTCCGGCGGTGTTGTTATCAATGCGATTCCAACCGCCATCAACGTAGATATCACTAGCCTCGTTGCCGCTAGCAGTATTCCCGGTGATTAGGCAGTGGTTGCCAGCGACATAAATGCCCACGCCTAGGTTGTTGTTGCAGACCGAATCCTTGACGATGCAACCGTTCCCGACAGCGATGCCGCTGTCATACTCAAAAAAACAATTATTGGCGTTGGCGGTGCAATGGTTGACGATGCCGTTGTTTCCCAGAGAGAACCCATCAGCGCCACCACCAACGATACCAGCATTGACACCATTGCCATCCGCTGCGCTCAAGCTGATGTTAAAATTATCTTTTAAAATGATGCCATCATACAGGTTGTCGTTCGCCTGACTTCCACTGATAATGCATTCTGAGCCGCCGGATATGCCCGTTCCATTAGAAGAAACCAGGCAATCCCCAACCGCACAACTGTTGCCAATGGTTATGCCCGTGGACCCATTCCCCGACGCCGCACAATTCTTGAGGGTGCAGTGATCGCCAAGTTGAATACCGCCAGATTGACATCCGTAAACTCGCACCTGCTCCAGCTCGCAAAAGCCATTGCTAGCGTTCACGCCGGTTCCCCAATTGCGCAACGTTCCGTTGCGGATGACAGTGTTTTGAACGCCAAAGCTACTGACGTTGATTCCATAGTTGGAACTGGCGCCGGTCATCTCAAAGCCGTTGAGGTCCAAGGTAACATCATTCGTTTGAATGGAAATTCCCGCAATGCCCACTTGGCGGCTAAGGTTGGTGATATTCCCAGTCAGGTAATAAGACCCGGGCTGGGTGATGACAAATTGGGACAAGGCCGTGCCGGGCGTATTAGTGGCGTCCACAGGCGTGCGCGCTTCGATTTGGGCGAGCGTTTTCATGGTTGGCGCGGGCGCGCCCGGCGGTGTCAGCGCGCCTTGCGCGTGCGCGAATGAGGGGGAAAAAAGGCAGGGGAGGGTCAATGCCAAGACCACAAACAATGGATTTTTCATGGTTCCTTTGGCCGTAGGTTGACCGATTAACACCGGCGTCACCAAGATTGAAGGTTCTTGGCCTTGGAACCAGAAAACCTGGAAACTTATAAAATTTACCAATAACGACGTTTACATTCAAGATATTATTAGCTCATTTTGCACCGGCGGAACCCGCTTTGTGGCGGCGGCGAATTGACTCAGTTTGAACGATTGATCGTTTTTTGTTTTGCCCATGCCGCTGGCGTGAACCTGCCAACCTGCCGTGATCTTGGCGACGGTCAAACGGGTAAACAAATCTTTCAAATAATCAAAAGGATTGATGCCGTGCGGCCGACAGTCAAACAGGCGCTCTTGTGTCAAAGGTTTCGCATAGTTGTGCGTAGCATCCAGCGGGACCTCGACAATACCCTCGACGCTACTGTCAATCGGAGGCAATGCTCCAATCGTAGGGCGATGAGCAGTTTAGGCAAATAAAAAGGGTAGGGCGTGACTATTCCCAGCCTCATCCCACGGTGCTACCAAAGGTTCGCCTTTGCGATTATGTTCCTTGACTTTCTTCGCCACCGATTTGGAGGCTGTTTCGATGAAATCAAAATCGTCGGCAGGTTTTAAAATATATTGGCCATGAAAAAATTTCCTGGCATTACGGCTTTGGTGGTCGGATGGAATCGCAGGCTGGTGAGACATTTGCAGGCATGTGCTTTCGGTGACCAAGCGGCTGACTTCGACCAAAGTTAATGGCAACGGTCTTCATTCCGCGATTTCGGCCAAGGCAGCCCCAACCGGCCGGCAGAGTGAAATCCCCATGGACGGAGATTTTAAGGATTTTTGAGGGATGGCTTTGAGCTATGTGCTACTGGAACGATTACGCGCGCTCGGTCTGGCCGGGAAATTGGCGCAGCCGCAGGCGGGGCAGCAGCTCACAACGAACTTGGGCCTCCCCCGGCTTGCCCTTCGAACATCGTGACGGCCGACTTTTAAATTCAACTAAAGTTCATCTTACCGCAGGACGATAGTTTAGCAATGTAGCCGGCACACGCCGACCCAAAAAATTACCGGCATGAACTTTGATACTAACAAAACTCGCGGTCGGAAATTTACGCCAGCCAAGTGCAAGGAGGGGGTATCGTGAGGCAATGGTTCGCCGGTCTCAAAATCCAGCAAAAGCTGATGTTTGTCTGTGTCTTCTTTGTGATGCCAGATGCCCTGATGCTTTACTTTTTCATCACCAGCATCAATGCGAACATCCAGTTTGCCCAGTTGGAGAAAAAGGGGGATGCGTATCAGCGGCCCTTGGAATCATTGCTGGAATTGATTCCGCAGCATGCTGCCCTCGCCGCCGTCGGCAGCACGCCGGTAGCACGGCAGCAACTCGCCATGAAGCAAGCACAAATTGACGCGGCTTTCGGCGAATTGGAAGCGGTGAACCGCCGAATCGGTGCCGACCTGCAGTTTACGGATGAAGGCTTGGCCAAACGGAACCGGCAACATTACTCCGTCCGCAATGTCAAAGCCGAGTGGCAATTGTTGAAATCACGGCTGACCCAGTTACCTCCGAAGGTGTGCGCCGATGAGCATCTGCATCTGGTTGCGGATGTGCGCATGATGATCACCCACGCCGGTGACATGTCCAATCTGATTCTCGATCCCCAGCTGGACAGTTATTATCTCGTGGATGTAACGCTGATGGCATTGCCGCAGAATCAGGATCGGCTGGCGGAGGTCATGTCCCTCGGCGAAGCCATTCTCAAACGTCCAGCGGCTTCGAATGCGGAACGGCGAGAACTGGCCATTGCGGCCACGTTGCTCAAAGGAGATGATTTGGACCGGATCAACGACAGTCTTCACACCTCGTTAAATACTAACCCGGGCTTTTATGGTGGCAGTTCCAGTTTTCAAACCAACGTGCCACCGGTGTTGCAGCAATACTCCGTCGCCGCCCAGCGGTTCATTGATTTGACCACCCGGCTCTTTAGTTCCGACAAAATCAACATCACCCCGAAGGAGTATCTGGCGGCAGGAAACCAGGCCCGCGATGCGAGTTTCCAACTTTGGTGGACCGCCGCGAGCGAATTGGACATCTTGCTGCAAAAACGGATTGAATATTACCAGCACCGCCGGGCCCGAAGCCTGATCGTGGCCGGCATGGCCGTGCTCGCCGCCCTCTCCTTGGTCACCTTCATCACGCGTAGCATCACCGGACCCTTGCGATTGCAGGCGGCTGAACTCAATCTGGCTAATTCCGCCTTGCAGGCAGAGATCGCCGAACGCCGCCGGGCCGAGGCGCAACTCCGGCGGAGCGAGGTGCAGTTGGCCACCGCGCAAACGATCGCGCGCATGGGCAGCTGGGAGTGGGATTTGTCCGCCGACAAACTGATTTGGTCAGAGGAAAATTATCGCATCCACGGGCTCAACCCGCTGGCGTTTGAGGTCAGTTACGAAACCGCCCTCACGCAGGTTCACCCCGACGATCAGACCGCGTCGGACCAGGCGATCAAAAAAGCATTGCGGGAAGGCCAGCCGTTCAATTTTGAACAACGCGTGGTCAGGCCTGACGGAACCACGCGCATTCTTCGGCAACGCGGTGACATTGTGCGGGGTGCGGACGGCGACATCCGTAAGATGTTTGGGACGGCGCAGGACATCACTGAAAAGAAACAAGCCGAAGCGAAACTGGAGAACTTGCACAAACAATTACTGGAGACTTCGCGGTTGGCGGGGATGACGGAGGTGGCTACTGGTGTTTTGCATAATGTGGGCAACGTGTTGAACAGCCTCAGCGTTTCGGTGACGTTGTTGGCCAGCCAGCTGCGGCGGGCGGACATGGTGAATTTGCGCCGGGCCACCACCTTGCTGCGGGAGAAGAATGGCAGCCTCGCCGATTATCTGACGAATGATCCGAAGGGAAAACTGTTGCCGGAATTTCTCGGTGCCGCAGCGGACCAGCTGGCGGACGACCAAACGCAGATGGTCGCGGAAATGGCTTCCGTGGGCCGGCATATCGAGCACATCAAGGAAATTGTGACGATGCAGCAGAGTTATGCGAAGGTCTCAGGGAACTTCGAAAAATTGCCGGTGATTCAATTGGTGGAAGACGCGTTGCAGATGAATTTCGCGGCGTTTGAGCGGCATCGGGTGAATGTTTTCCGGGAGTTTGCTCCTGATGTCCAGCCTGTCTGCGTGGACCGCCACAAGGTCTTGCAAATACTCATCAACCTTTTCAGCAATGCGAAATATTCCATGGATGCGCAGAATCCCGCCGTCAAACAGCTGGTGATCCGGGCGGAAATGGCGTCGAGCGGACTGGTCCGCATCATTGTTCGCGACAATGGCATCGGCATTGCCAAAGAAAATCTGGTAAAGGTTTTCAACTCCGGTTTTACCACCAAAAAAGAAGGCCACGGCTTCGGCCTCCATAGCGGCGCTAATGCGGCCAAGGAAATGGGCGGCAGCCTCATGGCCCAGAGCGACGGCCTCGGGCGCGGCGCCAGTTTCATTCTCGAATTACCCGTGGCCGCGCGCAAGGGCGATACGGTAACGGTCGCGGAAACACTATGAACCATGCCGATTTAAAATCCAACCGGCGCATCCTGATCATTGACGACAATCCTGCCATCCATGAGGACTTTCAGAAAATATTGTGCCCCGCTAATCATCGCCGGCCGGCGGTAAATCAACTGGCGGCGGCATTGTTTGATGAAGCCCAGCCCGCCGCCCAATTACTTCATTTCGAGCTGGACTCCGCCTATCAGGGACAGGAAGGTTTGGAGAAGGTCCAGCAGGCGCTGGCGGAGAACCGGCCCTATGCCATGGCCTTCGTGGATGTCCGGATGCCGCCCGGTTGGGATGGCCTGGAAACCATCACCCGTCTCTGGGCGGTGAACCCCGAAATCCAAATTGTTGTCTGCACCGCTTATTCGGATTATTCATGGGATGAGCTGCAGGCCAAAATCGGTCAACCCGACAATTTGGTCATTCTCAAAAAACCCTTCGACAACATGGAAGTGCAGCAGCTCGCGCTATTGCTGACGCGGAAATGGTTGCTCAATGTCCAGGCAAGTTTAAATCTGGCTGAACTTAAAGCCATGGTGGAACAGCGGACGGCTGAACTCGTCGCGGTCAATAAATCGCTCGGTGCCTCCGAAGAACGATTCGCCAAAGCGTTTCATTCCAGCCCGGTGCCCAGTGGTATCGTGACGTTGCCAGACCGGCGTTTCGTGGATGTTAACCGACCCCTCGCCGAAATCGCCGGATATAGCCGGGATGAAATGCTGGGGCGCACCACGACGGAGTTGTTCATTTGGGAAAAACCCGAACTGGCGGACACTTGGTTCGAGCGCTTATCGCGGCAGGACTTGGTGCAGGATCAGGAAGCCAATATCCGCGAACAAGCCGGAGCGTTGCACGAGGTGCTGGTGTCGTTGGCCCCGGTGACTTTGGCGAATGAGCCGCATGTCTTGCTGCTAGCCCAAGATGTTTCCGAGCGGATGATGCTTGAACGCCAATTGCGGCAGGCGCAGAAAATGGAGGCCATTGGCCAACTGGCGGCCGGGGTCGCGCATGATTTCAACAACATCCTCACCGTGATCCAAGGGCATGCCGACCTGCTGGCTATGACGCTGGAGACCGCCGCCAAGGAAGGCGAATCACTGGATGAAATCACCTATGCCTCCAGCCGGGCCGCCACCCTCATCCGGCAGCTGTTGATGTTCAGCCGCAAACAGGTCATGCAGTTCCGGCATCAGAACCTCAATGAGATCCTGCGCAATGTTCTAAAGATGCTCGAACGGCTGGTGGGCGAACAGGTGCAGATTGATTTTTATCCCACGGAGCCGCTGCCATCCATTCATGCTGACAACAGCATGATCGAACAAATTATCGTGAACCTCGTGGTCAACGCCCGGGACGCCATGGCCAAGGGCGGAAAAATCACGATCACCACCTCCTTGGAGAAAGTGCAACGGGCACCGACGCCGATGGACCCGGAGCAGCGCGATGGCAATTATGTTTGCCTGACCATGCGCGACAACGGCTCCGGGATGGACGCCCAAATTTTGGACCGGATATTTGAACCGTTCTTTACTACCAAACCCGCGGGCAAGGGCACCGGCTTGGGCTTGTCCACTGTTTTCGGCATTGTGCGCCAACACCATGGCTGGATGGAAGTGAAAAGCAAACCCGATTGCGGCACCACCTTTCGCATTTTCTTGGCTGCCACGCCGCAACCGGCCGAAAAATCCGAAGTGATGGTGGACGCTGAATTATGCCGGGGCACGGAAACCATTCTTGTGGCCGAAGACGAAGACGCGTTGCGTGAGATGGTCGTGAAGACGCTCGAAATCCAAGGCTATGTCGTGTTGGAGGCGTCCTCGGGCGCGCAAGCCATCGACGTGTGGGATAACTCCAGCCGTTCGATTGACTTGTTGCTAACCGACATGGTGATGCCCGGTAACATCATGGGCGGGGAACTGGCGGCACGGCTCCAAGAACGTTCAACCAGCCTCAAGGTGATTTATATGAGCGGTTATAGTCCCGGCATGGCGTGGCACGACCTCTCGGTGTTGGAAGGCCGTGACTTCCTGCCAAAGCCATTCTCCATCGGCAAACTCGCGCAACTGGTCCGTGAACGGCTCGACAACCCGGCAAAGCAAAATTAATTTTCCAGGCATCTGGACGCTCATCGCTTTCCAAACTAAAAAACAAACCTGCTTGTAATCTGAGAAAGGCGTTTTCAATTTGTCGCGCGCGAAAAATACCCCCAATGGTTGATAATGGTTGATAAATGAGATGAACAGTTAAACAATCGTCCTAGATTCCGCCTCGATTTCAAGACTCCAAACCAAGTCTAATACTAACGATTTTGTCGCACTTAAATGTGAAACTAAACAACATAGTCATCGCTTGCCACTCTTTCTATCATTCGAGTGCTTGTAAAGCATGAGAAAAATGACAATGGCACTGAAAAATAAACCAAAGCCATGCCGGCAAATGCGCATTTTAGCTCTCTGGTCAGTTCTTTCGCATTCCGAATGGCATGCCCTTCGCGATCATTATTGAAGTGCACCCAAACGCGTTTGCAGCCGCTGGTTCTTATTCGTTCAACCCAGATAGCGAGGGCATCAGGCGGATAACCATGCTGATACCAAATGGTCAAATCGTGGAACCGGATATATACCTCATTGGCTGGGTGGCCGAACTCAGAAAGTCTTTTCTAATGGTTTCATCGCTCGGCCCATATACCGTATCCATCTAAATGGCTACGTCGGGATTCCGTTGACAATGGTCGGCTGGTCCAAAGCATACCTCAAGTTTTACGGGGCGTATGGAGTGCCGACGCCCGTGCAATCCATTGAATCAATCTCCGATGGTTTTGAACGTGGTATCGGCCCCGTAGCTGGTTCCGCCGGCGTTGGTCGCGACGATCTGGAAATGATAGGTGATACCGGGGGATAAACCGGTGATGGGCGCGCTGAAACTTTCCGGCGAGTTGACCGGCGTCGGGGTGGTGGTAGAGCCGTAGCTGGTAGAGGTTCCGTACTGAAAGTACACGGTGCCACTGGACTCGTTGGGGTTGACCGTGCCGTTCAAGGTGGCCGAACTGCGGACTACGGAACTGGCGGGGAGGGTGGCGACGGTGGGAGGCGGAGGCGGGGCCGCAGTGGTAAAGGTGGTGTCCGCGCCAAACCCCTGACCGGCCATGCTGGAGGCGATGGCGCGATAGTGATAAATGGTAGCCGGACTCAGCCCGGTAATCGTATTGCTGTAAGATTGTGTCGTCCCATAGTCCGAACTGGTAAAAAACTGGTTATTATAGGTGGAACTGCCGTAGCTCGTATTGGTGCCATATTCGAACCAGGCCCCCACCGGTAGGCCGTTGCCATTGACACTGCCATTGAGCGTCACGTTCGTGGCGCCCACGGAGGTGGCGGCATAACTCACAACGACCGGCGTGGGCGTGGGCGGAACAGCTGATAGGGTGGTGAAAGACTGGTCGCCGCCCAGCTGGATGCCATCATCGTCCGTCACGACCAGTTGGAAATGATAAACGGTGGACGGGGCCAATCCGCCCAGGGCGCAGCTCAAGCTGGCCAGATTGGTGGATGTCGCAAGAGTGGAATTGGTGACCGTGCTGGTACCGTAATTGGTGTCGGCGCCATATTCGAACCAGTGGGCGGTGTTGAAGCCGTAGGGCGTGGTGGTGCCGTTGAGGGTTGCGCTGTTGCTGGTGATCAGGGTTGCCGGCGTGGTGGCCGCCGGGAGAATAAAGAGGTTCGTCACCGCGGTCGAGAGCCGGTAAAATCCGCCCGTGGGGACCATGGTATCCCGCGCCACATACACGTTGCCGTTAATCAGCCGTACCGGCGGCGCAAAACCCATCCAATGGCCGGAGGTCAGGCCGGGTGATACTTCCACACCGAACATGGGCGGAGCGGTGTTGACTGTGGGGGACAGACCGAAGGGATGGAACGAAGTACGCATAGTTCCTCCCCCGGAAGCGTTCATCGGGGCATAGTAGTCACTTTCGTTCCAGGCAACATTGAATAGTGAGAGCACACTATTCGTCAGGCCTACGAGGATCAAAACCGGCTGGTGCAATTCGAACGCGCCGATATCGCTGCCATCGCCACCGGGGGGATAAGGTTGTTCCAAGTAATCGAAAGGTCGTGGCGAACCGCGTTGATCGGTGGTCAAACCGAAACTATAGCCTTGGTCAACGGCCGCACTGTCGGCCGGCAAGGCCATAGTGGGTGTAGGTCCGCCATTATCCCGTAATGGGCCAAGTTGCGGGTCCACCAGCTCGTCGGCAGTTCCAAGTTGATCGGCGCCGTTGGTGCCAACCAGCCACCCGGAGCTCTCATCCGCCGTGCCGATAAGATTAAAGCCTCCGCTCGTAACCCGGCCGTAAACATCCGGCCCAGCCGCTACGTCGCCAGGGTTTCCAGCACCTACAACACTGTTGCCGCTGACGATGGTGTTTTTGAGGATGACCGATCCGCCGCCAATGCTCACAATGCCGCCGCCCTCGGCAGAGCCATCCGCCTCACCGCCCTGAGTAGCCGTGCAGTTATTACCGCTCACGGTGCAACTGAGGAGTAGAACTGGGGAACCACCGGCGGTGGCCGTGCAAATGCCTCCGCCACTGCCCCCGCCGCCAAAAAGCGTGCCAGAATATTCATTCACCAGGGCGGAGTTTCCGACGATGGTGCAATTAACAACCTGCGAACCACCGGAACCGGTACCAAAAAAAAGGCCACCACCGAAACCGTTGCCATCGTATCCGCCGGGGCCGTTGTCGTCATAAGTACCCACCCCCCCGGCGGCGGTATTGGCACTTACCGTGCAGTTCGACAGCGTAAGCAGGCCCAGAGCGCAAATCGCACCGCCCTCGCCCAACCCGGCGGTGGGAGCGGCGCCACCGATGGCGCGGTTGCCCGAAAGCGCGCAGCCAGTGAGGATCAGAGTGCCTGAATTGAGGATACCACCCCCCTGCCCAGGCGAGCCAGTGTCGCTGCCAGTGGCACCCTGACTCAATCCTCCGCTGACGGTGAGACCGGAAATCGCGACCGTGGCGCCGGCGGAAATATTGAACACGCGGCTGGCGTTGTTACCGCTGACAGCAAGAGTCTCCGCGCCCGGCCCGATGAGGTTGAGGTTGCGACCAATATCCAACTCGCCACTGGTCAGGGTGACGGTGCCCGTGACGCCGGGGGCGAAAGTGATGGTGCCGCCCGTGTTCGGATCAACTGAGGAAATGGCGGTCCGCAGCGAGCCCATACCGTTGTCAGCGGTCGTGGTGACCGTGAGATTGTTCGCGCGAGATGTGCTGGCCGGTAGCAGCCAAGCTGCCGCCAGCAGGAGGCTAACGAAGAGGCGGTTATGAATCCGGAAGATGGGGAACAATGCCAAAAGCGGGGTGATTTTCATGGGTCCTTTGGCCTTGAGATTCACCGTCTGAGACCGGGGTTGCCAGAACTGAGGCTTCACGGCCCGGAAACCGAATCGCTGGCGACGCGTCAACTTCAGCGCATTAGTGATGATAAAGCAACTCAATTCGAAACTTATTTGCCTCGATCAAAGTCGAAGTGAAAACAAACTATTAGGATCAAGCTGGGATTTCCCATTCGGTTTGTTGTCCACGTCCAGCGTGTACTCTTTTTTGTGATTTTGGTCATTTTCCTTCTGTCTCATAGTTTTGCAACTCACTTTTTCAGTCCGTCACCGGTTTTTCCCGGAGCGAGCTATGTTTTGACCCGATTTTTGGCACCATTGTCTGGTTTCTCCCGGATGTGCCAGCACCACCTCCGTAGTTGCTGTGGATTTGTCGTGGTTAGCCTTCATCCTGACATCGTGGTTACCAATCGCAGCCGGCCGATCCGTTCCAAAATGGTCTGGAACAACTCGCGAGGCACTGCCACTTCCGCCATCTGAAATATGATCTTCCGGGCATGGCGAACCACCTTCGGCCCGATCTTGATCAATTTCTCCCGCAGCGTCGTCAATGTCCAGTGACGCACCGACTGGGGCAGCGCCGACTGCCGCAGAAAGTTGCCCAGATTGTAAGCCAGCACGAATTGTTGCAGCGGTACTTGATTATCCACAGTCGTGACAGGACAGCCTTGTCCATTTGACGGCGTTTTTGCCTTCCTTGATCCACTTCTTCGCTGTGCCCCGCTGGTTGTAGAACCGCACCACCCTTTTGGCAGGCCGGGTTAGATTGGTTACGAAAAATCCGGCACGGGGAAACAGTTCGCCGCTGGTGCGGCTGAATGTTCTCACAAGCCCAATTCGGCGAACAATTCCTTTTTTAGCGCCACACCTTTTTATGTTTTTTCCGGCTTTGCTGGCTTTAAGGGTGCGTCGTGCTCATGCCGCCGTATTGCACGACGCGGGAGCACTTACGAAAAATGGTTTCGGCGCTGGCTGGAAGCGTGATTGAAACGTTCGCTGGTGCGCGTCCGCACTATTGCGCCAGCACGCGGTAAAAACGTGTGCCGTTCGGCGTGGCGGAGTCGGTGATATAAACCAGGTTCGTGTTGTTGAAATAAATCACCTGCAAAGTTTGCCAACTGACCGGCGGCGCTAGATTCGTGGCATATTGAACGGTATAATTGGCATTGAATTGGCCGGCGAACTCAAATTGAAAGCCGTTGGTCAGCAGGATGGCTGATTGCAGTTGCGGCACGCTCAAAGGTTGCACATGAACGATCACGTTGGTGGCGACGCCGGCGGGATTGTCATTGTTATAAGCCGTGAACGTCACGGAATAGTCACCGGAATTGGTCCACTGGTGTGAAACACTTGGGCCGGGGTTGGTGGCGGCCAGGCCATCGCCAAATGACCATACGACACCTGCCACACGTCCCGCGAGATTCCCGGAAAAAACACCGTAGCGGTTCACAAGCAAATTGGTCTGGGCGGCGAGGATATTGACCGACAAAGGGCCGACCAAATTTGAAGTAATTATTTCATCGCAACCCATCGAAGGCGGACTGGCCCAGGCCTCGCCGTCCAAATCGCTTCCGTTGGCGTAGCTGCCGCTGCCGGCTCCGCGACAAGGTGACGTGGCCGCGATGTGAAACGAGTCCAGAAATTGCGGGGTGACACTGAGGTTGCCGGTGCCAAGCAAACTGGGTGAGGTGCATGAATAGGTGAATTGTGCGAAACCACTGAGGTTGTAATTATCCGGATTGATATTAGGTGGCGCGTCGTAGTTGCCGACCACGATGCTATTTCTGACGTTCCCGCCATAAGTCCCAGCACCGCGATTGACAAACGGGGACGAGGAAAAATTGTTCACCACAGTGCAGTTGTTGAGAATGGAGTTGTAGGTGCCACCGCCATAAGAAGCCCCATTGTCAAACACCAAGGAATTATTCAGCGTCCCGGACATGATGCCGCCGCCGTAAATCGCATTGTTGTTGGTGAGGACACAATTGACGACGGTTCCATTGGTCGAATTGCACCAGACACCGCCGCCACTTTCCAATGGTCCGCCACTAAAGCCGTCACCGGTCGCGCGCGTCGCTCCGTTTTGCAAAGTGAAGCCATTCAACAACGCACCATCTGCCACATAAACGCACCGCACCGCACCGGGTCCATTCGTTGAAATCGAATCCCAAGCACCTTGAATTACCGTCGCGACGCAGCCGTTCACGCTCATCACGATCACGGCGCGGTCCAGTGCGACGCGGTTGGTCAAGTCTCCGGCCATGACTTTGCCACCGGTCGCATAAATGCCGTTTGTCACGAGCACGATGTCGCCGGCGGAAGCAGCGCTGATCGCGTCCTGAATGTTGGTTGCCGCCGTTGCCCAGGCGGAATATGGCGCGAGGGGATTTTGACCGGCGGCATCCACCGCGTGGATCACCACTTGCGCCACCTGGCTGGTGACAACACCAAAGGCATTCGTCGCCGTGACTTGATAGACTCCGGCGTCGGCGGGACCAAAATTATTTACGACCAGATTGGCCGTGCTGGAATTGCTGTGATGTCCGTCGTCTTGAATCGGCGAACCATCTTTGCTCCAGAAAAAGGTGAAGGGGGATTGCCCAGCGACGATGACGTTGAAAGTCAAACCATGGGCGGGTGAGTTGACCTGATAAGTCAGCGGCGCACTGATGACCGGCGCAGGCTGCCACTCATCACACCCAACGGAGGGAGGAGTATTCCACGGCTGACCATCAATGTCCGTGCCGGAAACAAAACTCGCCGTGCCCGCACCGATGCAAGGCGAGGTGGCGGCCAAATGCTCGCCGTCGGCCAGCAGTTGCGGATTCACGTCGAAGTTTCCAGTTCCCGCTGGCAGCGGGTCGGTGCAACAATAAACCAGCATGCAACTGGCATAGTTGGTGTTCGGATAAGAAGTCCTTGAGAAATTCCCAAACACAATGCAGTTAGTGAGCGCTGCCCCATAGACCGCCGCGCCGTAGCCGGAACTATAGCCCGAAGCGATGTTTGCCGTGACCGTGCAATTGACCAATGAGCCGGAATTGGCCGCGCCGCCATTGTAATAGGATGAATTTTTTACGAGAGCGCAATTGACCAAATTACAATTATCCGCGCCACCACCGGTATTGTTGGCGACATTGGACGAGATAAAACAATTTTTCAGATTGCAGGCTTCCGCGCCGCCGCCCGTTCCAGTTGTAGCCCCGCCGCCAAGCGCAATGTTCGAGGCAATCGTGCAGCCATTCAGTGCGACTCCGTAGGCTCCTCCGCCTAGGTTTGACGCAGCATTAGTAACGATGACACAATTGGCGACTATCGCAATGGATGACCGACTCACGTTGGTGATGGCGCCCCAAACTCCGCCCCCATTCACCGCCTGACCGGAGGTTGGTGATGCCCGCGTCGCGCCGCCGCGCAGGGTGAAGCCGCTCAAGATTGCGCTGTTGGTCAGCCAGGCGCAGCGCACGGCGGCGGCACCGTTGGTGGAAGTTGGATCCCACGCGCCTTGAATGACACTGGCGTTTGGTCCATTCACACTTTGCACGAGAATGGCCTTGTCCAACGAAACGCGGTTGGTGATCACGCCGTCCATAGATTTGCCGCCGCCGGCGTAAAGACCATTCGTCACCAGCACCACGTCTCCGGCAACGGATGCCGTGATGGTGTCTTGAATATTTGTCGCCGCCGTTGCCCACGTCGAATAGGGCGCGATTGGATTCGAGCCGTTCACATCCACGGTATGAATGACCAAAGTTGCCACGGCGCTGGTGACCACGCCGAAGGCGTTGCTCACGACGAACTGATAATTGCCCGCATCGGCAAAGCTCACGCCCGACGCAGCCAAGTTGGTCGTCTGTGTGGGACTGAAATGACCGTTATCCGTCAGCGGCAGTCCATCCTTGAGCCAGGCAAAAGTCAGCGGAGGTTGACCAATGAAGGACGCGTTGCCAACCGTGAAACCAACAGGACTGCCTGTGAGTTGGATCTGCGGCCGGATTACATACGGCGCCGAAGATTTTTCGGCGCAGCCAATCGCCGGTGGGTTCGCCCAGGCCTGGCCAAAAATATCCGTGCCCGTCACCAGATTCGTGCCGCCGCCAATGCAGGGCGAAGCCACCGTGAGATGAACGCCGTCGCCGAAAAGCTGCGGGACCGCAGTAATATTACCAACGCCTCCGGGGGAAGGTGTAACGCAGCAATAGTTGATTGGTCCCGCATTAAGATCATTAAAATTTTGGTTAAAATATAAAATAGAGTTGGTGTAGTTCCCGCCCACAACACCGCCAGTCAAGTTGCTGACAACAGTGCAGCTGGTCATCACAGTATTTGCCGCCGCGCCACCCGAACTGGAGACTGTGACATTACCTTTTACAAAACTATTCTTGAGTGAGCCTTGATAGATGCCTCCGCCTTGCGAAGCGGCATTGTTTGACTGGATGACGCAGTTGACAACAATGGCGTTGGATGACGCGCACCAGACACCGCCGCCGCATTCCAACGTCACCCCATCACCGCTGCTCCGGGTTGCGCCACCCTGCAAGGTGAAACCTTGCAACACTGCTCCGTTCGTCAACCATGCGCAACGCACCGCCGCCGTGCCATTGGTCGCGCCCAAACCTTGAATTGTCGTCGCCCACGGGCCGTTGACGCTTTGGACCGTGACCGCTTTATTCAATGCCACGCGGTTCGTCAAGTTCCCGGCCATGGCAGTTCCGCCAAATTGGTAAACGCCATTTGTAACAATCACCAGGTCGCCATTGGTGGCTGCGTCAATCGCGTCTTGAATGTTCGTCGCCGCCGTGCTCCAACCGGCGAAGGGCGATACCGGAACGGAGTTGCTCGCACTCACATAAAACGTCACCGCCTCGGCATGCAGGACGAAGAACAACATGGTGGTTATGTTGAGCAGCCCCCGCTTGGTTTTCACTCCCAAATTGATTGACCGGGATTTCCCATTTGAGTTGATGTTCATGATTCAAATTGATCTTTTCCGAGTGGTTTCGTGATTAGTTAAATATGCCAATTTATTTATGGTTCGTGACTTAGCGTTGTCCGGCTAGCGCGCTTGCTTGGAGTGTCAAAACGTCTTTTTGTTCTGATTCGATCTAACGTGACCTAATGACAAAACTACTGTCATTGCGGAAAATAGTCGAGACCGATGCCGAACAAATCAACTCGGAAATTATGTTTCATAAATGCTGAGTGGTTGAACCGGGAGTTTTTCGGATAACGGTGAATTGATATGTCCCGGAACCAACTTCAAAAACGGCGTTTTGATTTTCCAAATGCAGGAATTTCACGCCTGGTATTTTTGCGGCCGGGATGCCGCTTTCATTCACTTCATCCGGCGATTCTGCGGGTAAATAAACTGTGGCGGTCGTGTTCGGCGGAATCGTCACAGCCAGCGCGAAAGTTGTGGCGTCGCGTTTCCATTCGGTTGAAATTGAACCGTGGACGGAATCGTATTTTGCCTTCACCCAATTCAAATCACCTACGATGGCGGGGTCAATCAGGATTTTTTTGAAGCTGGGCGCGGACGGGTCAGGCTGAATGCCGGCGAGGTCGTGAAAGAACCATTCGTTGATCTGGCCGAGCATAAAATGGTTTTGCGAGCCAAAACTGCCCACGCTCGCGTCCCATTTTTCCGTGAGACTGGTCGCGCCCATTTTCAACTGATAGCCGTAGCCAGGCTTTTCCGACTGGTTGTTCATGTCGAAAATCACATCGGAGCGGCCGTTCTCCGCGAGCGCGCGTAACAAATAGCGATAGCCAACGTCGCCTGCCGTGAGCCCATTTCCATGTCGCCGCACATCGGCGACAATCGCGTTCAAAACTTCCGCGCGATTTGTCTCGTCCACGAGGTTCATCACGACGGCGAGCGAGTTAGCGCATTGCGATCCGGTGGCGTATTGATGCGTGGCGGCATTAAAAAAATTTTCATTGAACGCGGCGCGAATTTGTTCCGCAAGTTCATCAAATTGCTTTGCCTCGTCCGGCTTGCCGAGTAGTTCGGCGGTGCGCGCGAGAATCCAGTTGTAATGCTGGTAAAATGCCGTTGCCGTCAGCGCTGGCGGCGTGAGCTGCGAACCCCACGGCGGTTTCGGACCGAGGTCATACCAGTCGCCAAGGCCGGTCGTGATGATGTGATTCGTCGCCGTGCTGCCGAGAAAAGCGACGTAGCGCTTCATGTTTTCATAATTGCGGCCCAGCAATGCGATGTCGCCGTCAAACTCATATTGCTGCCACGGAACCATGATGAACGCGCCGCCCCATTCGGGCGAATTGCGGAAAGGCTCATTGATTTTGGACTGCGCCATGAAATATTCCGGCGCGATGTTCGGCACAAAACCATTTTCTAATTGCGCGTCAGCCATGTCGTTCACGGATTTTTGCAGCAGCGGAGCCATGTCGAAATTATAGCGCAATGACGGGCCGTTGAGGTGTGTTTCCTCGAGCCAGCCGAGTTTTTCGCGGTGCGGACAATCCGTCATCAGGCTCATCATGTTGCTGCGCTGCGCCCAGCGGACGAGTTGGTAGATGCGGTTGAACAACGTGTTGGAAGTTTCAAATTCACTGACCGGTTTTGAGGACGAATGGACGACGACGCCTTCGAGCTTTTCAATTTTCGGCAACGCCGTTTCGCCGGGCGCGGGGTGAAATTCAACTTGGAGATAACGGCAGCCCTGATAAAAAAATTTCGGAAAATAAATTTCCTCGCCGTCGCCGCGCAACGTGTATTGCCACCACGCCGGACGCACGCCGTCCTGCGTGCAGCTGGCGCGGTCCACCGTGCCGTTTGGCTTGAGCAATTCGGCGGGAATGATGCGCATGAACGAGCCGCGCGCGCCGCGCACGACGAGGCGCGGCATTTGCGACGCATTCTGGCCGAGGTCAAAAACGGTGAGGTTCGTGCTCAAAACTTTCGCCGCGATGGGCTGCAAAGTTTCAATCGCGCGGATCGGCGGCGCGGCGCAGGACAAGCCTTTTAATTCTCCGCCCGGCCCGTCGGTTTCCACCGCGCGCAACCAATTCGCATCCATTGTGAAACCACTTTCATCCCATCCTTTTTGCACGCGCCGTGCGTCAAAATCCTCGCCCGCAAAAATATTGTTGGACGTGATTGGACTCGGCCCGGCCTTCCAGCTCGAATCCGTGCCGATGATTTCACTAGTGCCGTCGGCATAATCCAACTGGATTTGCGCGATGGCCTTGAGCGGGCCGAAAGACTGGGTAAATTTGACGTAACGAACTTTGTCTTTGGTGATGTTATACATGCCATTGCCGAGGATGATGCCGACAGCGTTTACGCCGCGATGCAATTGCGCGGTCAGATCGAGCGTATCGTAAAGATCAGTTTTTTTATATTGCGTCCAACCGGGCGCGAGCAGATCGTCGCCAACTTTTTTTCCGTTGGTGGACAATTCATATTGCCCCAGGCCGCAAACGTGGACGATGGCGCGGCGCAATCCGCTTTTGACTGTGAACTCGCGGCGCAGCAAAAAACTTTCGGCATTGGTCGGCGCGGTGATCCATTTTGCCTCCCAGTCGTTTGAATTAAGAATTCCCATCGTCCAAGTCGCGGTCGGACTCCATCTGGATTCTTTTCCGTTAACATCCCACACGCGCACTTTCCAAAAAACCTCTTGCGATGATTTCAGCGGTTTGCCGGCGAAGGGAATTTGGATCGTTTCATCGGAAATGATTTTTCCGCTGTCCCATAAATCACCGGAGTTCTTTTCCAAAATTGTTTCGCTGGAAGCCGCGATGATTTGATAGGCCGTTTGCGCGTCGCCGCGCTGGTCGGATTGCAAAATCCAATTCAGGCGCGGTTGCGCCACGTCCACGCCCAGCGGGTTTTCGCGCTGTTCACAGCCGGGATTTTTCACGGTCATCGCCGTGCAAGGGAAAAAGGCCAAAAGCAAAACGAACACCAAGAGCAGGGAGAAATGTTTCATGATTGAATCAGCGACATTTAGGATTAGAAGCCTTGGCGGCGCAATTGGTTTTATCTTTTGTAAAAACCGTCTCGGCCAACAGATGAATGCAATTTGATATGCAGGGACGATATTTTTCACACTTTTAAAGAGAACGGTCTTCACCTGTTTTGGTGATGCTATAGATTTACATTCCAGCTATTCAAAAGCCTCGCTGACAGCTTATTTTAGAACGTGATTCCACTGTCGCAACCGTCCTGCTTGTGCGCTGGTTGCTTGTGATGAAGATGGATTCTTTTATACTCGACTTCGCCCGTTGGCATTGGCTTCATGAGTGCGGCGTTTTGTTAGTCACTCGCTTCAAGCACAATTTCCGCTGCTTCCGCCACTAAAAGAGCTTGTGGGGGAAACACCTGATGGCAGCGATTGATGTTTTAGATAGAATAGCTATTGATTCCTGAAAATTTCCCCATATGGTTTTTGGCCCTCGACCGGCGTGGGCCTTTTTCGTGATTTTCTTCCTGTTCCACTGGTTTGCAAGAACTTTTTTCCAGTCCTCGCTGGTGATTCTCTGGAACAGGGGTGTTTCGGTGACTGTTTTGGCTCCCGACGTCCATTTTCTCCCGGATGCGAAGAAACCTCTTTGCTCTGTTGAAAACATCCGTGACTGCATGTGTTCGGCTAACGCCGGAGGGTGTAAGCCAGCACTTTGAAGGCGGCTTCGGCCAGCAGTTGGCTTGGATTGCGGGAGGTCAGGGTTGAACCCATCGTTCGTTTCAGCCCGCTGAAAAAAGATTCCACCGCCCAGCGTGAACCATAACCTTTCCGCTCCAGATAGTTTTTACTCATCTGGCTTCGCCAAAATCCCCCGCGGGTTCCATTCGCCCGTTGGCTGGCTGGTTTGATCACGCTTTCCGCGCCCCAGTCCAGCCGGCACTGGTCATGCACCCACTCGGCATCGTAACCCGCATCCGCATACAACGTCGCCGGCAGCGTCGCTTTACTGGCCTTGGTCATTAACTCCTTGGCTTGGCTCTTGTCATTGCTTGGCCCCCAGCCCAACACCAGGCTCAACGGCAGCATACTCCCGCACAGCACAATCGTGGACACCTTCACCCATTTGCGCCGGGTCCGCCCAGCCCGGCTCGGAAAATGGGCGCTGGCTGTCGTCGTCTCCAGGCCCGTCGCATCCATCGCTGCCGAGGTCTGCGCAAACTTCGGCCCGCCCGCCGCCCGCCCAATCGTCCGGACCATCGCATCGGCAATCGCCAGCACCTGACTGCGCGCGCTGAACTTCTGAAGCGTCGTGTAATGCGGCAGTTTGTCCGGCATGCCCAAGGCTGCCCGCAAGTTCGGGCTGACAGCCAACAGTTCCAACACCCCACGATAGGTGGTCTTCAAATACGCCCGCAGGATCAGGCAGGCCATCAACTGCCGCTGCGTGAAATCATGCCGGCTGCGCGCCGAGCCGTAGTCAGCCAGATGCTTCCCGCCCAGCTTCATCGCCAGCTCCGCCACCCGTTCGACCGTCGTTCGCTTCACCGCTTTTTCGCTCATCCCCTCACAGACGCTCCAGAAATCAAATGGTTTCTACAAAGCATCCGCGAAAGTAAACTTTTCGAGTAAAAGACAATTTGTCCTACCCAAACCGGCGCGCGCGCGAATTCAGTCCGGACAATAGCCACGCGCAACTATGGCGTTCTTAGCATATAAAACCGTTGGGGCGAATCGGGATCCACCGCGTTGGTGATGGTCACGGAGAAATTTCCATTGGTGCCGGGAATATTTGCGGCTATCAGCGTCCACTGATTAAACGGTTGCGCCAAATTGGTGCTCATTAAAACCGAATAAGTCATGCCGGCAAGTCCACTGCTGACGTTGAGGGTTAAATCGGTTCCAGACAAGCCGATATTATTGATGCCGGGATAGGTTGCTGTCGCACCTTCTAATCCGTTGACATAGAGCGTGCCGATTTCGCCCCCAGACAAGGCCCGGTCATACATGCGCACGCCGTTTTCGCCACCAAAGAATGGCTGAGTGAAATCGGGCCCGCCGGAAAATTGGGCTCCCAGAGCCAAGGGCAGGTCGCTGCCGGAATAAGCCGCGGAAAATGTTCCGGCACCATTGTCGGAGTTATCTATAATTGTGCCATCCAGATAAATCACAATCGAATTGTTGTTGGTGCCGCCGGACCAGGTGAAGGCGGCAAAGTGCCAGCCGGCTGACAAGCTCGCCAAGGTCGTGCGCCCGATGTAATTCACGTCAGCATCTTGGATAATTCTGGCGTTAAGCTTGCCGGCGGCGGTGTAAAACTGAAAATACGCCTGGTCGGTCGAACCGGTGTAATTGCCATGACAAGCAGCCACGCTATAGTTCGCTGCCGGATCGGCCATGTCAATCCAGGCAGAAATGGTCAAACCGGTTTGCGGCCACGTTTGTGGAGAGGTGTAACCCAGCGTTGCAGCCACGCCATCCCAATAGATAGCACCGTTGCTAAAAAATGGGGAACCAACCAGCGTAAGATTGTTGCCTGACCAGACATCGCTACCGTCTGCGTTTAGAGGATAATGCAACACCAGGCCGTTGGTGATGTCGGCAATTGCGTTGGTTTGAATTGATGGCGGGGCGTAAGTCACTGGCGCATTGTCCAGAAAGATGGCTTGGATAATAGCCTCACTCCCGTTGGAGCCGTCGGCCCATAAGGTGACATCTCCCTGAAACAAGAATTGGAAGACATGCGAGTAGCCGTAATATTCATTTACCGAGTATTGAGCGGAGCTTCCATTGGTAGAGGTGATACCCAACGTAAATTTGCGTGAAGAATTAAACTCGGCCGGACTGATGACCGTAAGGAAATGATAATTAGTATCGCTCACGCCAATGTCAAGAGTTCGCAATGAATCGGCTAACATTCCGTGGTTCATGGCGACGAAGCCATTCACATCATATTGTCGCTCCAAATTGCCCAGGTCGGTCCAGCCGGAACCATAAGCAAGCGAGAACGAGGCCGGCAAGTTTGGCAAGCTGGTGGCGGGCCCTTCATCGTCAATGATGACATAACCTTGCGTGCCCAGACTTTCATTTTGCAGGTTGCCATAACCATAATCGTCCAATTCGCGCGGGTTCAACAACCCGGTCAGATGCTCCACGCCGACCCAACCTGGCTGCCCCGCAGCTGGGGCATTAGAATCCACTTCCACCACTGGTGTAAGCAACCCGTCTTCGGACATCTGCCCGGCGCAAAGAACGGTCTGGGTGGTGTCAAAAGGTGTGACCGCGACCTGTTCGGAGGTCGTGCCTTCGCCAACCGACTGGACTGCGGTGACGACAAAGTAATAAGTCAGGCCGTTGGTCAGGCCGCCGATGACATAGTCCAGCTTAGGAGTGGTTGCGGCGAGCACGCTGTAAGGCCCGCCGTTCATGAGCGAATAGCGTATATTGTAAGCCGTAGCTCCGGCGACCGGCAACCAGGAAAGTTCCACGGAGTGATTGCCATTTTTGCCAGTGACGGCGGTGGGGAAATCACAGGGAGGATTGGTCAGGGTGATGGAAGTGCCCAAGAGACCGGTGCCGCTTTGCTCACGGATGTTGCGGGCATTGACGAAGTGCCAGCGCTGCGGACCGTGACCGGCTTCGTCATTGATCCACAGGTAATAGTCACTGTTCGTGGTTTTGATCAGACTCGGGGAGAATCCGTTGCCGGCAAAGCCAGGCAAGGCGCCTTCATAGGCATTGTGGCCAATGTCAGATTCCCCGAACTGGCCGACGAACAAGCCATCATCATAGAAGTGCATGATCTGGCCAGCCTGTCCTGAGCCGCGAAAGAATTCGCCGTGGTAACCGTAAATGACGTTACGGTCGATGGCTTGCACGGTATCACCGCCGTAGGTCACGCCGTTGGATATTTCGTAAGTGCCAAGACCATCCATAAAAGCGACGGCCGGGCTGGCTCTCCACAACCAGTTGGTGGAGCCGACCCGAATGCCACCCAAATGGAAGTTATTGCTCAAGGACTGATCCAGAGAAATAAGAATATTGTTTGAGCTTATACTGGTGCGAAGGTTGCCAATGCCTTTGAAACGTGGGAACGGATCGGTGTCGCCTTCGGGTGCGGAGGCGATGAGTGTTGCTGGGTTCCAGGTTGGATTATTACTGGCATCGAAACCATTTAAAGTGGTTTCATACCAAGAGGCGGAACCGGGGGTCGCGCGGCGGGCGGACCCATCGGGACCGAGGGAAATCCAGCAGGTCGAACTGTCATAAGCGGGTGCGATGCCGGTGAGGCGAAGTTGATTCGTGGCCAGTTCGCACAATTCACTGAAGGTCGGAAACGCGGTATTATTATCGATCAGCGCATAGGTCCGGCCGTTCGTGAAGGTCGTGACTTCATAGATGCCCGCATCCCAGGAAACATGCACTGGATCCACCCCCACCTTCCAATTATTAACCAAGGTCCAGGCTTGCGGCAGCGGCTTGGTATAATCCACTTTGAATTCCAAGAACTGATTGAAGACCCGCGACGGATTGTTCTGGTCCACACATGCGATATACGAGTGCGGTTGATACATGATTTGTTCAAGATAGTTGCAGGCCGCCGAGAAATGTAATGAGCGGAAGTTGCCGCCATCACCGACCCAGAATGAGCCGTCGGGAGCAAAGCAAAGGAAAGTATCGTTGGTCTCGCCATTGTTAAACCAGAATTTATTGGTCTGGACGTTTATGCCGTTCGTCTGATAGCCGCCGGCCAAGCCATAAGTCCAAAGCGGATTGCCGGCATTATCAAATGCCTTGACCTGCTGACTGCTGCCGCCATCGGCGACGAGTATGAGGCTGGCATTCGTGGGATTGACCGCAACGGCCAATGGTTCGCTGAAATTGGGAATAGTTACGACCGCGGCAGGATTGACGGATAGGTTGTCATAGGCAATAACAGATGTGCCGGAGACGACCCAAAGACTGCCATCGGGCGAGAAACTCATTCGTCCGGGGGACGGCACACCGAAGCTGGTAAGCGTGGCACCTGACCGCTTGTCCAGTAGATAAACACGGTTGTCCGGCGCGACCGCCGCCGCGAGCAGATTGCCGTTTTGTTGCACCGCCAGCCCACTCAGCCCGGGTTGCGTGCCTACGTAGATTCCATTCGGATAGACGTTAGTCACCTCCCCATTCACAATGGGACCGCCTTGGGAAAAGTAGGCGGAGAAGGCTGGGTTACTGAGGCCCACCTGGCTGGCTACGATGAATCCGGGGTAATTGTTATTGGTAAGGTTGTTTGGGTTGCTGGCGGCACTGCAACCAAAATAAACCCAGTTGCCGTCCGTAGCCGTCCAATTCCAGTTCCGGTCGCTTGTATTGGCCGGGGCGTTATCCGGCGACCAGCGAACGACTACCTGCTGGGGATCCGTCGTCCAAAAGCCCCGAAAATCGTAGCCGCCCTCATTATAGCCGGACACATAGTAACCGTTGGTGCCGGCAATGGTCATATCGCACATGGGGTAAAATCCATTATGCACCGTCGGCCCGGATACCGCGTCGGAAGTATTGCCGATGGCGCCATCCCAGACATATTCAGTGTTATGCTGGAGGACTTTGATCTGATAAAGGCCGGCGGCGACCACGTTACTACAGTCATCAAGGCCATCCCAAACAGCGGAATTGGTGCCGGCGGGATAACGCACCTTGCTCCATAGCGTGCGGATGAGCGTGCCATCCGGTGCAAAAACGCCCGCACTGGTTTTACAGGGTTCATCCAGGATGAAGGTAAAAGTCGAGATTGTTGCGTGGCTGGCAATTCCCGCAGCCAGCCAGCCAGCCAGCGACAGTAGCCAGCCTAAACTTGAAATCCTAAATTGTTTGGTCTTTTTCAATTGTTTTTGTCCCTTTTCCGAGTGGCCGCCCGCTGATGCAAACTGAAAACCACTGAACCATGGCTAAGTCTACGGCGGATCTCCCGCTCCCCGAAATTCTGGCCTGCCATTGAAGAATTTGATTTCTCTCGCGAAACTCGGTTGCGAGTCCGATGCGTGAATCATATTGAACAGGAATTTGTCATCGCCCGGTTGCTGGAATTTCAGTTTGTAGGGCGCGTTCGCTGCTTCAGCACCTGGCCAGAAGTCACCGCGGATGGTGCCGGGGTCGGCTTGCCACGGTCGGGTAGCACCCACCACGCGGCGAATCTTCAGGATGGCCGCATCGCCCCTGAACTGCATGACCTGCACCGGGCCGAATGCCATGTATTGCGCGGTCCCTTTCAAACACGGAGGCTTGTCGCCGATGGCCGGAAAATAAAATTCCGCCCACCGCGCTGGCGACAAATTTTCGGTTCCAGCGAGCGTGCATGTCGCCACCAATTTTAATCCCAATGCTATGAGGCGGGATTCGACTTGGAAGTTCAGGCTGCGCCAGAACGAATCGGGCTTGATGATGACCAGCGTATCCTCTTGTTCGACCTCGTTCATAATTCCACCATATTTTAGTCACAATCTCTGGCGTTGAGGACATCAGCTCCACCAAGTCATCCCAGAAACAACTTCAGTTTGAGTGAAGCACTGGAACGGATTGGGTTCAAGCCAATTTTAGTGGGCATCCAGCCGGCAGAACTTGCGTTTTTCCAATGATAATTTGAGCAGCGCCGGGACATCGATTAGCGCTCCCGGTAACAGCTAAATGCCCCCTGTAAAAGCCGCCCGTAACGCGTGAATATTATTTGTTCGCTTTGGCATTCCAAACGGCCAGCGTATCAGCGGAACCTTGCGCGCGAACGCCATTATCGGTCAGGATTTCATCCGTGGCAGCCATCATCTGCGCCAGCGGCGGGTGCGAGTCGAAAAACGATTCATCATCTAGTTTGAGCACGGCCAGATCAATGCCCGGAGCGATGGCCACCACGGTCGCCGAAATTTCATCGCCCGCCTGATTCGCCTGAATTTGCACCTAGCTGGCGTAGTTAACCACATATGCATTGGTGAGAATGCGTTTGCCCTCGATCACCACGCCACTGCCGGTCGCGTCTTCGGGCGATCGTTTGGTCCATGGTTGGTAAGTATCCGGATAGCGCACGGTGGAAAAAATTTTCACCACCGAATTGTCAATATTGCCGGCCACCGCATTCGTGACGGGTGGTGTGGCATTAGCGGCCAGCAAGTTGAATCCGGCGGCGAGTGCGGCGGTGAATAGGATGCCGGTAACCCGGCTGCTCCAGAACCCCCAGCAGAATTTTGCCTATCCCATAGTTGGATCAATGATAATTAACGCGTCAGTTAACCGCAAAGCAAACATGCCCTGCACAAGCAGGTTGCAACACTGCAACCACCCTTCATTCCGTGTTATAAGCCTGTGACAAAGCCCTAGAACTTTGTCTGGTGCCGGCCTGATTCCAGGCTGGCAGCACTCACCCCCAATCCCCCTGACAAACGCCCCGGTCAACCCCGGGGCGTTTGCTTCCCCCAGAAAGGAGCGATCTATCGAAAACCAACACCTTACCCCCATCCTCATCACCGGCGGCGCCACCCTGACCGCCCTGCTGCTCCTCAAACAGGCCAGCGCAAAACCATGCCCAGCGCCACCACCCAGCCCCTTCAACCAAGAAAACCTGACCGAACGGTTCGTGTCGGCGATTCCGGAACTCACGGGCGAACTCAACCTGGAACTGGCCACGGCCACCTTCCACGAAACGTTCACCCAGACGGATTCGCTGAGCACGTTCTGGGGACTGCTGGACCTGGGCACGTCCACCGTGCAAGTGCAAGTGCCGGTCACCTACCGGTATCACCTGTGCCTGCGCGAGCCATGGAAATTGGAATTGCACCACCGGCGCTTGATCGTCCACGCCCCCGTGGTCAAACCCAGTCTGCCACCGGCCATCCACACGGACAAATTAACCACACTGACCGTCCGCGGCTGGGCCCGGGGATCGACCAGCGATTTGCTGGCGGCCTTGCAACAGAGCATCACCCCGACCCTCAACCACTACGCCGGCGATCACCGGCATCGGGAACTGGTGCGGCCGCGATGCCGCGCCTCCGTCGCGGAGTTCGTCCAGCTCTGGCTGGAACGCGAAGGCCACCGGTTCCCCGAAATCACGGTGATCTTCGCCGACGAAAACCAAATCCCAAACCAAAGGAAAATCCCATGATCCTATTCGAAGCCAACTACAGCAAAAAAATCGGTCTGCCCGGTTATTCCTCCCATCAGTTCAGCGTCAGCTTGAAAACCGAACTGGCGGATGTCGGCCAAGTCCAGACGGAAAGTTCCCGGCTCTATGCCCTCCTGCAACAGAGCGTGGACAGCAATATTAAGCAAGTTGGTTTTTTGCCGGGTGAGGCGAAAACCAACGGCAATGGTCAGAACGGTCATCCGCATTCGGTTCGCCCCGCTGAAGAAACCTGGAAATGTTCCCCGGCCCAAAAGGAACTGATCCTTAAAATCACGGACGAGCATAAGCTGGATAAAACCCAGGTGGATCAGCTGGCGCTGGACCGCTTCGGCAAAGGCGTCAAGGCACTCAACAAACTGGAAGCCTCCGGATTGATTGATGAGCTGCTGGTGCAAACCGGCCAGAGCCAACCGCGCACCGGGCGCTTTTCAAAAGCAGGTGGGCGATGATCGCCATCGTTGAAAACGGGGCAGGGCCGGTCGCCGAGGTTAGTCCGCTGGAAAAATTAAAACGGACCGTGTCCGCGTCCCGGTTGAACTGCTGGCTGCAATGCCGGTTGAAGTTCTACTTCCGTTATGTGCTGAAGCTCACCAAACCAAAGACGCCGGCCCTGCACTTCGGCTCCGTGGTGCATCTGGTGTTGCAGCAATGGAACCTGACCCGCTGGCGCAAGCAACCGTTTGAACTTGAAAAGTTGAAATCGGTGTTTACCACCGGCTGGCTGGATCAGGGCGGCAGGATTGAGTGGGACGGTGAAGAGCCGGAGCAGAAGCAGACGGCGTGGCTGACCTTGGAAAAATACTTCTGCGACACCCCGATCAAAGCGGACGAACTGCCCGCGGCGGTCGAGGTGCCGGTGGAGGCGGACTTGTCACAGCATGGCCTGCCGCAGTTGATCGGCGTGCTGGATCTGGTGCGGGCCGTTGGCCGCATCGTGGATTTCAAGACCACGGGCAAGACCCCGGATGAAGCCCTGACCCTGCATCAAAACGGCGTGCAGCTGGATTGCTATTCCGTGTTGTATCGGGAAGCGACCGGCCAACGGGAGGCGGGGCGGGAACTGCATCATCTGGTCAAAACCAAAAACCCGAAGCTCGTCATCACCACGACCGGACCGATGCCGGAATATCAGCGGTCACGGCTGTTCCGGCTGATGGAGAACTATGTTGAGGGTTTGGACCGGGAGGATTTCGTGCCGGCACCGGGATTCGGGTGCCTGGGTTGCGAATTTCTGAACGAATGCCGCCAGTGGAATGGAGGGCATTGAGATGCATCACAACCGCCTCACCGTGGTGGGCGGAGGGCGCAAGCTGCGGCAGTTTCAGGAGAGTGACTGGTTGCCGGCGGTTGCCGGTGGCCGGTTTGAACTGCTGGAGCTGTCGCCGCGCCGCTTCGCCGGCCAGTTCGACACGAAGAATGATCCACTGCCGGCATTGGTCAGATTATCCCGGTCCCATCCCGGGTTGATCTTCCTGCTGGATTATGAAACCACCCGGTGCAGGGGACTGGCCAAGGTGCAAGCCGGCCGGCTGATCCATCACCGCGTGCGTTATTAAACCTACCTCAACCCCATGGCCGGACAGTCACTTGTCCGGCCTTTTTCTTTCTATGAAAACACACTTTCAACCGCACGAGTTCAAGGTCATCTGTGTCCGCGAATGCGTGGGCGCGGAGCTAATCGACAGTCCGGAACCGGCCGTCAAATATTGGCGGGAGAACATTCCCCAGGCGCCGTGGTTTGACCCGATGAAAGAGGCGTTCGTCGTGCTGGTGCTCAACACCCGCAAACGCATCCTCGGTCACAACCTTGTGGCGCTCGGCAGTCTGGATACCTGTCCGGTGACCCCGCTTCACGTGTTTCGCCCGGCGTTTACAAATCCGCCCCTTTGGCGCAGGGGTATGGATAAATTATCGCCGTGGAATTGACGGAGCCGGCGGTAGCGCGGGCGCTTTTTCTTTTAGCTGTCAGCTGTTCGCTTGCCCGGCGTTGGCTTCGCGTTCAAGCTTCCGGAGTGCAACCGTCGCCCGCACTGCTTGATACCGTGATTGCCGCCCGCTCCCGGCGGCAGGCGATGGATTGGAGTCTGGTGCTGGCCAGTCAAGGCATTGAACACCGCATCGACCACGACGAAGCGACCGGCTGGACGCTGGCGGTTTCGGCGGCAGATCATGCAGCCGCAGTTGACGCCATCCATCTTTACCGCCAAGAAAACCGACACTGGCGATTGCGCCGCTCCGTTATCTCCCCGGATTTATTCTTCGATTGGAGCAGCGTCGTTTGGGTGTTGCTGGTGATTTTCTTTTACGCGTGGAGTGAGTTGCGCAGCGATCTGCGGGAAATCGGGATGACGTCGGGAACTGCGCCGGGTGAGTGGTGGCGATGGTTCACCGCCACTTGGCTGCACGCGGATTCCGCGCATCTGGCTTCGAACATCGTGTTCGGCTTTCTGTTCCTCGGTTTGGTGATGGGCCGTTACGGCCCCGGCGTTGGTCTGCTCGCCGCCTACCTTGCTGGCGTGGGTGGCAACATCCTTGCCGGCTGGGTTCACGAGGCAACGGCGCGCGGCCTCGGTGGGTCGGGTGTGGTGATGGGTGCCCTCGGCTTGCTCGCTTTCCCTTCTTTCCCATTATTGAAACGGCGCGGTTCCAATGCGCTCCGGCTGATTGCCGGCGGGATGATGGGCGGTTTGTTATTGTTCGTGTTTGTCGGCGTGAGTCCAGAGTCGGACGTGGTCGCCCATCTCGGCGGGTTCATCACCGGCTGGCTGTTGGGCATTCCATTAGCCTTCACCTCACGATTCATTCACCGGCCAGAGATCAATCTTGGCGCAGGTATTTTGATCGCAGGGCTGGTCATTCTGCCGTGGTGGTGGGCATTGAGGTGATCCGGGCCCGGTGTTTGACATTCTGCTTTGTTGTTGGACGCGCAACGGAGATTCTTTAGACGGAACATTTATCACTGGCATGCACCGAGATGCTACGAAATTCGGGATCGGTTTTGCCCGCGATCGCCTGCCGAATGAAAATAGTTTGTTGCCGGTGCTAGACACTGATTTAATTTGCTCCTTGGTGCCGCTGAGCAATACTAAGTTCCACCAAGCTTCCGGGTTATGGAACAAACAAAGCGCAGAATCCAAAAGGGCCACCGGGACCAGCACCCGGTGATGACTGCACGGGCTTGTCAACATTCAAAGCTTGCGCACTAATCAAAATTAATTTTAAAAAACCATTCACATATGCATGACCAATCCGAAACTTCGCCCAGCGTAAGGATCTCTTTGCGGTCCGTGTTCTTTCAGGTGTTCTGCCTCATGTTCTTACTCGTGCTGCTCGTGAGCATCGTAATCACCTTCATGATTCCGGACGTATACGCCAGCACGGTTCGCATCCGCGTGGAAAAAGATCTGTCGGACGTGCAAACCACGACCGGCTCACCGTCAACGACGGAGTATTATGATCCTTACTTCATCCAAACGGAGATGGAGACCATGCAATCGCAAGTGGTTTTGGGTAAGGTCGTCACCCAACTGAACTTAAACGATCGGTGGGGTAAAAAGTATTTTGATGGCGAAACGCTCAAGACACCGGAGACGATCGCAATTCTCAAGGGTCGCCTGCAAGTGAACCCGGTCAGGAACACCAAGATAATTGCCATCAGCTCTTTTAGCGATGACGGAAAGGAGGCGGCGGCCGTGGCCAACGCCATAGCCAAAGCCTATGGTGATTACCGATCGGAATTTCTGCTGAAAAGACTCCAAGACACCCTCGATACCTTGCAGGAGGCTTACCGGGAAGAGGCAAAGGAGATCCAGCAGGCGCAGAGCGATGTGGATCAGCTCAGCGTGCCAGTGAGAACGGGGAATGAGCCTTCGGCGGGTCCCTCACCGGAAGCCCATCAGCCGCAGGAGGAGATATGGAAGCTGGAACAGTTGCTCGCCGCGCACAAGATGCTTTTCGCCAAAATTGAGGCGGAAAAACTCCAATTGGAAATCCCCAAGTTTTTGGTGCAGGTCATCGACGTTGCCGAGCCGGGGCGCGCGCCCATCAAGCCTAACAAAGTTGTGAACATTTTTTGGGGGATGGCCATTGGAACGGTTGTCGGGGCGTTGCTCGGCGGAGTGGCCGTGTTCCTTGCGCGCCGTTCAAATGCCAAAGAAAGCGCCGCCGCCGCTGAAAAGACCGACTAGGTAGCGTTCACTGCCTTCCATTTTGACAGTGCGGGGGGATTTCATTTTAGTTTCTTGATCGAAATGACCGCGTTGCGCGGCGCATTCGCGGCGACGAGGACATTGTTGATCGCGACTTTATGATCCGGGGCTTTCGTGATGACCCGGAGCACACCGTAATCATGGCGCAACCGCACGGCATACCGCTTCATGCGGACGATCGCCTGGCCAGCCTCCTCCGGGCCGGGCAGCATTTCCTCCGTCTCCGGTAAAATTTCCAGCATTTCACCGGTTCCGGCCTTAAGAGTTCGAAAGCTCAGATTCACAAAATATGTTTAAATGGAGTGTTTCTTTTTGATTTGTTGCTTAGCCAGTCAGGAGGCGTTCGCCAGCCAACGGGAAATGATTTTATTGCCTTCGCCTCTGGGGTGACTCGTTTAGAGAACACGCAATGGCCCCGGTGACTGGGCTTAGGATCTCATCATTCGTCAATGTAATACATTCAATTGGACTAGGATCATGGTTGTAGCATCGAAGCATCCATGCGCGATCACAGCCGGCCAGATTGAGCGGTGGAACACCATGATCAGGCCGAAACCGAAGCCCATCAATCCCGCCTGTAGAACTGCGAGCGGGCTTTGGGTGGTATGCCCAAAGCCAAACATTACCGCGGCAATGGCGACGGCACCTACTTGACCCAGGCTGGACTTGAAATTATCCGGCCAAAGCCTTTTCAAGGCTGCGATAAATGCTGAACGCCAAAGTTCCTCGCTCAAGCCTGCCATAATAAAACTCGTGAAAACGAGCGATAACCAAAAATAGGCTGGGCTATAACGCAGCGCAGCACTGCTGACAATACGTTCTGCGCCGGTATGCTGCGCGGCAGCGATGTTCAGAAACTGATAAGACTGCAATGCGCCCGACAGGATCAATACGACAAACAGTAGCTTTAATAAAACCGTGACGATCACACGCAAACCAATGGCATAACATGCACCAAAAAGGAGGGGTTCCCCTTTGCCACGCCAGAGTAGCAGCAAATCATCGGGGGTGGCCTTGGAGGCATAAAAGGCCAGCCCAAAAACCACCCCGAAGAGTGTCATCTCCTGCCCATAGCCGAACAATAGCCCGGTGACCGGGAACATTGCCACTCCAAAATGCTGCCGGTCCTGACGAAGCAACCCCGTCACACCGATATAAAGAACATAGGCACTGACCAGCATGAGATGAATCCACCACCGCCGACGGCCTGCAACTGTAAGCTTGGAATTTTTTAATGATTTTTCCATATGACCAGACAAAAGCCAGCCCAATCCAGTGAAGATGAGCAAAAGGCAATTTGGTTTGACCGAAAGCCCCGTTCAAGCTCCGCGACTCAAGTGGCCACGTCGTTTTATGTGCGATGCACTTACCATGGCCCTTTATCCAGATCCGTTGGCCGATAATAATCCGTGTAAGTGCCGGCCGGTCCGCTGCCGGTTGACCCCACGTCAATCGTTCCGGCGGGATTGGCCTCGCTAAATTTTCTCCATTCGACGCGGGCGTCTTCAAAGAGAAAATTTCCGCCAACAGGCACATTGCCGGCACCGGGGTGGTTTGAATCAGGATACACCTTGTGGTTCCAAGCGTTTATATCCGACCAACCTTTCATTTGGGTCCGCTGCAGCCGGTCGATCATCACGGGCGCCTTGCGATAGGGGCCATCCAGTTTTGTCCGCGCCAGACACCACGCGCCAAGCCCGCTGGCATCATAGTTCCATAAACTTCCTGCCTTGGTGCGTCCCGGCAGATAGTTGTAGCCGATGAGATTTGGAAGGTTTGCCACGGATTCCGCCTCGCGGTGAGCAATGTCGGTCGGGCAATAGAACACATCATTCTTACTTCGAAGACCCGTGACGCTGGTGCCCGGCTTGTTGTGGTATAAATAAACGGGATAGAAAATGTTGGAAAAATTATACGCCATCCAGGCGATATCGGCGGCACCGGGCTGGGTGTTGTCAGGGAATGAACCGGCGTTGTCTCCGGCATACATGGTAACGGCGGTGCCCCATTGTCTGAGGTTGCCGGTGCATTGAACCTTGTAAGCTCTGGCTTTGGCAGCCGACAGTGATGGCAGCAGCAACGCCACGAGTATGGCGATGATGGCGATGACCACCAGCAGTTCCGTCAATGTAAAACCTCGATTGCACTTCGCAAGATTCATGGTTGCGGTGATGTTTCGCAGGGTATGGCCAGGAACGGTCAGCGCCCATATGAAGTAGGATCTATTGACCGTGATGGAGGGTAGCGATTGTTTGTCGTTTTTATGATTCCAATCAACTTGCCTTCGCGTCAACTTCAGCATCTTTTTTAACTCGACCACCGAGGTTGCTGAAAACCACAGTGACCCGGCAAACGAACGCACGCGGACAAGATGCAATTTGTCTCAAACCGGGGTTTCGAATGGGCGTCTGCCTCGGTCGTGAGCTTCGGCAGCAGGGCAATGATCACTCCCCCACAAGGCGGATACACTTCTCAGTGACGCACGAAGTGGAACCCAGGCTCCACTTCAAAAAAATTTCGAATACTCGGCCAGCGGGGAATAATTTTTGCTGGCAACGGTAAAAGCTGCCGCACCTGCACCCCAGTTTCCAAAAAGTGCGTTTCCCCACCGCATGATTTGTCCCATCACCTTCAACTGCGAGTGAAGCACTCGTCTGGATTTTGTTCAAGCCAATTCTCATTGGCATTCATGCGCTTGTTGATTGGAAATCGTCCAGATACTTTGACAACCAAAGCTCGCGAGCCGTCGCGCATTCAGAATAAACCAAATCCGGAATATTGGCATATCCAATGCTTATGCGCAGCGACAACGGCTCGGAGTTCATTGCCAAAATCGTGCAACGGTGGTTGCAGGAGCATCGGATCAAGACGATCTACATCGAGCCAGGCAGCCCGTGGCAGAATGGATT
>Ga0302187_10000499_pt1 | contig 36500 bp, 27 predicted proteins | sample II_Bog_E1_3_FD_202120 | JGI IMG/M metagenome (GOLD analysis project Ga0302187, IMG submission 202120) | Peat permafrost microbial communities from Stordalen Mire near Abisko, Sweden - II_Bog_E1_3 | ecosystem: Environmental > Terrestrial > Soil > Wetlands > Peat | place: Sweden: Abisko...
GCCATCAATTCGATCTATGCGGAGTTGGTTGGTACGGGCACTACCGGGCCTACGCCTGAGCGGCCCGCTACGTTTGGCGCGAATGCGGCAGGACGGGAAGCCGATCACGGGGTTTTCACCCAAGCACGCAGTTCAACGATCGAGCCGAAGAATGGCTCAGGAAGAGAGGAAAATCAGACTACTGCGGTGCCGTCGCGCGGAAAGATTTTGCAATTTGCGGGCAAAATGCGGGCAAGCGATTTGGAGGGGGACCGCTAAGTTGTTGAGTTGTTTGGTGGACCTGATCGGGATCGAACCGATGACCTCTTCCATGCCATGGAAGCGCGCTCCCAGCTGCGCCACAGGCCCACATGCTGCAGGGATGCAACTCCTCTATTGTCTCCGGTGTGGCTTCATTCGTCAAACCCGCGTGCGGGTGGAAAAGACACGCCAAAGATTCCCTCCAATGAAAAACTCCCGTGACCGGGAACACTTCGGGGGTGTTCCGGTGTCTAAGACAATAGTGGGCGCGGAATCTTCTCAATTTCCGTTGTGTTTTTTCCCGCACACTTGAGCAAAGTTTCGAAGTTCCTGGAGCGGCGAACGCTGTCAGGCTGGTGGCTGCGGCAGGCATTGGGTCGGGTGGGTCGATTTCATGGTCCAGCTTCTGGGGCGATGGAACCGATGATCGTTTTTAGGCTGCCAGACAAGAGCCGGTTGCGGTAATGTGGGAGGACACTGATTTGCAGGCGGACCTCACCATGGGCAATTTAGTCAGCGCGCTGACTCTCCAATCCGAAGAAGCGGCTCTGATCGCAGAACTTCGAGCCGGTTCCGAAGAGGCGTTCGCGTGGCTTATCGCGCGCTACCACCAGCCGATTTACTCGCTGCTGGCGCGCACTGTGCAAGACAGATCCGAAGCGGCGGATCTCACCCAGGAAGTGTTCGTGAAGGTCTTTCGGGGGGTGGGCAACTTCCACGGCGAGTCGTCCCTGCGGACATGGATCTACCGCATCGCCCTGCATGAGGCATCGAACCAGCGGCGCTGGTGGATGCGCCACAAGCAGCGCGAGATCCCGATTGAGCAGGAGATGACGGAAGGCGATTGCGGGACGCCGGTGCGGTTGAAGGATATGCTGGTGGACCCGGCCGAGTCGCCTTATGAAATTGCCGTCCACGGAGAAAACCGGACGCGCGTGGAAGAGGCACTGAAGCTGGTGCCGGAGCCCTTCCGGACCACATTGATTCTCAGGGATATTGAGGGTTTTGTGTACGAGGAAGTGGCAGAAATGCAGGGCGTGAATCTGGGAACGGTCAAGTCGAGGCTGGTGCGGGGACGTGCCGCGTTGAAAGCGATTTTGACTGCGCCCGCGGCGAGTGTTCCGTCGGCCCGCAGCGTTGGATTTGAAATACCTCTCAGAGAGGAGGCGCAATGAGCGGGTGCAGGGAAATACAGGCAAGATTTACGGAATACCTGGATGGCAGGCTGAATGGACGAGAGATGCAGCGGATTGCAGCCCACCTCGAAGGCTGCAGAGAGTGCTGCGGGGAGTGGGACTCGTTGCGCCAGGCACAGGAGTCGCTGGCTGGCCTTGGCCCGGTCCCTGAGCCGGCAGACCTGCTGCTGAGGATTCGCGTGGCCGTGAGCCAGGAGCGCGCGCGCAGTCGCCGCAGTGCCTTCGCAGGCTGGGATATGGTTTGGCGGAACACCGTCGGTCCTTTCCTGCTCCAGGCTGGAGCAGGTTTTGCGAGTGCTGTGCTGCTGTTGGGTTCCATCATTGTGCTGGTCACCATGTTTGCGCAGCCTGAGATGGCCCAGGCCACCAAGGATGAGCCGCTTGGCAACCCAACCGCGCCCCGCTTGTTGACTTTGTCCGACGACGCCGGCGACACACAGATTGGCGAGTTCTCGGGCCCGGTCGTCGTCGAAGTCTATGTCAACGGCAAGGGGTCGATGTATGACTATCGCATCGTCTCAGGCCCCAACGATGAGGCCACCCGGTCCGAGATTGAGAACCTGCTGCTGACCAGCCATTTCGCGCCGGCACTGTTCTTCGGTCAGCCGGTGCGCGGGCTGGCGGTTCTGTCCTTTTCCGGCGTTTCGGTAAGAGGATAGAACGAAACAGCCAGGCCCTGAGATCCGGGCCTGAAACGGGCTGCGGGAAAACTCATTGTGGAGCACATTCTTGAAGGCTTTGTATCAGTGCATGGGTTCAGTCGTGCCAATAAAGCCAATCAAATCAGCGGCGAGCTTTAGCCCCTGCAAAAGTTCCTTCCGATATTTCGTTCACCTATTTTTCCGCAGCCTGCTGAAGCCAGTTGGATTCTTGTGGTTTCTCAGCACCTAGACACACCCCCGTCCCTCTCGGCACTTGCCAAGCTTTTTTGGCCCTCAGGTCTACTGGCTCTAATACAAGCGGAAGTTGACTTCCACCAGTATGGCGGCGGCTACCGGTTTGCCGTTTTTCAGGGCTGGTTTGAAACGGTATTTCGCCACCGCTTCAAGGGCTTTTTCATCCAAACCCATTCCCAGCGAGCGGACCACGCGGGGATTGCGGGGGTAGCCTTGCGCATCCACAACGATGGAAATCATGCACACGCCCTGGTACTTGTTGCGGCGGGCTTCGTCTGAGAACTCCGCGTCGGGGGTGACGATGGGGATCGGGTTGGTGACGCCGCCGACACCTGGCTTGTAGACCTGGTCGCCGGGTCCATAGCTTGGGCCGCTTCCGGTGCCGTCGCCGCCGCAGCAGTGTGTGCCGATTCCGCCGCCGGAGCCCGGCCCGTTGGAGGCGAGCGTGACGTTGCGCGAGCTTTGGACGCCAATGTTCGGGAGGGCCGGGTTATCGGGTAGTTTGATGCTGACGGCGATGGAGGGATCGACGGCTAGGCGCGGGTTTTCTAGAATGGGCACCTGCGGAGGAGTAATGGGGTTGATCTCCTGCCTGGGCGGCCTGCCGACAATGGGGTCGGTGAGCGAGTGGTCGCCGCCGCTGCCGCCGCCGCGGTCAGCATTGGCAGGCGCGAAGAGGGTGAAATCCTTGAGATGGATGTTGGCGCCGATGGGCGGATCTTGGCGCAGGGTGGAATTGATCCCCAACAAAATCAGCAGCGCCAGCAGGCCCGCATTGGCCAGGGTGGCAGTTCCGATTGCCCATGGATTGGTACGGACGGCCATCGGGTCGTAAAGCCCGGACAAGAGGGGTTTCTCTTCACAGGATGGCTGGGCGGACCGGGCATTGCGCTGCTGTTTCATGGCACCTCACAGCCGGCCGGGCTCTTGCCTGGGGCGGGTTGGATACCGGATAGACGGGACGGGCGGGGAGTGGTCACCGTGGGTTTGGAGGAGATTTCGCCTGCTATGGACGGATGGTTGTGGAGGAGGGCGCGGAAACCCGGATTGGCATTTTGTTTTCATTCTTCTCACTTTTTTGGGGTGAAATGCGCTGTTTTGTGCATTTTCCGCGTCAAAAACAGGCGAAATTCGGAGTTTGTGTTTACTGATCGGTTAATAGGGCTGTTTTGTAAGATGTTGATTGCAAGATGCTTATGCTTGAAGTTCTGCAGAAGAATGGCTATTTTGACAGGGGGGGGGGTGGGGCAGCGGGCCATTGCGGCCCGGAAGCGGGCGGTTTGGGTTCACGCTGGAGGGTGGCGAGGGCTACCTGGGCGGCGTAGAGGAGGTGGCCGGCTCTTTTTTCTGGGATGGCTTCGATGAGGACGCCGTGCGCAACACAGGCGATGAAGTCGCGGATGCCGTCGAAGCCGGAGAGCATGGGCATGGCGTTGCAGTAGGCGGCGCAGGCGGGGCCGCGCGCGAAGATCTCTGCACAAATGTCTGGTTGCCTTTTGGCCATGTCGGCGTCGAAGGCGCGTTGCCAGGCGTTGCAGCAGCGGCGGATGGCAGGCCGGGGCGAGGATGCCTTGGTGGGGCCTTCGGGAACGGGCGCGCTGGTTTGATTGGACGGTGGGTTGGCGTGGACGAAGGCGAGCGCTCGTCCTTCAACGGACATTTTGAGTTCTTTGGACATGGAAAACACTCCTACAGAAATTGTGCGCCAAATGGGGTTAATTGCATGCAAACGGGATTTATGAGGGGAAGTTGTTGAAATGGGGAGGGTTGGGGGTGGTTCAGAGTGTTTGGGCGAGAACGGTTTTGGAGGGGGTGCGGAGCGGCCCAGGGCAAGCGCTTTTCAGATTGCGCGATGATTTTGATTCGAAAGGGTTCGGCTTCACAGGCTGCGGAAAAACTACCAAATGGCCGAAGTTTTGAAAGGGCACGGCTTCAATAGCCTGCCCTGAGCGAAGTCGAAGGGTGCCGCAAGTGGCTGAAAATAAACGCTGGGCTTTAGCCCCCGAGGGATGTTCTTTGTGAATCTTGACTCAAAACCCGACTTTTTCCGCAGCCTCTTCAGCCGTGTCGTAAGCAAATCCGGATGAATTCCTTCGGCCTTTCGGCCCTGAGGGATGGATTTGCATCCTGAAAGCGTCCCGCAGCAGCTAAAGCCGATCTGTTTTTCGAGCCAACTTTCGGCACGATCGAAGTCATGCCCTGTTACAGGTCCTCGATAAAGGACAGGGCGCTGGAGCCCGGCAACAATCTCGCTTGACTTCTTGTTGGATCAATCCTTTCAGGCGTTTGCCTCCTCTATTTCCCTGCGGAAATGTGAGCCGGGCCAACTGCGCTATCATTAAATCGTTTTGCGCCGGATAGCCTGTCACCACAGGGCGCACGGAATAGGAAGAGGGTGTGAAAGCAGTATGGTTGAGAAGCGCTGGGTATTATTGATTGCAAGTGAGGTTGGGCGCACCGATTCGGTGTCTGACCGTGCCATGGAACGTCTGGTGGAGGCGATTTGCGAGGAGGGGTACGAGGCTGTTCGTACCACGTCGCCGGAGGACGGGCTGTCGCTGGTTACCTCGGACCCCAGCTACTCCGCCATTTTGCTGGACTGGGACTTGGAAGGCGACTCGCAGTTTGAAGAACGCGCCGCGCTGGACATTATTCGCGGCGTTCGGCATCGCAACAAAAAGGTCCCGATCTTCCTCATTGCCGACCGCACGCTGGTTTCTGAACTGCCTCTGGAAGTGATCAAGCAGGTGTCGGAGTACATCCACCTTTTTGGCGACACGCCGGCGTTTATCGCTTCGCGTCTGGACACGGCCGTTGAACGCTATCACGACCAGTTGCTGCCGCCCTACTTTCGCGAACTGGTGAAGTACAACGACCAGTCAGCCTACTCGTGGGACGCGCCGGGGCACATGGGCGGCGTGGCGTTTTTGAAGCATCCGGTGGGGCAGGAGTTTCATCGCTTTTTTGGCGAGAACCTGATGCGCTCCGACCTCGGCATCTCGTCGGCGCCGCTCGGATCGTGGCTCGATCACATCGGGCCTCCGGGCGATTCGGAACGCAATGCGGCCCGCATCTTCGGCGCGGATTGGACGTTTTATGTGCTCGGCGGGTCGAGCACCTCGAACCAGATTGTGGGTCACGGGGTAATTGCGCAGGACGACATCGTCCTGGCCGATGCCAATTGTCACAAATCCATCTGCCACGCACTCACGGTGACCGGCGCACGGCCTGTCTACTTCAAGCCGACGCGCAACGGATATGGCATGATCGGCCTGGTGCCGCTGACGCGGTTTTCCCCGCAGTCGGTCCAGGAGATTATTGCGCGCAGCCCATTTGCCGCCGGTGCTCGCTCGCAGCAGCCGACCTATGCCGTGGTCACCAATTCCACTTACGACGGGCTCTGCTACCACGTGGATCGCGTGGTGGAGGAGTTGGGGAAGTCGGTGGCGCGGGTGCACTTTGACGAGGCCTGGTATGCGTATGCGAAGTTCCATCCGATCTATCGGGGAAGGTATGCGATGGGGGTGCCGGACGACATGCCGGACCGTCCGACCATCTTCTCGGTCCAATCGACGCACAAGATGCTGGCGGCGTTTTCAATGGGGTCTATGATCCATGTAAAGCTTTCCGAGCGCGGCTCGCTGGACTTTGACCAGTTCAATGAAGCGTTCATGATGCATGGAACGACTTCGCCGTTTTATCCGCTCATTGCATCGCTTGACGTTGCGGCGGCGATGATGGACGAGCCGGCCGGTCCAACGTTGATGGACGAGACGCTGGCTGACGCCATCAGCTTCCGTCAGGCGATGAGTTCGGTCGCTCACCGGCTGAAGGTGGAAGCCGAAAACGGCGAAGGCTGGTTTTTCGGGATTTACCAGCCGGATCGCGTGACCGATCCCAAGACCGGGGAAGTGATTCTGTTTGAGGACGCCGAGGACGAACTGCTGGTCACCGAGCCGAGTTGCTGGACGCTGAAGCACGGCGAGGATTGGCACGGCTATCAGGACCCCGATTCGCCGGACGACTATTGCATGCTGGACCCGACCAAGGTGACGATTCTGACGCCGGGTGTGAACGCGCAGGGCGTGATGGGGGAGTGGGGAATTCCGGCGGCTATTCTGACGGAGTTTCTTGACTCGCGGCGCGTGGAGATTGCCCGAACTGGAGATTACACCGTCCTGGTGCTGTTTTCGGTGGGAACCTCGAAGGGCAAATGGGGCAGCCTGCTTGAGAATCTGTTCGAGTTCAAACGGCTGTTTGACACCGAGGCGCCGCTCGAGGAAGCCTTGCCGGAACTGGTGCAGAAATACCCGGTGCGGTATCGCGGCCTCTCGCTCAAAGAGCTTGCCGATGAAATGCACAAGGCGATGATCGACCTCAACCTGGCTGGTCTGGTGAACGCGGCATGCGACGAGGATTTCGATCCCGTGCTGACGCCTGCGCAGACTTACCAAAAACTTGTCCGCCAGGAGACGGAGTCGCTGCCCTTCCGCGAGATGCACGGCCGCATCGCTGCCGTGATGCTCGTTCCTTACCCGCCCGGCATCCCCATGTCCATGCCCGGAGAACGCCTGGGCGGACCGGAGTCGCCGGTGATCAAGCTGCTGCTGGCCATGGAAGAATTTGGTCTTCGGTTCCCGGGCTTCGAGCGCGAAGTGCATGGCATCGAGGTCGACAGCGATGGCAAGTACTGGATGCGTGCGGTGAAGGAAGAACCAGCGACGGCGTAGACCTGCCGCGGCCCGTTTCGGTGCGGATTTTCATGGGCTTAGCAGGGGGGACTGCCCAGCGGTGCAGCGGTGCGTGTATGATTCGTGCGCCGCGTCCCCTGGGCGGATTTCCGACCCGGAAGTCACGACAGGGCCGTATGCGCGCGAAGGTTTCTTCTGGAGGAAATTATGGCGACTGCGACTTCACTTCATCCGGGCAAGCTCAGCGAGACGTCGAGCTTCCGTCCCCGTTATGGCAACTACATCGGCGGCAGATGGGTTGAGCCCGCTTCCGGCCAGTATTTCGAGAACGTGACGCCGGTGACGGGCAAGACGTTCTGCGAGATCCCGCGCTCCAATGCGCAGGACATCGAACGGGCGCTGGATGCGGCGCACGCCGCGCGCTCGGCCTGGGGACATACCAGCCCCACGCACCGGGCCAACATCATGGTCCAGATTGCCCAGCGCATGGAAGACAACCTGGAGATGCTGGCGCTGGCCGAAACCTGGGACAACGGCAAGCCAATCCGCGAGACCATGGCCGCCGATCTGCCGCTGGCCGTGGATCACTGGCGCTACTTTGCCGGATGCATTCGCGCCCAGGAAGGCGCGATTTCAGAGATTGATCACGACACGGTTGCCTACCACTTCCACGAGCCGCTGGGCGTGGTGGGGCAGATTATTCCGTGGAACTTCCCGCTGCTGATGGCCACCTGGAAGCTTGCGCCTGCGATTGCTGCCGGCAACTGCGTGGTGCTGAAGCCGGCCGAGCAGACACCGGCCAGCATCCTCGTCTGGGCGGAGTTGATCGGCGACCTGCTGCCTCCGGGCGTCCTCAACATCGTCAATGGATTTGGCCTCGAAGCGGGCAAGCCGCTGGCGTCCAGTTCGCGAGTGGCCAAGATCGCTTTTACTGGCGAGACGACGACCGGCCGCCTGATTATGCAGTATGCCAGCCAGAATCTGATTCCGGTAACGCTGGAACTGGGCGGCAAATCGCCCAACATCTTCTTTGCCGATGTGCTGAACGAGGACGACGACTTCTTCGACAAGGCGATTGAGGGCTTTGTGATGTTCGCGCTCAACCAGGGCGAGGTTTGCACCTGTCCGAGCCGGGCGCTCATTCAGGAAAGCATCTACGACCGCTTCATGGAGCGTGCGTTGCAGCGTGTGGCGGCCATCAAGCAGGCCAGCCCGCTGGACCCCTCGACGATGATTGGCGCGCAAGCCTCGAGCGAGCAGCTGGAGAAGATTCTCAGCTACATCGACATTGGGCACAAGGAAGGCGCGGAGCTGCTGGCAGGTGGCGAACGGGCGCACCTGGGCGGCGATCTCGAAGAGGGCTACTACATGCAGCCGACGGTCTTCAAAGGCCATAACCGCATGCGCATCTTCCAGGAGGAGATCTTTGGGCCGGTGGTTTCGGTGACGACCTTCAAGACCGAAGCGGAGGCGCTGGAGATTGCCAACGACACGTTGTATGGGCTGGGCGCGGGCTTGTGGAGCCGGGATGCGAATCGCTGCTACCAGATGGGGCGGGCCATCCAGGCGGGACGCGTGTGGACCAACTGCTACCACGCCTATCCGGCGCATGCGGCGTTTGGCGGCTACAAGCAGTCCGGCATTGGCCGCGAGACCCACAGCATGATGCTGGACCATTATCAGCAGACCAAGAACCTGCTGGTGAGCTACAGCCCGAAGAAGCTTGGCTTCTTTTAGAAGCAGGGAACAAGGAATAGGGACTAAGGGACTGAGGGACTGGGGACATACGGCAATTCACACGCGGCGGCGTTCTTCGGCATCCTACTTTGGCAGAGGATGAATCAATGACCGAAGAAACGAAGCGAGTGAATGTGGAACGGGACCCGGCTCCTGAGGAAAAGTCCGAAGAAGGTGTGGTGAATGACTCTTTGGGATCAGTGGATCCAGCCGATTCTACTGGGCTGGATGGAGTGGACCCGACGGGCGGCGACAAGCCGAGCCAAAAGTCCGGCAAGGCGCAAGACAACGCTTAGCGGGCAAGAGTCAGTGGAAGGAGCGGCCAATGGCGGAGTTACCGGAACAGGTGCTGGCTACGGATCTGGCTGTTCACCTCGTCCGCGTGCTGCGCGAGAAGCACGGCCCGCTCATGTTTCATCAATCGGGGGGCTGCTGCGATGGCAGCTCGCCGATGTGCTATCCGCGCGGCGAATTCATGGTCGGCGACTCGGACGTGCAACTGGGCGAAGTGGATGGCGAGCCGTTCTACATGAGTAAAAGCCAGTTTGAGTATTGGAAGCATACGCAACTTACGCTGGATGTGGTTCCCGGCCGGGGCGGCATGTTTTCGCTGGACAACGGCGAGGGCGTCCGGTTCCTCATCCGCTCGCGCATCTTCGACAAGGAAGAGATCAAGGACCTGCGGGCTGCGGGGCGTATCTAAAACCAAGCGGGTGTCGGAGTCTTCGTATTCTGGAGCAATTCAAGAATGAAAGAAGTCGTCATCGTTTCCGCCGTGCGAACGCCGGTGGGCAGGTTTCAGGGGTCATTGCAGTCCTTTGCCGCGCCGCGACTGGGCGCGCTCACGGTGCGTGAGGCCGTTCGTCGCGCCGGGCTGACGCCGGACCAGGGAGACGAGTGCATCATGGGCTGCGTCCTGCAGGCAGGCCTGGGCCAGAATCCGGCGCGGCAGGCTGCAATCTACGCAGGGCTATCACCGGAGTCCAGCGCATTCACCATCAACCAGGTGTGCGGGTCGGGGCTGAAAGCGATTGCGCTCGCTGCGCAGGCCATTGAGACGGGCAATGCCGAGATCGTGGTCGCCGGCGGCATGGAGTCGATGACCAATGCCCCCTACCTGCTTCCCCAGGCGCGCGGCGGCTATCGCATGGGCAATGGGGCGCTGGTGGACTCAATGATTTTGGACGGCCTCTGGGAGGCCTATAACGGCTTCCACATGGGCATCGGCGCGGAGATGATTGCGGAAAAATATGCCATCACGCGCGAGCAGCAGGATGCGTTTTCAGTCGAGTCGCACCGGCGCGCGGCGGAGGCGACGGAAAAGAGATTCTTCCGTGATGAGATTGTCCCGGTTGACGTTCCGGCGGCGAAAAAGGGCGCGCCGCCAACAGTTTTCAGCACCGACGAGTCGATTCGTCCCGAGACCTCGGTGGAGACTCTTGCCCGGCTCAAACCGGCCTTCAAGCAGGGCGGAACGGTGACGGCGGGGAACTCGCCGGGCATCAGCGACGGAGCTGCCGCGCTGGTGGTGACCAGCGCGGAGCGGGCTGGGCAACTTCGGCTCGAGCCGATCGCAGTGATTCGCGCGCAATCGACCAGCGGGGGTGCGCCGGAGTGGTTTGGGCTGGCGCCCATTGCGGCCGTTCGCCAGGTGGCCGCGCGAGCCGGATGGCCGCTCGATTCTGTCGATCTCTTCGAACTCAACGAGGCATTTGCTGTGCAGGCGATGGCGGTTATACGCGACCTGGAACTGGACCCGGCCAAAGTGAATGTGCACGGCGGCGCGGTTGCGCTCGGGCATCCGATTGGCGCCAGCGGGGCCAGGGTGTTGACCACGCTCCTGTATGCGATGGCGCGCTACGGGAAGACTCGTGGCATTGCCGCGCTCTGCCTGGGCGGCGGCAACGCGGTGGGGCTGGCCGTCGAGCGGGTTTAACCGGTTGTTCGGCAGGGATTAAACGTGGTGGCTGAGGGAGAGGACGTTGCCGTCGGGATCTTTGAACCATGCCACTTGATCGCCGCTGGGGGAGTTCCATATTCCCAGCTCCTGATCGGGAACGAAAGGGTACTTTTCCGTAAAGACCCCCTGTTCGTTGAGCTTCAATACCGCGGCGCGGACGTCATCGACCTCCAAACCGAGAACCGTGCCCTGGGCGGGGGTGAATGGGTCATGCTTTGATATGCGGATCATGTTGTTGCCGGCTCTGAAGGCGAGTGCGAACTGATCCAGACTGACAAACTCAAAGCCGAGCTTGCCCTCATAGAAAGCGCGCGCTTTCTCGTAATCCGTTGTGGTGAGGAATCCAACGAGTTTGCCAGGATGAAACATGCCAACCTCCAGAACTGCTTGTCTGAAACTAGCAGTTGTAGAACAGGGCTGAATCCCATTCTTGCGGAATTATCTCGAACGGATTGTCCGATATCGAACACCCGGACGCCGGAATCGGTCACCGCTCTCGGAAACTCTTGAGCACTGATCCGCTGAAGTGCTTTATTTTCAATGAAAAACCGGCGCACCTCTTTGGCAAGGCAAGTGCAATCTCTTGCTGTGATGGATATCGCCAGGCCAGACCTTAAAAAGAAGAAGATTCGCCAGTACGTAATTTGGGCTGGCGTCGCGGCGGTGTTGTTGACCGTTGCCATAATTGCCGTCTCGCGGCTCAAGCCCGCTGCCCCAACGGTCGATCGCTCGACAATCTGGCCAGACACGGTCAAGCGCGGCGATCTGACGATTCAGGTGCGCGGGTCAACGGGTTCGCTGGTGCCACGGGAAGACTCCGTTCAGTTGATCCCTGCGCAGACCGACGCGACCGTCGTCCGCATCCGTGCGTTGCCCGGCGCAATTGTCACGCCAGACACCATTTTGATGGACCTCTCTGACCCGCAGCTTGAGCAGCAGTTGACCAACGCAAAGCTGCAATTGCAGCAGGCACAGGCGGACTACAAGAGCGAGCAGGCCACGCTGCAAAGCCAGATCATGACACTGAAGACAACGCTGGCACAGGTCGACGCCGATTATGCGACCGATAAGACCCAGGCCGACACCGACCAGCAGCTCTGCAAGCTGGGTGTGATCTCCGAACTCGTCTGCGGCGCGTCGAAAAACAAGTTCGAGCAGTTGGATGCACAGAAAAAGATCGCGATGCAGCAGATCGAACTCACGGATAAGGCCACCTCGGTTCAACTGGCTTCGGCGCAGTCCAAGATCGACCAGGCCAGGACGCTTGTCGACCTGTATCAGAAACAGACCGAGGCGCTCGAAGTGAAAGCGGGCATCGCCGGACAGGTCGCGGCCCTACCGGTTGGCGCCAACGGTCCCATCCAGGTGGGCACGCACGTGACCGCGGGTACGCCGGTCGCCGAGGTCACTCAACTCAACAAGCTCAAGGCTGCGCTGCAGATCGCTGAGACCCAGGCCCACGACATCCAGATCGGCCAGCCAGCCTCCATCGATACCCACAATGGCGTCGTTCCCGGCCACGTGTCGCGCATCGACCCCACTGCATTGAACGGAACGCGCACCGTTGACGTAGCTCTTGATGGGCCGCTGCCGCCGGGTGCGGTGCCCGGCCTGAGCGTAGAAGGGACGATCGATCTGGCGCGGCTCCACGATGTGCTCTATGTCGGTCGGCCGGCACTGGGCAATGAGAACACGACTCTGAGCTTGTTCAAGGAAGATCCCGATGGCAAAGGTGCGCAGCGCGTGCCGGTTAAAGTCGGCCGCGCTTCGGTCAATTCGATTCAGATTCTCGAAGGGCTGAAGGAAGGCGACACGGTGATTCTCTCTGACATGTCAAGGGAAGACACCGTAGACCGAATACGGCTCGAGTAGGGAACAGGGAATGCGGCGGCGCTGACCACTCATCACTAACCACTAACCACTAACAACAGGGGGACAGGATGGCGATTGACAAGCTGATTGAAATCGAGGATCTGACCAAGGTCTTCTACACCGACGAAGTGGAGACGCACGCGCTCTCCGGCATTCACCTCACCATCTCGCGGGGCGAGTACGTGGCCATGTCCGGCCCGTCTGGCTGCGGCAAGTCGACGCTGCTGTCGATCCTCGGGCTGCTGGATACGCCCACCGGCGGCAAGTATCTGCTGAACGGCAAGCCGGTTGAGAATCTGAGTTTCGGCGACCGCTCGCGGATTCGCAACCAGGAGATTGGTTTCATTTTCCAGAGCTTCAATTTGATCGGCGATCTTACTGTTGAAGAGAATGTTGAACTGCCGCTTACCTATCGTGCCGGCATGCCATCGACTGAGCGCAAGGGCCGCGTGAAAGACGCCCTGGAGCGTGTGAACATGGCGCACCGCATGCGGCATTATCCGGCACAGCTCTCAGGCGGTCAGCAGCAGCGTGTGGCCGTGGCGCGCGCATTGGCGGGCTCGCCCTCCATCCTGCTGGCTGACGAGCCTACCGGCAACCTGGATTCAAAGAACGGCGAAGCAGTCATGCATCTGCTGGCCGATCTGCACCGCGAGGGCTCGACCATCTGCATGGTCACGCACGATCCGCGCTTCGCCAAGCACGCGCAACGCGAAGTGCATTTGTTCGACGGCAAGGTGGTTTCAGAAGACGAGCTGAAGAAGCTCACCGAGGAAGTGGAGGCATAACCATGTCGTCTCGCAATGCGCTGCGCAACTCCGTTCAGGACCTGCATTATGCGTTGCGCCAATTGCGGCGCGCCCCTGGTTTCGCCTTGACTGTTGTTCTCACCCTGGCCCTAAGCGTGGGAGTAGCGACTGCCGTGTTCTGCGTGATTGATGCGGTGATTCTGCGCCCACTTCCTTTTGCCAAGCCGGACAAGATTGTCTTCATCCAGGGAAGCGGCCACAATGGATTTACGCATCCAGCCTCCTATCCAAACTACAAGGATGAGCGCGCGGAGTTGCAGACATTTCAGGCGCTGGCCGGCTACCTGGATTTCAGAAAGATCACGATTGAGACGCCTTCCAACGGGCCTGTCTCTTTGGATAGCGTCCGGTCTACCGACAACTTCTTTCAGGTCTTCGGCGTGCAGCCGTTGTTTGGGCGCACGTTTCTGCCCGGCGAGCAGGAGGATGGCAAGAACGACATCGTTGTCCTCAGCTACGACGCCTGGCAGAAGTATTTCGGCGGCGAACGCGGCGTTCTGAACAAGACGGTCAAGATGGATGGGCGCGTATCGACAATCATCGGCGTAATGCCGGCGGGTTTTCGCTATCCGCTCAACCTGCACAATGAGGTTTACTCTCCTCGGCTGCTTACCGATGAATGGATGAAGAACCGCGGCGCGAATTGGCTGCGGGTGGTGGGGCTGCTGAAGGATGGAGTCACCATCCAACAAGTGCGGGCCGACCTTACCCATGTATACGCCGACCTTGGGAAGGCTCATCCGGAGACAAACAGTGGCGATATGCCGCTGGTAACGCCGTTGGCCGACCGCGTTGCTGGAAAAACAAAAGGACCGCTCTACACGCTGTTGTTTGCGGTGCTGGCGGTGCTTGCGATCGGGTGCGTAAACATCGCCGGGCTCCTGCTGGCGCGCGGTGTGAAGCGCGAAAGGGAGATGGCTATGCGCGTAGCCATCGGCGCCGGGCGCAGCAGGTTGATAGGCCAGGTGCTTACGGAAGGATTGATGCTGGCCATGTTTGGCGCACTGGGCGGAGTGCTGCTGGCGTCAGGCCTGCTGGATTTGATGAGTGCGTTTCTGGTCAAGGCGCTGAATCGAGGGGCGGACATCCACATGAATTGGATCGTGCTCTCCGTCGCGGTCGCGGTTGCGGTATTGACGAGCCTGGCGGCTTCTCTTTATCCGGCGTTGCGGCTTTCAGGTGTCGACCCGAATCGAGCGTTGAAGGCGGGTGGAAGCGCGGGAACACAGCGCTCGCAGACACACGTGCGCACCGGCTTTGTGATTACGCAGGTGGCGCTCACGCTGGTGTTGTTGGCGGTGGCGGGCTTGCTGATGCGTGTTGTAACTCGCTACAGGGACGCCGATCTTGGCTTCAATCCCGATAAGGTTTTGTCAGTCAAGCTTGGGCTTTCAAGGACGCGCTACGAAGGCCGCGATATGCTCACTGCGTTTTATGGACCGCTTGAAGAGCGAGTGAAACACTTGCCTGGCGTGCAGGCGGCGGGGCTCATTGATGTACTGCCGATCGATAGCTTCGGCGATAACAGAGATGTTCACATCGCCGGGCAACCGGCGAATCCCCCGAACCAGGTGATGGCGGCGGAAAGCCGCTTTGTGAGCACAGGCTACTTCGATGTGATGGGCATCCCATTGCACCAGGGCCGCAAACTGTCAAAGAGTTTGGATGGTCCGGAGAACAACGGTTCGACGGTGGTAGTGAACGACACATTCGTCCATGAGTTTATTCCGCCTGGGCTGGATCCAACCACGCAGCGGATGGACGACAATGTCAAGGAAGAAGCGTGGACTCGGATTGTGGGTGTGACCGGCAATGTGCGGCAGGATATTTATAATGCGCCGATGTCGGAGATGGATTATCTGATGGACGAGATCCCGACTCAATACAAAGCCGACGTGATGTCGGACATGTTCCTGGTGGTGCGCACTTCTGGCGATCCAACGCAGTTGACAAATTCAGTGCAGTCGATTGTGCATGAACTGGACCCCACCGTGCCTTTCGATGAGCCGCGCACGATGACTGAAGTTGTGGCAGAGACGCTGGTGTTTGAGCGGATGGAGAGTTGGCTGTTTGGCATTTTTGCGGCGTTGGCGCTGGCACTGGCGATGGTGGGTCTGTACGGGCTCGTCAATCACGAAGTTGAGCAGGCTACGCGGGACATCGGCGTCCGCATGGCATTAGGCGCCACGCGCAACAACATTCTCACGATGGTGCTTCGCAGGGTTGCCTTGATGCTTGCGGCGGGCACAGTCGCGGGGCTGCTGCTGACTCTCATCGCGCGCAAGGTAATTGGGATGGTGATCTACTTCGAAGCAGAGAAAGAGGCCGGAGGCTTCCTGCTGCTGGCTTTGGCGCTAGTGGTCGCAGGGTTAGTTGCGGCATTGATTCCGGCCGCGCGCGCCGCTTCCATTGAACCCATGCGGGCCTTGCGTGCGGAGTAGGTACCAGAAGCCGTTTGAGCCGAGGCAGAGAGGACAGGCACGATGAATCAGTTGTTGCAGGACATTCGCTTCGCAGTTCGGCAGTTGCGCAAGGCGCCCGGCTTTACACTCACGGCGATCATTACGCTGGCTCTCGGCATCGGCGCCAACACGGCAATCTTCACGCTGGTGCACGGCATCCTGCTTCGCTCGCTCCCGGTTACGGACCCATCGCGTTTGATCCGCATCGGCGACAACGACGACTGTTGCGTGGAGGGCGGTTTTCCGGGAGGCGCGGGCGACTCGGGCGACTTCACCATTTTTTCGACCGACCTATACCAAAATCTACGCGCCAACACTCCGGAGTTTGAGCAACTGGCCGCGGTGCAGGCCGGGCAATGGGAGTGGAGCGTTCGCCGCGGTAACCAGCTGCCCAAATCGCTGCATGCCGAGTTTGTTTCAGGAAACTACTTCACCACGCTCGGCCTCGGCGCCTATGCGGGCCGAGTCTTCTCCGATGCCGACGACACGGCCGGGGCAGCGCCCGCAATCGTGCTCAGCTACAAAATCTGGCAGGGCGAGTATGCGGCAGACCCGTCGATCGTGGGCTCAACACTCTACATTCAGACCAAACCATTTACGGTTGCAGGCGTTGCGCCGCCCGGGTTCTTCGGCGACCGCGTCACCGACAGCGCCCCCGACATCTGGATGCCGATCCAGATGGAGCCGTACGTCCGCGGAGACAGTTCGATTCTCCATCACCAGGAGTCGCATTGGCTCTACTTGCTGGGCCGGGTACGCTCTGGAACCAACATCGCTGCACTGCAAGCCAAGATCACCGTTACGCTGCGCCAGTGGCTTTACACGCGCCCAATTCTCACTGCCAATGGAGGCGCGTCCATCATTCCAAAAATGCATGTGGTGCTCACGCCAGGCGGCGGGGGGATACAAAACATGCAGCAGCAGACGGGCAAGGGCTTGAAGATGCTGATGATTCTTTCATCGGTGGTTCTGATTATTGCCTGTGCGAACATTGCGAATCTTTTGCTCGCGCGCAGCACCATGCATCGCGCGGATGTTGCGCTGCGCATGGCCCTCGGTGCGGGACGCGGTCGCGTCATCCGCCAGGTTCTGACCGAGAGTGTACTGCTGAGCTGCGTCGGCGGAATCGCAGGGCTGCTTGTTGCCTTTGCCGGCTCGCATGCCATCCTCGGCCTCGCATTTCCAGATGCGCACAACATGCCCATCGATGCCAGTCCATCGCTTGCTGTGCTGGGCTTTGCCTTTCTGGTCTCACTCATCACCGGTATCCTGTTCGGCACTGCGCCTGCTTGGATCTCGTCGCATGCACAGCCCGCGGAAGCCTTGCGCGGCGCAAACCGGGCTACCCGCGATCGCTCATCGCTGCCGCAAAAGGCTCTTGTTGTTTTTCAAGCGGCGTTGTCGCTCGTGCTGCTGGCCGGCGCAATTCTGATGACCAAGACGCTGGTCAACCTGGAACACCAGAAGTTCGGAATTGCCACCTCGAACCGCTATGTACTTCACTTCGATCCCGCGGGTGCGGGCTATACGATCGACCGCCTTCCCGGACTCTATCGCCAGATGGAAGATCGATTCTCGGCTTTGCCTGGCGTGACCAGCGTCGGTATGGCGCTGTACAGCCCGCTTGAAGGCGACAACTGGGGCGAGTGCGTCATTCAGCAAGGCCATGCGGCTCCACGGCCCGGCGACCGTTGCGGTTCTTCCTGGGACCGGGTCAGCATGCATTTTCTCGACTCCGTCGGCGTCTCCATGGTGCGCGGCCGCGATTTCACTGCGCAGGATACAGATGCCTCTCCGCAAGTTGTCATCGTGAACCAGGCCTTCGTCAAACACTTCTTCCCCAACCAGGATCCAATCGGTCAGCACTTTGGAATTGACGACGTAAAGAACTCCGGCAGTTGGGAGATTGTCGGGGTCTTCTCTGACTTCAAGCTGAACAACCCGCGCGACGAGGTGCACCCCGTTTATCTGCGCCCTCTGACGCAGCGATTCGCCTACCACGACGCCAACATGGATTCAGGCGAAACTCAGTCCATGTTCATCGACTCCATGATCCTCAGCTTCAGCAGGCCGCAGGAAAATGCCGATGCGCTGATCCGCCAGACGCTGGCTGGTATCGATCCAAATCTCACCGTGTTGGACCTGCGCACGCTCGATGCACAGGTGGCCGGCAATTTCAATGAGGACCGGCTTGTGGCGCAGCTTTCGAGTCTCTTTGGCATCTTGTCGCTCATCCTGGCCTCGGTTGGACTCTACGGCGTGATGTCTTACTTCGTGGCTCGCCGCACGAGCGAGATTGGCATCCGCATGGCGCTTGGCGCCACCCGAGGAAATGTTGTGACGCTGGTTATGCGGGGCGTGTTGTGGCAGGTCCTCATCGGGTTGGCGCTGGGCATTCCTGCCGCGCTCTACGCGGGCTACCTGATGAAGAGCCTGCTCTATGGCGTGGGAACGTACGACCCGTGGGCGCTGGCCGGCGCACCCTTGATGCTGGTGCTTTGCGCCGCCGCTGCGGGCTTCATTCCGGCGCGCCGCGCTGCTTCCATTGAACCAATGCAAGCGCTGCGCACGGAGTAGAGGAGACTTTTTGTATGATCGAGCTTTTCCACGACGTTCGCTTTGCGTTTCGCCAGTTGCGCCGCGCACCGGCCTTTGCGCTCACTGCAATCGCGACTCTGGCACTGGGCATCGGCGCCACCACGGTGGTCTACAGCATTGTGGATGCAGTGCTGCTGCGCCCACTGCCGTATCCGCATGCGGAGCGCCTTGTCGAACTCGACAGTCTGGAAAACATGGCTGGCGGAGCGACGCGCGCCAATGATACCTCCTATCCAAACTTCTTCGATTGGCGCTCACAGGCAAAGAGCTTTCAATCTATGGCCAGTTACAAGTCGAACGGTTTTACTCTGGCCGGTCTCGCGGGGAGCCCCGCTCGTCGCATCACGGGCATCATGGTCAGCTCCGATTTCTTCTCCACGCTGGGCGTTCAACCCATACTGGGCCGGGGATTCCTTCGCGAAGAGGAGCAGGCGGGGAACCGCTCTGTCGTGATTGGAAACGAATTGTGGCATCAGCAGTTTGGAGGGGCAGAGGGTGTGGTGGGCAAGACTCTACTTCTGAACGAAGAAGCCTACTCAATTGTTGGCGTGATGCCGCGCGGCTTTCTGTTTCCTCTTTCTGTTCCCGATGCACAAGTGTGGGTAACTTCGGCGCGCGATGCTGAGGGCCCGGGTGCATCCGCAACGCAGCGCGGCTATAACCAGTTGGACGTAGTCGGCCGTCTACGCGAAGGCGTAACGCTGGAGCAGGCGCGTGCAGAGTTGAATACTGTGCAACAAGGGATGGCGCTGCGTTATCCGGACGATGACAAGAACATGACCTCGGTCACCGTCGTGCCTGAATTGGATGCTTTGGTCGGCGACGCGCGTAAGCCGTTGCGCATTCTGTTTGCGGCCGTGGTCCTTCTGCTTTTGATCGCCTGCGCCAACGCGGCCGGCCTGTTTCTCACTCGTACCAGCAGTCGCATCGGCGAACTGTCCGTTCGAGCGGCGCTGGGAGCGAGCCGGGTAAAGTTGTTGCGTCAACTGATTGTTGAGGCGCTCTGCCTCTCACTGTGCGGTGGACTGTTGGGTGTCGGTATCGCAGCATTGGCGCTGAAGGCCGCTCCGGTGTTGCTGCCCGCCAACCTGGTTCGTTCGCAATCCATCGCCATCAACGGAGCCGTGCTTGGTTTTGCACTTTGGGCCGCATTCATCACCGGGCTCGTATTCGGTGTGCTGCCTGCATGGCGGATCTCGCGCCTTGATCCGACGCTTGCATTGAGTGAGAGCCGCCGCGGTGCAACTGCGGGTCGCAGGCAACATAGCATGCATGGCGCGCTGGTTGTGGCTGAAACCGCATTGAGCCTGGTGCTGCTGGTCGGCGCGGGGCTGCTCATGCGGAGCTTCGATCACGTGTTACATGTGGACCCCGGATTTGCCCCACAGCACATGCTTACCTTCCGCGTCTCTGCGCCAGACAAACGCTACGACGACGAGCAGCGCGTCGCCCTGTTCAATCGCATCATGACAAGGCTGCAAGCACTACCAGGGGTGCAGTCAGTGTCGGCTGCGTTTCCATTGCCGCTCACCGGCAGCAACATCCAGATTGGCTTTTCGATTCAAGGCCAGCCAGTTCCCAAAGGCGATGAACCGAGTGAGCGGGTCAGCGTAATCGCACCACACTTTTTTGAGACCCTGCACATCCCGGTGCTTCGTGGGCGACTGTTTCGCGCGGAGGAGCAAACTCAGAAGGGACAGCCGGTCGTGATTGTCAACCAGGCCTTCGCAACAAAGTACTTCGGGAAACAAGACCCCATTGGCCAGCACATGCGCTCCGGACTTGGAATCGGAGAGAATCCGCCCATGCGAGAGATTGTTGGTGTGGTTGGCGATGTCAAGCGCGCGAATCTGACTGAAGCGGACAAGCCCGAATACTACATCCCGATTGAGCAGGCGCCAATCACCGCTCCTGCGGTGGCCATGCGGGTTAGCGGAGATGCGGCAAGCTATGAGAGCGCTGTGCGCGGCGCTGTGGCTGAGATAGATCGCGGCCTGCCCGTCTACCGGTTGCGACCTTACGCGGACGACATGGCACGGACCACCGCACAGCAACGATTTCAGACTTACCTGATTGGGTCGTTTGCAGCGATTGCGCTGCTGCTTGCCGCAATTGGGCTGTATGCGCTGTTGAACTACATGGTGGTGTTGAGAAGGCCGGAGCTTGGATTGCGCATTGCACTGGGAGCGCAGAGGTCAAACGTTCTCACTCTGATTCTGACAAGAGGTCTGCTGCTGTCGGGAGGGGGCCTGATCCTCGGGCTCATCTCTTCGGCGTTGATCACGCACTCTCTTGCCGGCATACTCTTTCAAGTCAAGGCGCTCGATCCATTCGTGTTTGCCGCTGTGTCGGCAGTGTTGTTGCTGGTCGCGGCGCTGGCCAGCCTCGTACCGGCATACAGGGCATCCCGCCTCGACCCGATTGAGACGCTGCGAATGAATTAGCCGGCGGCGAAAAGTGAGAGAGATGAGCAAGAAAAACCGCGGAGGAACTCGATGAACGCGCTGCTTCAGGACATTCGCTTCGCTCTGCGCCAGTTGCGCAAGTCACCCGCCTTCACCGTCACCGTCATCGCCACTCTGGCCCTCGGCATCGGCGCCAATGCGGCTGTGTTCACCCTGTTTGACCAGGTGCTGCTGCGCATGTTGCCGGTCGATAAGCCCAAAGAACTGGTCCGCTTTGAATGGAACGGCGCATTTAATGGCTCCATGAGCAGCTTTGGCGGCAACAGCGAAGGCCATCAGAATTACTTTTCCTATCCGATGTACAAGGACCTGCGAGATCGGAACCAGGTTTTTGCCGGGATGCTGGCCGCGGACAGGGCCGGCGTCGGCGTTACCTGGCACAATCAGGCCGAGAGTGAAGACGCCGAAATTGTCAGCGGCAATTACTTCCAGTTATTGGGCCTGAAGCCGGCGCTGGGGCGGCTGTTGACGCAGCAGGATGACACAGCGAAAAATGCGAATCCTGTTTTGGTGCTCAGCTATAACTACTGGAAGACGCGGTTTGGCGCGGCAGGCGACGTAGTGGGCCAGACTATATTGATCAACGGCCATTCCTTCACCATCCTCGGAGTGGCGCCTGATAATTTCGACTCAGCTATCGGAGGATATCGACCCGGCGTTTTCTTGCCCATCAGCATGAGCGAGATTGCTATGCCCTGGACTGCTCCGCTGGATAACTTGACCAACCATCATTCTGCATGGCTCACGCTGGTCGCCCGGCTCAAGCCCGGCGCAACACTGGCGCAGGCACAGGCCAGTATGGGGCCGCTGTGGCATGCGTTGCGCACCGGCGAGTTTACTTCTTCGAAGCCGCAAAGCGAGCGATTCCGCAGGAGGTTCATCGATGAATCGCATATCAAGGTCCTTGACGACTCAAGAGGTTTCAACCCGGGTCGAATTGATTTGCAGAAGCCCCTTGTGATTTTGATGGGCATGGCGGGGCTGCTTGTTTTCCTGTGCGCCATCAACGTTGCTACGCTGCTGTTGTTGCGCGCCGCAGGCCGGGTGCGCGAGATGTCAATGCGCTATGCGCTGGGAGCGCGTCGCAATCGGATCATTGTCCAGCTCCTGGTTGAAGGTGGAATCCTCGGGTCGGCAGGTGCCGCGGCTGGGCTCGTTGTTGGACCCATCGTTGCCACCTTGCTGGTTCGGCTGCTTACAAATTCAGATCCGGGGCAGGAGCCATACTCAGCGTCGATCGATGCGCGGATATTGCTGTTCACACTTGCTGTTTCGATGTTGGCGAGCCTGCTGTTCAGCGTCGTTCCGGTCTTCCACTTCCTGCGGCCTGACCTCGCAAACGCGTTGCGGCAGAACTCGGGAACGGCATCCAAGACTTCGCAGCGATTCCGCAAGCTCGCGGTTGGCGCGCAGATTGCGCTGAGCGTGATGCTGCTTGGCGGCGCTGGGCTCTTTGTCCGTACGCTGGACAACCTGCATCATCAGGACGTGGGATTTGAGACGGCGAATCTAACTACGTTCTCGCTGGACCCGTCCAGCTCTGGCTATGGCGAAGACAGAGCGCGGCAGATTGTGAATAGCTCCGTGGATGCACTGCGCAGCATCCCCGGTGTGGCTTCAGTGGCCGCCACAAACGACCCTGAACTCTACGGAAGCAACAACAGTTCCAACTTCTCGATTCAGGGATACAAGCCGTCTGAAGAAGAAGACATGAACTTCGAACAGCCGCGCACCACGTCGAACTATTTTTCCACGCTGCATCAGCCGATTCTCGCGGGGAGGGAATTTGCGGCATCGGACACGATGGGCCAACCGAATGTTGCTGTCGTGAATCTCGCATTCGCGAGGCGGTTCTTCGGCTCTCCTCAAAATGCAATCGGGCGGGCCATTGCCGAGGGTGCGGGGGACGACATCAAGTACGATACAACCATTGTTGGGGTGGTCGGCAATATCAAACACACCGATCTGCGCACTGAACTGGGAGGGGCTGTTTATCTGCCATACGAGCAGCAGAAACATCCTGGAGGAGTCGTAATTTACCTGCGTACCATCCAGGCGCCTGAGTCCGTTGAGCCAGCTATCCGCGATACCATGCATCGGGTCGATCCCACACTGGTAGTGGATCAACTGCGGACCATGGATGATCAGGTGGCCCGCAGCGCATCGGACGAGCGTGCACTTGCGTTCCTCGCGATTGGCTTTTCGGTGCTGGCCATGCTGCTGGCCGCGGTTGGTCTCTACGGCGTACTGGCCTACTCCACTGAGCAGCGCACGCGCGAAATTGGCGTCCGCATCGCACTCGGTTCGCAGCGGTCCAAGGTCGTTCTGCTGGTGGTGCGTGAGATGGCGGTCATTGCCGCCATTGCTGTTGTGGTGGCTCTGCCGTCTGTGGTTGGACTGGCGCAGCTTTTCCGCAGCCAACTCTACGGCGTTAAAACTTTTGATCCAATCACGCTGGGTGGCGCAACGTTCCTGACCGCGGTCATGGTGGTCCTGGCCGCGGCTCTGCCTGCACGGCGCGCTGCAATGGTGCAGCCGATGAAAGCGCTGCGCAACGAGTAATGGGAAGAACTGCTTTGAGATCGGAGTAACACATGATTGAACTGAAAAACATTGAACGCAGTTACAAGACCGGACATACTGAAACCTGGGTTCTGCGGCAGGTTCGGCTCACCATCAACGAGGGCGAGTTCGTCACCGTGATGGGGCCGTCCGGGGCAGGGAAGTCGTCGCTGCTGAACGTGTTGGCCCTGCTGGATGATGGCTGGCTCGGCGAGTACTGGTTTGGCGATGTGCCGGCGCACAAGCTGAACCGCAAGCAGCGCGCAGACCTGGCACGACAGCGCATCGGTATGGTCTTCCAGAGTTATCACTTACTCGACGATCTAACTGTCGCGGAGAATATCGACTTACCGCTGAGTTATAAAAACCTCCCCGCAAAAGAACGCCAGGGTATGGTGGCCGACATTCTAGATCGCTTCCAGATTGTAGCCAAGAAGGACCTTTATCCGAACCAACTCTCCGGCGGGCAACAGCAACTGGTGGGCATCGCGCGTGCCGTGGTGCATGCGCCGGCGCTGCTGCTGGCTGACGAGCCTACGGGCAATCTGCATTCCACACAAGCGCGCGAGATCATGGAGTTGTTCTGCCAGCTCAACCGCCAGGGCACAACCATTGTCCAGGTTACTCACTCTGAAGAGAATGCCCGTTACGGCAAGCGTCTGCTGGAACTGCGTGACGGCTGGCTGACGCGCGACGAAGTAGTGGAGCCGCGAACAACGGAGGTTGGTGCCAAGTGAATTCTTCCCGGAAGAGATCGACAAATTCGGTATCGGCAAAGGCCACACAAGCAATTACGGCAATCCTTCTGCTGCAGATGAACCTGGCGTTGGCAACGGCGCCGGCTGCCGCTCAGCAGGCTCCGCAAAATCAACAGGGCCAGGCCGCTCCAACACAAGCTGTGCCAGAGGCTCCTGCGGTCGCGACCAAAAGCACCGCTGCGGCGCCTGCCTCGCTGGCGCAACAGATGAAGCAGGACCAGCCGCCGCTGTTCGCTCCGCCGCAGCCGTTTCATGTGCCCATGCCGCACTCGCGCAACCCGCTTGCGCCTTATGTGCCCAGCACCGTGCCTGAACTGGACATGAGCAATTCGCCACGACTGCAGAACCTCATCCGCGATGGCAAGATCTATATTTCGCTCCATGACGCCATCGCGGTGGCCATTGAGAACAACCTCGACCTGGCCTACTTTCGCTATAACTTTCCCATCGCCCAAACAGATATCCTGCGCACCAAAGCGGGCAGCCCCGCGAATGGCGTCAACACTTCCATCGTCCAGGGCACTCAGGGCGGTTTCGCCGCTTCCACCGGCGGCGGCGGCGGCTCATCCGGATCGGGATTCTCCGCAGGCAGCGGCGGTATCGTTACCTCGACCCTTGGCGCAGGTACCAGCGTTTCGTCGTTCGATCCCTACCTTACCTTCCAGGGATATGTCGATCACACGGTCACCCAGGAGGCCAACGAGATTACGACAGGTGTGCCGACGTTGAAAAACAACACGATTGAGGTGCTGTCGACTTACTCCCAGTCGTTCCCCATCGGCACGGGCATCCAGATCAACTATCTCGGCCAGCGTGTAGCCAGCAACACACCGTACAACCTGATCAATCCCGAGCTGTATTCCAATTTTCAGCTGATAATTTCCCAGCCCATTCTCGCCGGCTTCGGCGTCTCCACAAACGAGCGTTTTATCCGCATTGCCAAACGCAACTCGCAGATTACCGACCTGGCTTTCAAAGCACAAGTCATCGCGACCGTGACTCAGGTCGAGAATATCTACTGGGATCTTGTGAATGCCTACCAGGGCGAGCAGATCAGCGAGCGCTCTCTCGGCTTTGCCAACAAGAATCTCTCCGACGATCAGAAGCAACTCGAACTCGAAGCCATCCCCGCGATGCAGGTGATGACGGACCAGTCTGCCGTGGCTACTGCCGAGGGGAACCTGACGGTAGCGCGCGCCAGCCTTCGGCTGAACGAACTGCTGATGAAGAATGCGCTCACCAAGGTCGACGACCCTACAATCGACGAAATGCCGGTGATTCCGCTCGATCTGCAGGGAGACGCCGATCCCGATTCCGACAAGCCTATCGACGACCTGATATCCGAAGCCGAGAAGAAGCGGCCCGAAGTCGCCATTTACCAGATGCAGGCCGATGTGCAGAAGCAGGCACTCAAGGACATCAACAGCGAGCTTTTGCCGACGCTCAACATGTACGGCCTCTATGCCGGCGCGGGCACTGCGGGTCCCGTGAACCCCTTGTGCAACTCCAGCACACAGGACTGCTCCACCAATCTGCCCACGGGCTTCCCGGGCATGTTCGCGAACACATTCAATTACTCGTCCCCGGAATACCGAGTCGGAGTAACGCTTTCCATCAATCTGCGCAACCGCCAGGCCAAGGCTGATCAATTTCGCGCTGTACTGCAGTACCGCCAAAGCCAGATATCTTCCGAGCAACAGCAGAAGGGCATTCGCTTCGACGTTCGCAACTCGAAGTTTGCGCTGGAGCAGGCGCAGGCGCATGTCGACGCGGCGCAGAAGGCGCGCGATCTGGCCCAGAAAACCTTCGACATCACCAAACAGGAACAGTTGCTCGGCGCCAAATCCGGTCTCGATACGTTGAATGCGGAAAGCGCGCTGGCTCAGGCCGAGTTGGCTTTGGACGCCGCAAAAACTTCCTTCGAGAAAGCGAAGGTGGATATCGACCGTGCAACCGGCGAGACGCTGGAGCGGACCGGAGTCTCCATCGACGATGCAAAGTTGGGCGTCGTCACTCGCGCGCCGTAGAATTACTGAGGACCACCATGCTCTCGGTCACAACGGCGGAAGCGAATGCCGGTTCCATGCAATTCGGCAAAGGCCAGGAGGCGAACCATTCCAACTAAGCAAGAGAAGATTCGGGTTCTGGTTGCCGACGATCAGCCGCACATTCTTGAGGCCGTCGAGCTGCTGCTCGCTCCGCAGGGCATCGCGGTAGACTGCGTGCGCTCGCCACAACTGCTGCTTGAGGCGCTGGGGCAGGCCGACTACGATGTGCTCCTCATCGACCTGAACTATACCCGCGATACAACCTCCGGACAGGAAGGGCTCGATCTGCTCGCCCGCGTTCAGGAGTTCGATTCGCGCCTGCCGGTGATTGTGATGACTGCCTGGGGCAATATCGACCTGGCGGTTGAATCCATCAAGCGCGGCGCACGCGACTTTGTGCAAAAACCATGGGAGAATGAGCGCCTGGTGTCGCTGATTCGCGTGCACGCCGAGTTGCACTCCGCCTTGCGCCGCGCTCGTCATCTGGAATTGGAAAACCGCCTGCTGCGCGCCGAAGGCATGCCGGAGTTTGTTGCCGGCGCGCCTGCCATGCAACCGGTGCTCGAACTGATTGCGCAGGTCGGCCCCTCAGACGCCAATGTACTTATCACCGGAGAGCACGGCACCGGCAAGGAGATTGTCGCCAAGCTCCTTCACGCCGCATCGCCCCGCTCGCGCATGGCCCTGGTCGCGGTCAATGCCGGCGGCCTGCCCGAAGGGACATTCGAGAGCGAAATCTTCGGTCACGTCAAGGGCGCCTTCACTGACGCGCGCACCGATCGCATCGGCCGCTTTGAGCTGGCCAATGGCGGCACCCTGTTTCTGGATGAGATTGCCAACGTCCCCATGCGGCAGCAGGCCAAGCTGCTGCGCGTGCTTGAAACCGGCGAGCTGGAGCGTGTGGGTTCTTCGCAGACCCGGCGCGTCGATGTCCGCATCCTCTCCGCCACCAACGCCCTGCTGCACGATGAGGCCAAGGCGGGCAACTTCCGCGAAGACCTCCTCTTCCGCATCAATACTGTCGAAATTCATCTGCCCGCACTGCGCGAACGCCGTGAGGACATTCCCTTGCTGGCGGCGCACTTTCTCAATCGCAGCCGCACGCGCTACCGCAAGCAGGTAAAGGATTTTTCATCCGCGGCGATGCAGCACATGATGCAATATCCGTGGCCGGGCAATGTACGCGAGCTTGAGCACACGGTCGAGCGCGCCGTGCTGCTGTGCCGCGGCGAAGAGATTGAGCCGGCCAACCTGGCCATCGCTGCTCAAAAATCTGCCCCGCAGTCATTTGAGAATATGAGTATCGACGAGGTCGAAGCGCTGCTCATTCGCAAGGTGCTCCGCCGCTGCGACGGCAACATTTCGCAGGCCGCCGAGTCGCTCGGGCTCAGTCGCGCCGCGCTCTATCGCCGCATTGAAAAATATGGCCTCTGAGAAAGCGGTTCGAAGGCGGCACCGCTCGGCTATTGGCCGAGCCTGGCTTTATTGCCTGCTGCTTACACTGCCCGCGTTCCTTCTCGCCGCAATATTCCTTTATCAAAAAGACATCGCCCTCGCGCCGGCGCTGCTGGTGATCGGCTGCCTGCTGCACTATCTCGTGATCGTCGCGGCTGCACTCGTTGAGGGGCTGGTGCGCCCGCTGCAAACGCTCTCCAATGTCGTTTCATCTCTGCGCGAGGGCGACTACTCCTTCCGTGCGCGAGGGGCCAGTTCACAGGATGCATTCGGTGAGCTTGCGGCCGAAGTAAACGCATTGGCCGACCTGCTGCAAAAGCAGCGCGTTCGCTCGCTGGAAGCAACCGCCCTGCTGGCGCGCATCCTTGAAGTCATGCATGCGCCGCTGTTTGCCTTTGATCGCGACAATCTGCTTCAGCTTGTAAACAACGCCGGAGTGAAACTGCTTGGCCTCACCCAGGCTCGCAGCTTCGGCCGCACGGCGCGCGAACTTGGCCTGGAAGAACTGCTTGGAGCTGCCGATCAAAGCATTCACTCCTTCGGCCTGAAAAGCACGCGCTGGCTGCTGCGCAAGGCCGTTTTCCGCCAGGACGGTGTGCCGCACACGCTGCTGCTGCTGGCCGACGTGAGCCTGCCGTTGCAGGAAGAGGAACAGATCGCCTGGAAGCGCCTCATCCGCGTGCTCGGCCATGAGCTGTCCAACTCGCTTGCACCCATCAAGTCCATCGCAGGCAGCCTGCTGGCCAGGGTTGACAACATGCGCGGCGAAGACGACACGCTGCGCGATTTCCGCCGCGGCCTGGGCGTGGTGGAGAGCCGTGCCGACGCACTCCACCGCTTTGTCCAGTCCTATCGCCTGCTCGCGCAGTTGCCTCCGCCGCAGTTCAAGCCAGTCGCGCTCGGCCCGCTGCTTGAGCGGGTCGTGATGCTTGAGCAGCGCTTGCCGGTGCAGCTTGAACCCGGCCCGCCGGTGATGCTTGATGCCGATCCCGATCAGCTTGAACAGATGCTCATCAATCTGCTGGCCAATGCGGCGGATGCATCGCTGGCCAACGGCGCGAATTCAGTTCTCACGACCTGGCGCCGCGAAGAGTCCGGTGTCCTCATCACGATTGAAGACCGCGGCATGGGCATTGCCAACGCGGAAAACCTGTTTGTGCCCTTCTACACCACCAAGCCCGCTGGCAGCGGTGTTGGCCTGGCGCTTGCCCAACAGATCGCTCGCGCCCATGGCGGCGAAATCGCCCTGGTCAATCGAGAAGACGGCGAAGGTGCGCGCGCTACTATTCACTTGCCCCAGACGGAGTCGTAGACATCCTGTTAAACCGACTCTTCGGGACCTCCGACTGAATCGATCTCGGTCGCAACAACGCAATTGCGCCCATCTCCCTTGGCCCGATAAAGGGCGGCATCCGCGGTTTGGATGAGAGCCTCATGGTCTCTCGTGAACCCTGAGGCAACGCCAAAGCTCGCCGTTATGGGAATCTCATGCTTGCCGTCATGGATGTATGCAGTCTCCACCGCGATCCGCAAGTCCTCCGCGCGGATGCGTGCACCGGCGAATCCGGAACCGGGCAAAATCAGCAAGAACTCTTCGCCGCCATAGCGGCCCACCCAATCGTAAGAGCGGACGGCGCGTTGCAGAATTGCGCCAATCTCTTTCAAAACCAGGTCGCCCGCGGGATGACCGAAGGTGTCATTCACACTTTTGAAGTGGTCCAGATCAACCAGGATCACACTCATCGGCGTGCCGTCGCGGCCGGAGCGGTCCACCTCCTGGCGCAACCGTTCCATGATGATGCGGTGATTCCACAAGCCGGTAAGATCGTCGTGCTCGGCATAGTGCCGCATCTGCTCGCGGGCCCGCATCAGCTCACTCTTCTCCTTTTCCAGATCGTCGGTCCGGCGCTGCACGGCTCGTTCCAGATTCCGCTTCTGCTGCACCAGCAGGTGAACGCTCCAGCGCCAGGCCAGCACCACTCCAAGCGCGGCCAGCAACACCAGCGCCAGTTTCAGCGGCCCGCTTTGCCACCAACGCGGCGTAATCACAAATGAAATCTCTCGCTGCGCAGAGACCGCCCCACCGGATGCATCCACCGCGACGGCCTGAAAGCTGTAAGGGCCCGGCTCCAGACGCGGGTAGCGAACGCTCCGCTCCGCGGTCTCCACCCAATCGGATTCAAGCCCCATGAGACGGTAGCGAATGCGAACATGGCTGGCGTCCCGATAGCTCAGCGTCGCCATGTCGATCGAGAGCGGGCTCGCGCTCCACGGTACCTCGGCTCCGCTTGCCAGTGCATCCGCACCGAACGTGACCTGTGAGAAGACCGGCGCCGGCGGCGGCCCGGCAGGGGCTGCCTGGGGATCCTTCAGGTGAGACAGGCCACCGGACGTGCCAATCCAGATGCTTCCGTCCGGGTCCTCTGACAGCGCATAGCTGTCGGCGTCATTCCAAATCAGCCCGTCCGCCTGGGTAAAGCTGCGCCAGGTATTCCCGTCAAACACCGAAACTCCAGCATCCTGACCCACCCACAGCCAGCCACGATGATCCACAAGAAGCGATACCACTTGCTCTGAAAGCAGGCGCGGGCGCACAACGTGTTCGGACTCCACCACCCGGTCGCCGGAAATCCGCATTCGCAACAGACCGGCGAACGTGCCCGAAGTCCAGAAAACCCCGCTTGCTCCGGCGGCAATCTGCGTCGGAATCAGCCCGGAAAGGCCGGGATCGATGCGATGCCAGCCGGACTCGTCCATCCTGTACATTCCCGAGTCCGTCGCGGCCCATAGGTGATTTGCCTTGTCCAGGGTCAGGCTGCTGAAACGCTGACGCGGCTGGGCCATTCCGGGCGCATCCACCAACTGTGGGGAGCGGTCCCCGGCCGTCGTGTCCACCCGGTAGAGCCCTGCGTCAGTGGCCACCCATAGGCCATGGCCGCCGTCGCTCAGCATGCAAAAAACCTCGGGTAGCTTCCACTGGGTTCCGGCCAGTGTTCTGGGGTCGATGCGCACCAGGTTCCCGGCTGCTGAGCCCATCCAGATGCCTCCGTCCGCTGTCTCGGCAAGTGAGGAAGAGCGCGCCGTCAGGATGCCCGGCTGCTGCCAGGGCTTGGGGTTGGTGGCCCCAGGGGCGAGCACGTCAAGGCCGGATTCAGTTCCGATCCACAGCCTGCCGGCGCGGTCCCGCAGCGTGGCCCAGACAATGTCGTCGCTCAAGCCGTTTGCCTCGGTATAGGCTTCCCACTCCTGCTGGCCCACCCAGCGCATCAGACCGTGCCCCACAACGCCAATCCACAACGACCCTTCGCGGTCTACAAAGAGCTCGGAAATGTCGTAGCGGGTGAGCCCGTTGGCGCTGGTCACCATGCGCCAGTGCCCGTTTTCCAACAGGCCAAACGCGGCCCCCTGTGAGGCGACGATCTGCCCATGGGCGTCCTCGGTCAGTTCCGCATAGGGCACAACGTTCGAGCGGCCGGGCAGATCGCGCAGCTCAAAGCGGTTATCAGCCGGAATGACCTCGCCCAGATGCAGGGAACTGCGAACCCAGATGTGGCCATCGTGCGCCAGGCGCAGATGGAGCCAGGGGCCCGCGGGCAGGTTGAGCACGGCCCGCAACAGCGTGGTTTTGCCACCTTTCAGACGGCACAGATCGTCGTCGCATCCGTACCAAAGGGATCCGTCCGGGGCCGCCAAAACGCTCCAGACCAGTTTCCCTTCCAGGCGCATCGGTTCTGCCGCCCAACTATCGGGGCCCATGCGCCGCAGCAGGAAGGCGCCGCTGCGGTCCGCCGTTACCACCTGGCCGGGGGCAATGGCGGTGAACACTGAACCAATGCGCTGGGAGAAATCGGTCACCGGCGCCGGCGGATGAATTTCAGCGAACTGGCCGTTCTTGCGCTCAAAATAAATGCCGTCGGTGGTGCCCACCAGCAGGGTTCCGTCGGCGCCGGCAAACAGGCTTTGCACCACGTGGCCGCGCAGTCCGTCCGCAGCCCCAAACTGATGGAACGCGCGCCCGTCGTAGCGGTAGAGACCGTTCTCGGTTCCAACCCAAAGATAGCCTGCCTGGTCCTGCGCCATGCAGTTGACGTTCAGGTTGCCCAGCCCTTCGGTGATCGAACTGAAACTGAACTCCTGGCACAGCGATGCGGAGGCGGATAAACCCAGCACCACAAGGGCGCAAGCCAAGGCTTGCAAGAATCCGGTCAGCCTTCGTGCCGTCGTGTGCAATGCGAACCCTTCACGCTGGAATGAGTTCACTATATACCCGGTCCGCAGCCTGAAAAGTGCTGTAAGAACCTGAAACAAGCAGTATTTATGTCAAGTCGCGCAGTTCGGTGGTGAACTCAGTCGCAAACCAGGGCGTCGTCCGGGAACCCGGCCGGCTCATCCTCGGGCTCTTGCCGCAGCGCTCCGCTGAGTTCCTCCGTGCGCCGCATCGCAAAGAACTGCTCCACCTGGCCCAGCACCTCCGCCCCGGTTCGGGCATGGTAGATGGCTGCCCGCAGCTTGGCGCCGCCCGGAACTCCATGCGTGAACCAGGTGGCAAACTGCTTCATCTTGCCCGCCGTCTCCCCCATGCGGTCGCTGCGTGGCAGGTCTTTGGTGGCCTCCGCTTCAGAAAGGAGCATCTGGAAGTAGGCGCGGATCATGTGATAGCGGTCTTCCACCGTGGGTCGCTCGTAGGTGCCGGTAGCTGTGTACTGGGCAATCTGGCGAAATATCCACGGGTTCGCCGGCGCCGCGCGCCCAATCATGACCGCATCGCAGCCGGTTTCAGCCACCATGGCGGCCGCGTCCTCAGGGGTGCGGATGTCGCCGTTGCCAATCACCGGAATGTTGACCGCCTGCTTGATTGCCGCAATCCACTGCCATTGCGCCTGCCCGCTGTAACCCTGCTCGCGGGTCCGCGCGTGCAGCGCGACGGCGTTCAGGCCTTCCAACTCGGCCATCCGCGCCAGGTCCACGCAAACTATCTGCTTCTCGTTCCAGCCCATGCGAAACTTGACGGTGAAGGGAATCGTCACCGCCTTCCGCACGGCCCGAAAGATCTCGCCGATCTTGGGCAGATCGCGCAGCAGGCCGGAACCGCCGTTGCAGCCGACCACGCGCTTGGCAGGGCAGCCGAGGTTCAAATCTACCGTGTCAAAGCCGGTATCCTGCACAATCCGCGCCGCTTCGGCCAGGGTTTCCGCATTCGAGCCAAAAAGCTGCGCGCCGATGGGGTGCTCATCGTCGTAGAAGGTGAGATAGCGGCGGCGCTTGGACTCGCGCATGCGGGAAAGGCCGTCGGCGGAGGTGAACTCCGTCATCAGCAGGCCGCAGCCGGACTGGGCGTTGGTGACCGTGGCGTCAACATTCTCGGCGTCCTGATCCTCGGGATCCTGATCTCTGATCTCTGACACCTGATCTCTGGTAAACAAACTGGCGTGGCGAATAAAGCGGCGAAACACCGTATCCGTGACCCCGGCCATGGGCGCCAGCACGGTGGCCGGAGCCACCAGCACCGTCCCCACGCGCATCTCCGCCGGCACCCGCGCTTCCGCGGGCATGGGGTGCTCAATGGGGTTGTCCCAATCCTTGTTTACGGTAAAGCCCTTGCCTGCCATAAAATGCCTTTGAGCTTCTGATGTCAGTTGCCTTCGACACTACTCACGGAACTCCCAGTTTGCAATGTGTTCGGCAACAAATTGATCGGCCAGCTCGACGATCTCTTTCGAGGAACGGAAGCGCTCTGCTTTGAGAATGACTCGGATCTGAAACTTAGGATCGTCTTCGGTCAAATCCACATATAGAATCCCGATTCGGCCTACGCCGTCCTCGGCAAGCGCTTCTCGTGTAATCTCATCTCCCTGTTTGAATATGCGCGTATCTGGTTCGTCGTTTACCACGACTACATAACGGTAGTGGCTCTGAAAAGTTTTGAATTCGCCCATCGATTCATGGACTTTCCTGGCTACTTCAACCATTATGCCGTCTTCGATGTATCTGCCAGGACCGCGATTTACCATACGAACAGCATGAACATCTCCCGAGCCTGAGCGGTCGATGGCAAGCACATCAACCTTCTTGCCGTTGAACTCCGCATCGAGATAGACCTTGGGGAAGAGCAGTTTGTGAACCAGGAATTCCTGTACGACGTTCATGGCCCTGCCGCGTTGTTGTAGTTCTTGAACTTCAGTCATCTCCCCACCCCTCAATCTTCAATTTCTTGCCCGTTTCCTCGGCCCAGAGCGCGAAACGCTCGGCATGTTTCACAATTTCTTCGACTTCATTTTCTCTTACCATTGCGGGAGCATAGGCAATCCTGCTCTTTTTGGCGAGCAGGTTTCCGAGATGTTCCGTCCCTCGTAAGCTTTCAATCTTGCCTTTCAGACACCTTTTCAGATCTTCCGTCGCGCTGCCATGATTTTCCGACGAAACCTTCGAACTGCCCAAGCCAATTCTCAATGCATCGCAATACGAAATCGCGCAGTGAATCCCAAGCAGCGCCGGTGAGTGCCTGAATTGGACAACATTTTCGCCTAGAATGTATGCCTCCGCGTTTACGAGGATTTTCATCCCTTCGAGAAGGTCTCTTGCTCGGCCTAAGAAGTGCTGGACCTCAACGGCGATCATATCGGCATTCTCGCATAATCACGATACAAAACACCTGGTTCAACTCGGCAACTCACCAACTTCATAGACGAACGGCTTGCCACGCGACTCCGGGTCCCAGCCCGCCGCAATCGCTTCGCGAATGTGGTCAGTAACTTTGGAAGCGGCGATGGGAGGCCGGAAGGTCAAAACGGGTGTCGCATAGCCATTTTGATGCTTTCTTACCGCGGGGTATTCGAGATAAAGCTCGCGGCGCACCAGCCCCACCACCTGGACATGAATGGCCAGCCCGACCGCCTTGTCGTCATCGGTCCAGTTCTGCTCGCGGTGCAGCCGCCAGATCAACGGCACGCCGTCAATCGTCACCGTGGACTGGATTTGGCGCTTTGTGTTTCGCATAGGTGCGGATCTCGCTTTTTGTATCCAGAAGCGGGCCGTGCCTAAATTCGCACTTCGATATCTGGACGACTCGTTGCCAGGAACCTGATTTCGATCGTTTTGAGTTTTGCAGGATCGACGCGAAATCGTTCAGGGGCAATGACCAACTCGGCAGTAGGCGGTTCTTTTCCTTTTTCCGTGACGGTGATAATACCCAGGCGTCCGATACCATCTTCAGGAAACAAGCCGAAATGCCCGAGTTCTCCAATTGCCAGATCAAGGCTCTTGGTGGGAATTGCTAGGTATCGGTAGTGAGCGGGCATGGACATAACCTGAAGATGAATGCCCTTGAGTTTCTCGCTGAATTTTGCATAAAACTTTTTGTATATCTCGTTGTACTCCGTTGAGTTGGATCGATTCGGCTGCTTGCCCTCGAAAGGGTTGAGATCGCGTTCCAGCTTGATCTCGACGGCGTGCAGGTCGCCTGCACCGCCGCGATCGACCGCAAGTACGTCCGCCTTGATAACGGAAGAAGGTGGTTCCAAATAGATGTTGGGAACGGACAGCTTCCGCCGCAGCAGTTCCGCGACTGCATTGATCGCGCGCCCTTCCCTCTGGCGCAACGTCAACTCGCGGGTTTCTTCTTTTACGGTCATGACGATGTCCTTCCTTCTCGTCTTTGCAGAGTTCGTTCCGCCCAGGCCTCAAATCGCTCAGCGGCTATGCATAGAGTTATGATCCAATCACTCTCGACCTGTTTTTCGCCGTACGAGATGTCTGTTTTGGCACTCAAGAGCCTTTGGAGATGGACGATCCCCTGATGGTCGATTTTAGCCCCAGTGCAAGCTCGTTTCAGTGCGGTTATAGCCTCGCGATGGTCCTCACCGCGTGATCGAACGCCCCCCAGTCCTATCACCACGGCGTCGCTGTAGGAGATTGCACTGTGCACTGCCAGCAAAGCGGCGGCGGAACCATACGCTGACAGGTCTTCCTGACAGAGCTTCATCGCGTCGGCAAGCTGCGTAGCCCTACGGTGATAGACGGCGAAACGCAACTCGATCATGTATACCCATCATCGTCTACGAAAAGGCCCCCGCCGCAGCGGAGGCCTTCTCGTGCTATCCGGCTGATTCGGCTTCGGTTACTTGGCCGCTGGTGCCGCCGCTGTTTGGCTGTCGGCCTTGGCGTACTTGCGGCGGAACCGCTCCACGCGACCGGCCGTGTCTACCAGGCGCTGCTTGCCGGTAAAGAACGGGTGGCAATTGGAGCAGATTTCCACGTGAATGTCGCCCTTGTGGGTCGAACGAGTCTCAAAATTGTTTCCGCAGGCGCACATAACCCGCACCGCACCGTAGTTGGGATGAATCTTTTCCTTGGGCATCGCTAAAGACAAACCTTTCCCTGCAATCTTCCTTGTCTATTGTAGGGCCAATCGGGCAGATTAGCAATGAAGCGCAGCAATCAAGCAGCCAGGAACCAGGTCCCTGAACCCCAGGGCAAACGCATTTTGAAAATCGATCGAACCACGGAATGTGCCTTCCGGCAGGCCTGCAACCCGATCCCCCATACCCCATCCAAAAAAAAGCAAGCCCCTCCCCCGACTGACTCTGACTAACCTACTTAAATACAACAACTTCCACCCACGCCAAATGTGCAGGCAATTACCCCCTTTTGGCGCACAATCCTAGTAGAGGTGTTTCGCATGCCAAAATCGTCCAGCAAAACGCAACCTGCACCCTCGCCCTCGCCAATTCCATCGCCCCGCCTTTGCCCCTG
>Ga0302187_10000505_pt1 | contig 36185 bp, 34 predicted proteins | sample II_Bog_E1_3_FD_202120 | JGI IMG/M metagenome (GOLD analysis project Ga0302187, IMG submission 202120) | Peat permafrost microbial communities from Stordalen Mire near Abisko, Sweden - II_Bog_E1_3 | ecosystem: Environmental > Terrestrial > Soil > Wetlands > Peat | place: Sweden: Abisko...
GGCGATCGCGCCCCAGCCCCGATCCGAACACCAGATAGCCATCGGGAATGTCGTGCAGAATGACCGGCGCGCGGTCCTGCACCACGCGGCCCAGTAAGCCGTCCTCCAGCCCGAACCGATCGACGATCCGCGCATCGCGCGGCACCCCGCTGGTGGCGATGCCGTGGAACAGCACGCCATCGCCGGCATAGATCGCCCCCGCCGGCGCGCCCAGATAGCGGGTGAGGAAATCGAGGATATTGGCGCCGAGTCCTTCGGGGCTCTGATCGCCCAGCATCGCCGCCGCGAGTTCGGCCTGCCCGGCCTGCTGCCACTGCTGGCGGTCGCGCGCGGCGGCGGCGCGCTGGATCAGCCAGCCGACCAGCAGCGTCAGCAGCACCCCCAACCCGCACGAGAGCAATCCGCTGAGCCAGGCGGTGCGATAGGCGCCGGCCATCTCGTCGACGCGGATCTGGCGCAGGCGGGCCTCTTCCTCCTGCATCTGGTCGAGCTCGGCGCGGATCGCGTCCATCTCCACCTTGCCGTGATCGGTGGCCACCACCGCCAGCGCGGCATCAAGGCCACTGGTGCGGCGCAAGTCGATGGTCTGCTTCAGTTCGGCCAGCTTGGCATCGACATGCCGGTGCAGCACCGCCAGCCGCGCCTGTTGCGATGCGTTATCGCGGGTGAGCGTATCGATCGCGGCGATTTCCGGCCCCACGCGCAAGGCGGCGTCGGCATAGGGGCTCAGATAGGCCTCCTTGCCGGTGAGCACATAGCCGCGCTGGCCGGTCTCGGCATCCTGCACGGTCGAGAACAGCGCGTCGATCGCCATGATCACGTCATGCGAGTGCTGGATTTCTGCGGCATCGTCGCGCAGGACGTTGATGTTCGATGTGGCCACCACGCCGCTGAGCACGAAAAACACGACGACCAGGGCCAGCCCCGCCGCCGTGCGCCAATCGACGGCGCGCCCGGGTGTGGCGCTGGTGTTCGCAAAGCTGAACGAAGCCATGGATATCCTGCTGCTGAGGCCCCCCTCTGCACCCCCGGCTATCCCGGATTTTGCCATGCGAGGCAAAGCAAATCTGCGCAAAGATCCGTGGCGCGCGCCGCCGCCCCGGTTCAGAACAGGTAGCGCAAGGCGATCGCGGTGCGCGCATGATCGTTCACCGCGATGGCGCACTCGCCAAAGCGCGGCGCGCGCGGGCGCAGCGGTGGATTGGCGGAAAAGCCGAAGCCGCCGGTGGGAATGCCCAGCAGCGTCGGCAGGTGCCCGCTGCCGTTCTCGTCATGGAACACGGCTATGGCATAGCGCCCCGGCGGCAGGTCGGCAAAGTGCACATGCGCCGTGCGATCGGCGATCCCCGCCGATGCGCCCAGCCCCTGCGTCCCGCAATCGGGGAAAGCCGCGCCGGCGGGGCACAGCATCACCCGCACCACGCCGCGATCGCTGCGAAACCCCGTGACCGCCACGTCCAGCGTGGCGGGCGCGGCAACGGGGGCCTCAGCCGCGCTTGCCGATACCGCCATCAGTGCCGCACAACCGATCCCAGACGCGAAAGTACAATCCATAATTGCTCTGGTACCTCTCGTGATGGACATGATGATGACTGGCCGTGATCAGCCATCGCCCTGCCTTGCCATCAACGAGCCAGCGCGGAAAAATATCCCAGGCCATGTGATTGGTGACGCCCATCACCGTCATCACTGTCAACACCAGCCCCAGCACCGCGATGTGCAGCGGGATCGCCAGGATCAGCACCGGGATCACCACCGCCCCGGTCAGCGCCTCCCACGGATGAAAGCTCATCGCCGCCCAGGCGGTGGCGGGGCGGCTGGCATGGTGGACGCGGTGCATCGCCTTGAACAAGCGCGGGCGGTGCATCAACCGGTGCGTCCAGTAAAACCAGGTATCATGCGCCATCAGGCACAGCACGAACGACACCGGCAGCCACCACAGCGGCCATGCCCGCGCATCGCCATAAAGCCGCGTCCATCCCCGCGCGCGCCAGCCCCAGATCAACACCCCCGCCGGCACGCCATAGATCGCCGCGCTGGCCAGCGACCAGCCGATCTCGCGCAGGATCTGGGCGCGCTGGCGGCGATGGAGGCCGGGGCTGTGCCGCTCGCTGAGCCAGGCGAAGGCGCCGCTGACCACCAGATAGCGTACTGCCACGATGACGCTCATCGCGATCGCGGTGAGCGCGGCATCGCGCCATGGCTGAAGGGGCAGATTTGCGACCATCGGCTTTCCCTATCAGCCCGCACCGCCTAAGGCCATGCGCATGAGCAATCCCTTGATCATCGTCGGCGGCGGCCTCGCCGGATCGCTGGCCGCGCTGGCGATGGCGCGCGCCCAACCGGGGCGGCCGCTGCTGTTGCTGGAGGCGGGCGCGGTCTTCGGGGGCAACCATACCTGGTCGTTCTTCGATGGTGATGTGCCCGATGGGGCCGCCGGGCTGGTGGCGGAACTGGCGCCGGTGCGCTGGCCGCGGCACCGCGTGTTTTTTCCGGGGCGGGGGCGTGAACTGGCGCTGGCCTATAACGCGGTGGAGAGCCCGGCGCTCGACCGGCTGGTGCGGCGTGCGTTGCCGGCGGGGGTATGGCGCACGGGGTGCGATGTGCGCGCGATTGCGCCCGATAGCGTGGTGCTGGCCGATGGCACGGCGATTGCGGCGTGCGGTGTGATCGATGCCCGGGGCCCGCGCGCGATGCCGGGGCTGGACCTCGGCTGGCAGAAGTTCGTCGGCATCGAGTTCGCCGCCGCCGCGCCCGATCCCGCCTGCGCCACGGTGATGGACGCCTGCGTGGCGCAAAGCGATGGCTATCGCTTCGTCTACACCTTGCCGCTGGCGGCGGACCGGGTGCTGGTCGAGGACACGTATTACAGCGAAAACCCCGCGCTGGACGCGACCGAGGTGGCGGCGCGGGTACGTGCCTATGCCGCCGCGCAGGGGATCGCGGGCGCGGAACTGCGGCACGAGGCGGGGGCCCTGCCGATCATCATCGGGGGCGATCCCGCGCGGTTCTGGCCGGCGGAGGACGCGGTCGCGCGGATCGGCCTGGCCGGCGGCTTCTTTCACCCGATCACCGGCTACTCATTCGGCATGGCGTTGCGGATCGCCGGCGAACTGGCCGCGTTGGCCGATTGGTCGGGCCCGGCGCTGGCGGCCTGGACGCGCGCGCGGTTTCTGGCGCACTGGCGCGCGGGGGTGTTCGACCGGATGCTCAACCGCATGATGTTCCGCGCCGCCGCGCCCGATCAGCGCTGGCGGGTGTTCAGCCACTTCTACCGCCTGCCCGAGGCCACCATCGCCCGCTTCTACGCCGGCCGGCTGAGCGCGACCGACCGGATGCGCCTGATCAGCGGGCGGCCGCCGGTGCCGGTGCTGGCGGCGGTGGGCGCATTGGCGAGGTGGCGTTGATGCAGCGCCGGGTCTTGGTCGCCACGGCGGGGGCGACGATCGCGCAAGGGTCGCAGTCGTTCGCCGCCGCCAGCCGCCTGTTCGCGCCCGAGACGCGCGGGCGGGCGTGGCTGCTCTACGCCTGGTGCCGCGCGGCGGATGACCTGACCGATGGGCAGGAACTGGGCCATGCCGGCCCCGCCGCCGCGCCCGATCCCGCCGCGACACAGGCCAGGCTTGCGGCGCTGACGGCCGCCGCGCTGGATGGCGATGCCGCCGTGCCGCTGCCATATGAGGCGCTGCGGGTGGTGGCACGCGAGACGGCGATGCCGCGCCGGTTCGTCGAGGACCATCTGGCCGGTTTCGCGCTTGATGCGGCGGGCTGGCAGCCGCAGAGCGAGGACGACCTGCTGCGCTATTGCTATCACGTCGCCGGATCGGTCGGCTGCATGATGGCGGTGGTCATGGGCGTCTCGCCGGGGGACGCCGAGACGCTCGATCGCGCCTGCGATCTGGGGCTGGCGTTTCAATTGGCCAATATCGCGCGCGATGTGGTGCCCGATGCCGTGGCGGGGCGGTGTTATCTCCCGGCCGCGTGGCTGGCCGAGGAAGGCATCGCCGGGCGCGATCTGGCCGATCCGGCCTTGCGCCCGCATCTGTCGCGGTTGGCGGCGCGGCTGGTGGCTTTGGCGCGGCCCTATCGCGTGTCGGCGCGCGTTGGCGCTGCCCGGTTGCCATGGCGCTCGCGGCTGGCGGTGCTGGCGGCGGACGCGATCTATGGCGCGATCGGCGAGCGGGTGGCGATGCTGGGGCCCAACGCGTGGGACCGGCGGGTCAGCACCAGCCGCGCGGCCAAGCTGGGCTTCCTGCTGCTGGCGCTGGGGCGCAGCCTGTGCGCGCCCAAACCGCGCCCGCGCGACGGGCTCTGGCGGCGGCCTTAACGGGGGCTGCGTAATTCCGCCGTCTCTGATGCCTTTAGCGCCGCCTTCAACCGATCGACCGGCGGCGCGACCAGAAACCCGAAGCTGACCGCCCCGCGCCGGCTGCTAACCACATGGTGCAGCCGGTGCGCCTGCACGATCCGCCGGAAATAGGCCGATCGCGGCACGATCCGGTGCGGCAAGCGCTGATGCACGATCCAGTCGTGAAACCCGAAGTAGATCGCGCCATAGGCGGCAATCCCCGCGCCCACCGCCGTCACCCCCGCGCCCCACTGGTCCTGCACCCCCAGCCAGATCAGCACGATCGAGGGCACCGCGAAGATCGCCGCATACATGTCGTTCCACTCGAACCGGCCGTGGCGCGGGCGATGGTGGCTGGCGTGGAGGAACCAGCCTATGCCATGCATCACCCAGCGGTGCATGGCATAGGCAAAGCCTTCCATCAGCGCGACAGTGGCGAGGAAGATGGCGGCAATCAGCATCACACCGCTGTAGCCGCATGGGCGCCCAGGATCAAACCCGCCGTCGCCTTGGCGCTGCCGACGACGCCGGGGATGCCCGCCCCCGGATGCGTGCCCGCGCCGACGAAATAGAGGTTGGCGAAATGGTCGTCGCGGTTGTGCGCGCGGAACCAGGCGCTTTGGGTCAGCAGGGGTTCGAGGCTGAAGGCGCTGCCCAGATGCGCGCCCAGATCGGTGGCGAAATCGGCGGGCGTATAGTGGAAACACACGTCCAGCCGCTCATCCAGATCGGGGATCAGCATATCCCGCACCCGGCCCAGCACCACGTCGCGGTAACGCGGGCCCTCCACCGCCCAGTCGACCGGGGCCTTGCCCATGTGCGGCACCGGCGCCAGCGCATAGAACGTGGACTTGCCGGCGGGCGCCATCGACGGGTCGGTCACGCTGGGGTGGTGGAGATAGAGCGAAGGATCGGGCGCCAGTTGCCCGCGATCGTAGATATCGCCCAGCAGCGGCGCGTAACGGTCCGAAAACAGGATCGAATGGTGGGCGATATCGGGAAAGCTGCCGTTCAACCCAAAGTGCACGACAAACAGGCTGGGCGAGAACCGCTTGCGCTTCAGCCCGGCCACGCGCTTCGCCGCCACCTTGGACTCCGCGATCAACCCATAGCTGTGCACCAGATCGCCATTGCTGGCGACGAGATCGGCCGCGATCGTCCGCCCCTGATCGGTGTGCACGCCCGTCACCCGCGCCCCTGCATGATCGATCCGCGTGACTTTCTCGCCCAGCAGCAAGCGCCCGCCCAGCCGCTCGAACAAGGCCACCATGCCATTGACCAGCGCGTTGGTGCCGCCTTGCGCGAACCACACCCCGCCGGTGCGCTCCAATTCATGGATCAGCGCGTAGATACTGCTGGTCTTCATCGGGTTGCCGCCGACCAGCAAAGTGTGGAACGACAGCGCCTGGCGCAGCTTCTCGTTGCGGACAAAGCCCGAGACCACCGCATAGACCGACCGCCACGCCTGATAGCGCGCCAGCGCCGGCGCGGCCTTCACCATGCTGCCGAAATCGAGGAACGGTACCGATCCGAGCTTGAGATAGCCCTCCTGATAGACCCCGCGCGCATACTCCAGGAACCGCGCGTACCCCGCAACATCGGCCGGATCGAGCGCAGCAATCTCGGCATTCAGCCTGGCCTCGTCGTTCGAGTAATCGAAGCGCGTGCCATCGTTCCACAGCAGCCGGTAGAACGGCTGGATGGGGAGCAGCGTCACGTCATTGGCCATGTCCTGCCCGCTCAGCGACCACAGCGCCTGCAAACAGGCCGGATCGGTGATCACCGTCGGCCCGGCATCGAAGGTATAGCCATCGCGCTGCCACACATAGGCGCGGCCGCCGGGACGATCGCGCGCCTCGACGATGGTGGTGGCAATGCCCGCGCTCTGCAACCGGATCGCCAGCGCCAGCCCCCCGAAACCGGAACCGATGATCAGGGCCTGCGTTTTCTCGGGCATGGGCGGTGGATTCCTTATCTTGCGTGGCGCACTTATGGCACTGATGGCGAATGGGGCGGCACGGAACCTGTCCCAGCGGGTAGGTGGCGCACATGGCGTCCGGTTGTCATCCTTCGTCCTGAAGCGTCCATCGCCATTCTGACAACAACGACAAGTGCCCAGAAGATCCCCCGCCCGGGAATTTGCTGGCGCGCCAACGGCCTCACCGGCCAATATGGGAGCCCCCGATGCCCAACCGAGCCAATGCCGACACCCCTCAGCCCTCCGGCGGCGATACCGCACAGGGCCGACAGGGCCGGCTGCGACGCGATATCGATGCCGCGCTGGACCGGGCGATCGGCGCCGCCCCGCGCCGGCATCAACGGCTGGATGCGGCGATGCGCTATGCGGTGATCGGCGGCGGCAAGCGGTTCCGGGCGATGCTGGTGGTGGCGGTCAGCGATCTGCTCGGCGTGCCTTATGAGCAGGCGGTGCGGGTGGGCGCCGCGATCGAGTGCGTCCACGCCCAGTCGCTGGTCCACGACGACCTGCCCTGTATGGATAACGATGATGTCCGCCGGGGCCGGCCGACAGTGCACCGCGCATTTGATGAGGCGACGGCGGTACTGGCCGGCGATGCCTTGCTGGCGCTGGCGTTTGAGATCCTCGCCGATGCCGAGACCCATCCCGATGCCGCCGCCCGCGCCGAACTGGTGCTGACGCTGGCGCGGGCGCTGGGGCAGGATGGGCTGGCCGGGGGGCAGATGATGGACCTGTTCCCCGGTGCCGATTCGGACGCGGAGGCGGTGTTCGCCTGCGAGATGCGCAAGACCGGGGCGCTGATCCGCTATTGCGTGGAGGCGGGGGCGATTCTGGGCGGCTGCGCCGGCGAGACGCGCGCCCGGCTGCTGCGCTTTGCCGAGAGCCTGGGGCTGATGTTCCAGGTGCGCGACGATATCCTGGACGTGGCCGGCGATGCCGCCGTGGTGGGCAAGGCGGTGGGCAAGGACGCCGAGCAGGGCCGCCAGAGCGCCACGGTACGCCTGGGGCTGGATTCGGCCACGCGCCATGCCGCCGGCCTCGAAACCGCGTGTCAGGAGGCGCTGACCGGCTTTGGCGTGGAGGCATCGGCGCTGCGCGATCTGGCGCGGTTCGCGATCAACCGGGCGCACTGATCGCGGGGCTCTTGATCGAACCGGGGGTGCCTGCCTATAGGCCTTGGCCATGAACCTGCTGTCGCGCGCCGCCCGGCGTCTCGCCCCTGTCGTTGTCCTTGCCGTGCTGGCCCCGGCGGCCCATGCCGCCCCGGTGCGCCGGCATGTCGCGGCCCCGGCTGTCGCATCGACCGCGATCATCCCGCTGCCGCTGAACCCGATCGTGCCGGCGGCGCAGCGGGTGTGCTCGGCCAAGACGGCGACCGGCCTTGGCGCCACCGTGCTGCGCGCGGGGCAGGGTGCGGCGCCGGCCGAGAGCGACTATGTGCTGGTCAATTACGTGGGCTATCTGGCGGCCACCGGCGCGGTGTTCGATCAGGGGATGCAGGCCAGCTTTCCGGTCAACGGCGTGATCCCCGGCTTCTCGCAGGGGTTGCAGACGCTGGCCAAGGGCGGCATCGCGCGGTTCTGCATCCCGGCGGCGCTGGGCTATGGCGCGCAGGGCCAGGGCCCGATCCCGGCCAACGCCGATCTGGTGTTCCAGGTGGAGCTGGTGGACTTCAAGACCGCCGCCGAGATCGATGCGCTGCGCAAGGCCCAGGCCGCCAGCCAGTCGGCCCCCGCCGCCCCGCAATAACCGATCGCCCCCGCGCGCGAACTGCGCCGCGCAAGTCTCCGGCCGATATGGATTGTCAATCGGCCGGCGGCGCGTTAACCATCGCGTTTGGCGATTGAACGGCGATGGGCGTCGGCGTGGGGTCTATGGTCGGAAGCATTGTCCTGCTGGTGCAGGCGCTGGTCTATTTCACCGTGATGAGCGCCATGTTCCGGGCCCGGCACCGTCTGGGCACGGGCGTGTTCGTTTGCGCACTGGGGGTGATGCACTTCGTCGAGACTTATCTCGCGGCGGTCTATTTCATCCGGTTGCCGTTCGGGCTGATCTCGCCGGGATCGACGGTGCTGTTCGCCGGCAAGCTGGCGATGATCCTGCTGCTCTATATCCAGGAAGATGCCGAGACGGTGCGCCAGCCGATCTATGGCCTGCTGATCGGGAACTGCCTGATGGTGGTGCTGGTGGGCATCCTGCGGCTCAGCCCGCCGCCGGAGCTGCTCTCCGGCCATAATCCCGATCTCAAGTTCCTCGACCAGATGGGCGCGCTGATGATCTGGGGCACGCTGTTGCTGTTCGTCGATGCGATCGGGGTGATCCTGCTCTACGAGCGGTTGCGCGCGGTGATCGGTGGGCGGATCGTGCCGCGCGCGCTGATCGCACTGGCGGCGGTGCTCAGCTTCGATCAGGCGTTTTTCTATGGCGGGCTGCGGCTGGTGGCATCGCCGCCGACCACGGCATTGCTGGGCGGGTGGATCGCCAAGATGGTGGCGGCGGCGGTCTATACCGGGTTGATCGCCGCCTATCTGCGCTGGGTGGAGCGCGAGCAGGTGGTGGCCGGCAGCGAGCCGATCGGCGGCGTGTTCGAAAAGCTGACCTATCGCCACCGCTATGAGGAACTGCTGGAGAGCAGCGGCGTCGATCCGTTGACCGGGGCGCTGAACCGTGGCCGGTTCGAGGCTCAGGCGCGCGCCGCCATCGTCCGCGCGCTGAACAGCGGGCGGCCGCTGAGCCTGGCGATGATCGATGTCGATCACTTCAAGCAGATCAACGACCACTATGGCCATGTCACCGGCGACGATGTGCTGCGCCGGGTGGCCGGGGCCTTGCGCCATGCGGTGCGCGATGGCGACCTGCTGTTCCGCTATGGCGGCGAGGAATTCGTCGTGCTGTGCGAGGGGTTGGACCACCGCACCGCGCTGGGCCTGGCCGAGCGGTTGCGCGCGGCGGTGCCGGCGGCGTTCGATGGCGGCATGGCGCGTCGGCCGACAGTCAGCATCGGCCTTGCGACCTTGCCCGACAATGGCCGCGATCTGGCCGCGATCGTGCAACAGGCCGATCAGAAGCTCTATCAGGCCAAGGCCAGCGGGCGCGACCGGGTGGTGGGCAACGTGAAAGATCCGGCCTGACCCGTGGATTTGACCGGCACGGCCCCCGCGCGTAGGGCCTCGGCCGCACTCATGCTCTGGCCCCGGGACCCGTCTGATGCCCAATGCCCATCGTTCCAGCGCCGGCCCGGTTCGCGTGGCCGCGCTCTATCGCTTTGCCCGGTTCGATGATCCCGCCGCGCTGCGCGCGCCGCTGGCGGATCTGTGCCGAGAGCACGGCGTGCGCGGCACCCTGCTGCTGGCGGCGGAGGGGATCAACGGCACCATCGCCGGCCCGCCCGATGGGCTGGATGCGGTGCTGGCGCATATCCGTGAGCTGCCCGATTGCGCGGGGCTCGACGTCAAGTTCTCCGAGGCGGCGGAGATGCCGTTCCACCGCATGAAAGTGCGGCTCAAGCGCGAGATCGTGACCATGGGCGAGCCGGGGCTGGACCCGCGCGCAGCGGTGGGGACGTATGTCGCGCCGCACGACTGGAACGCGCTGATCGCCGATCCGGAAACGATCGTGATCGACACGCGCAACGATTACGAGGTGGCCGTCGGCACCTTTGCCGGCGCAATCAACCCGCAAACCGCCAGTTTCCGCGACTTTCCCGCGTGGTTCCGGCGGGAACGCGACGGCTTGCTGGGCACGGGCGGGCGCAAGGTGGCGATGTTCTGCACCGGCGGCATCCGTTGCGAGAAATCCACCGCCTTCCTGCGCGCCGAGGGCATCGACGCGGTCTATCACCTCCAGGGCGGCATCCTGAAGTACCTCGAAGTGGTGCCGCCCGAGGACAGCCTGTGGCAGGGCGAGTGCTTCGTGTTCGATCAGCGCGTGGCGGTGGGGCATGGTCTGGCGCCGGGCACGCATGGGCTGTGCCATGCCTGTCGCCGCCCGGTCAGCGCCGAGGATCGCGCCTCGTCGCTCTATGAGGAGGGGGTGAGTTGCCCCGCGTGCCACGCCGAACGCACCGACGCCCAGCGCGCCGCCGCGCGTGAGCGGCACCGGCAGGAGCGACTGGCCGCCGCGCGGGGGCAGGCGCATGTCGGCGCGGTGTTGGCCCCGGACTAGCCGATCTGTACAGTCAGCACCGGACCGTCGCTGAGCAGCGTCACCGGCGCATCGCCTGCGATCCAGGCCGCATCGAGCGCCGCCATGCGATGCCGCGCATCCTCGGCCGCCAGCGTGCCCGGCGCGGTGAACAGCACGAGCCCGCCGCCATGATGCGGCAGCCCCGCGCCCGGATGCAGCCGCGCGACCCGCGCCGCCCCCGTGCCCCGCCGCACCATGACGTTGAGATCGCGCACCGGGCCCGCCACCAGTCGCCCAAAGCACGCGACATCGCCGGCAAAGCCATGTGGCGCGGCGTTGGGCGAGAGCCGCACTGGATCGCCCTCGGCAAACACCAGATCCAGCGCGCCCGCCAGCACGGTCAGCACGCGGTCCACGCCGGGAAAGCGCGAAAACGGCCCGTCACTGGCGACATCGGCGATGCTGATGCGCCAGACGAAGTCATCGAACCCGGCGCCGGACGGGTGGACCAGCACCTCGCTGGTCACGCCGCCGCCGTTCTTCCATGGCTGGGCCACGCGCGTGGCCGCCGGCAGGATGCGGACGGCGCTCACCCCAGAATGCCGGGGAGATCGAGGCCTTTCTCGCGCGCGCAATCGAGCGCGATGTCATAGCCGGCATCGGCGTGGCGCATGACCCCGGTGGCGGGATCGTTCCACAGCACACGCTCCAGCCGCCGCGCCGCATCGGCCGTGCCATCGGCGACGATGACCATGCCCGAATGCTGCGAATAGCCCATGCCGACGCCGCCGCCGTGGTGGAGCGAAACCCACGTCGCCCCGCTGGCGCAGTTGAGCAAGGCATTGAGCAACGGCCAGTCGGAGACGGCGTCGGAGCCGTCCTTCATCGCCTCGGTCTCGCGGTTGGGGCTGGCGACGGAGCCGCTGTCCAGATGATCGCGGCCGATCACCACCGGCGCCTTCAACTCGCCGCTGGCCACCATCTCGTTAAAGGCCAGGCCCAGCCGGTGCCGGTCCCCCAGCCCCACCCAGCAGATCCGTGCGGGCATGCCCTGAAACCGGATCTTCTCGCGCGCCATGTCCAGCCAGCGGTGGAGGTGCGGGTTGTCGGGGATCAGCTCCTTGACCTTGGCGTCGGTCTTGTAAATGTCCTCCGGATCGCCCGAGAGCGCCGCCCAGCGGAACGGCCCGATGCCCCGGCAGAACAGCGGCCGGATATAGGCGGGCACAAAGCCGGGGAAACCGAACGCGCCGGTCACGCCCTCGTCCAGCGCGACCTGGCGGATGTTGTTGCCATAATCGGTGGTGGGGACGCCGCGCTTCTGGAACTCCAGCATGGCCTCGACATGGCGGGCCATGCTCGCCTTGGCCGCCTTGGCCACGACTTCGGGCTCGCGCTCGCGCTTCTCGATCCACTCGGCCACGGTCCAGCCGGCGGGGAGATAGCCGTTGATCGGATCGTGGGCGCTGGTCTGATCGGTCAGCAGGTCGGGGAGGATGCCGCGCGCCAGCATCTCGGGCAGGATCTCCGCCGCGTTGCCCAGCAGGCCGACCGAGACCGGCTTCTCCGCCGCGCGGATGATCGCCATCGCCTCGTCCAAAGTCTCGGCCGAGCGATCCAGATAGCCGGTGCGCAGGCGCATTTCGATCCGGCTCGGCTGGCACTCGATGGCGAGGCACGAGGCGCCCGCCATCACCGCCGCCAAAGGCTGCGCCCCGCCCATGCCGCCAAGCCCGGCGGTGAGCAGCCAGCGCCCGCTCAGATCGCCGTTGTAATGCCGGCGGCCCATCTCGACGAAGGTCTCATAGGTGCCCTGCACGATGCCCTGCGTGCCGATGTAGATCCACGACCCCGCCGTCATCTGGCCGTACATCGCCAGACCCTTGCGATCCAATTCGTTGAAATGCTCCCATGTCGCCCACTTGGGCACGAGGTTTGAGTTGGCGATCAGCACGCGCGGCGCATCCTTGTGCGTGCGGAACACGCCCACCGGCTTGCCCGATTGCACCAGCAGCGTCTCGTCGTCCTCCAGCCGGCGCAGCGTCTCGACGATCTTGTCATAGGCCGCCCAATCGCGCGCGGCGCGGCCGATGCCGCCATAGACCACCAGCTCCTCCGGCCGCTCGGCGACATCGGGGTGCAGGTTGTTCATCAGCATCCGCAAAGGCGCTTCGGTCAGCCACGATTTGGCCGAGAGGTCGGTGCCGGTGGCGGGGCGGATCACGCGGGTGTTGTCGAGACGGGTCATCACTGTCCTTTCGCGAAGGCAAGGCAGGCGGTCAGCACCGCGCGCAGGGTCTCCTGCAGCGGCGCGGCAAAGGCGGGGTCGAAAGCGGGGGGCCAGTTGGCGGGGGTGGGCGTGGCGGGCTCTGGCATGTAGCCGCGCATCGCCAGTTCCATCTGGATCGCGTGGACGCCAGTTTCGGGCGCGCCATAGTGCCGCGTGGTCCAGCCGCCGCGAAAGCGTCCGTTCACCACATGGCTGTGGCCCGATGCGGCGCAGATGTCGGCGATGGCGTTTTGCAACGCGGGGTCGCAGGTGCGGCCGCCATCGGTGCCGATGTTGAACTGGGGCAACTCGCCGTCGAACAGGCGCGGGATATGGCTGCGGATCGAGTGCGCGTCATAGACCACCACGTGCGGGTGCAGGGCGCGCAGGCGGGTGATCTCGGCGGCCAAGGCGGCGTGATAGGGCGCGAAATACGCGGCGCGGCGGCGCGCGATTTCGGCGGCATCGGGGGCGGCGCAGAGCGGCTCGCCGTCGAAGGTTTCGGTCGGGCACAACCCGGTCGTCGCCTGCCCCGGATAGAGCGAGGCGCCCGAGGGATCGCGATTGCAGTCGATCACCGTACGGCTGATCCGCGTGGCGACAGTGGTGGCGCCGAGATCGCGGGCGAAGGCATAGACCGCGTCGATCCACCAATCGGCGTCGCGCGTGGCCAGCCACGGATCGGTCAGTCCGGCGATGCCCGCCAGATCGGACCCGGCGTGGGGGAAGGCGACGATCAGCGGTGCCTCGCCGCGATGGATGTCGAGGAAGGTCACTGCGATACATCCGGCAGGGCCATGCCGATGCTCTCGACCAGATCGCCAGAGCGGATCAGCAGGTTCGCCGCCTCCATATCGGGGTGGAAATGGCGGTCCTCATCGAGCGGGGCGACGACCCCGCGCAGCAAGGCCCGCGCCGCCTCCAATGGTGCCGATGAGCGCAGCGGCCGGTGGAATTCCGCGCCCTGCACGGCGGCGAGGTACTCGATCCCCAGCACCGCCCCGGCATTGCGCGCCATCGACAGCAACCGCCGTGCGCCGTGCGCCGCCATCGAGACGTGGTCTTCCTGATTGGCGCTGGTCGGGATCGAATCGACGCTCGCCGGATAGGCGCGCTGCTTGTTCTCGCTGACCAGCGCGGCGGCGGTGACTTGCGGGATCATGAAGCCGCTGTTGAGGCCGGGGCGCGGCGTCAGGAACGCGGGCAGGGCGCTCAGCGCCGGATCGACCAGCATGGCAATCCGCCGCTCGGCGATCGAGCCGATCTCGCAGATCGCCAGCGCGATGATGTCCGCCGCGAAGGCAACCGGCTCCGCATGGAAGTTGCCGCCGGACAGCGCTTCATCGGTCTCGGGGAAGATCAGCGGGTTGTCGGAGACGCCGTTGGCTTCGGTTGCCAACGTGTGCGCGGCCTGGCGCAGGATATCCAGCGCCGCGCCCATCACTTGCGGCTGACACCGCAGGCAATATGGATCCTGCACGCGCGGGTCGTCCTCGACATGGCTGGCGCGGATGGCGCTCCCGGCCATCAGCGTGCGCAGGGCGGCGGCGGTCTCGATCTGGCCGGCGTGGCGGCGCAGCGCGTGGATGCGCGGATCGAACGGGGTGTCGGAGCCTTTGGCCGCCTCGGTTGAAAGCGCGCCGGTGATCAGCGCCGAATGGTAAAGCCGCTCGGCCTCGAACAGCCCGGCCAGCGCGTTGGCCGTGGAAAACTGCGTGCCGTTGAGCAGCGCCAGCCCTTCCTTGGGGCCCAGTTCCAACGGCACCAGACCGGCCTCGGCCAAGGCCTGCGCGGCGGGCAGGGCCACGCCCCCGACGTAGATTTCGCCCACGCCGATCATCGTCGCGGTCATGTGCGCCAATGGCGCCAGATCGCCGCTCGCGCCCACCGAGCCCTGGCACGGCACCACCGGCGTCAACCCGCGCAACAGCATCGCATCGAGCAGCGCCACGGTGGCCGGCAGCACTCCGCTGGCCCCTTGACCCAGGCTGGCGAGCTTCAGCGCCATCATCAGCCGCACCACCGCCACCGGCGAAGGCGCCCCCGTGCCCGCCGCATGGCTGAGCACGATATTGCGCTGGAGCACCGCCAACTGATCATCGGCGATGCGCACGCTGGCCAGCTTGCCGAAGCCGGTGTTGATGCCATAGACCGGCGCGCCCTTGGCGAGGATGCGCGCGACGGCGGCGGCGCTCTCGGCCACGACTGGCGCGCAGGCCGGGTCCAGCCGCGCCGCCGCGCCGCGCCAGATGGCGCGCCAGTCGCTCAGCGGGACAGCGCCGGGGGTCAGGACGACGGGGTTCATTGGCCTCTCCAGATGCGGGCATGGAGCGGGTTGGCGCCCATGCGGTAAACAAGCTCGGCGGGGCGATCGATATCCCAGATGGCCAGATCGCACCGTTTGCCGGGTTTCAGACTGCCTGCGCGACCGGCGATGCCCAGCGCGCGCGCGGCGTTGATCGTGACGCCCGCGAGGCACTCGGCGACGGTCAGGCGGAAGCAGGTGGCCGCGATGTTCATCGCCAGCAGCAGCGAGGTGAGCGGGCTGGTGCCCGGATTGCAATCGGTGGCGACGGCGATCGGCACCCCGGCGGCGCGCAGGGCCTCGATCGGTGGCACCCGCGTTTCGCGGCAGAAGTAGAACGCGCCGGGCAGCAAGGTGGCGACGGTGCCGCTGGCCGCCATCGCCTCAATCCCGGCCTCATCGAGCCATTCGAGGTGATCGGCCGACAGCGCGCCATATCCCGCCGCCAAGGCCGCGCCATGGAGGTTCGACAATTGCTCGGCATGGAGTTTCACCGGCAGGCCATGCGCGCGGGCGGCATCGAACACGCGCCGGACTTGCGCCGGCGAAAAGCCGATCCCCTCGCAAAACGCATCGACCGCATCGGCCAGCCCCTCGCGTGCGACGGCGGGGATCATCTCGGCACAGACCAGATCGATATAGGCATCCGCCCGCCCGGCATAGTCACGCGGCAGGGCGTGCGCGCCAAGGAAGGTGGTGACCACCTCTACCCGCCGTTCCGCCCCCAGCCGGCGCGCGGCGCGCAGCATGGCGGTCTCGGCGGCGGTGTCGAGGCCATAGCCCGACTTGATCTCGACCGTGCCGACCCCCTCGGCGATCAGTGCATCGAGCCGGGGGAGGGCGCTGGCGACCAGTTCATCCTCGCTGGCCCCGCGCGTGGCGGTGACTGTGGAGGCAATGCCGCCACCGGCGCGGGCAATCTCCTCATACGTCGCACCGGCGAGGCGCAGCTCGAACTCGTGCGCGCGGTTGCCGCCGTGGACGAGGTGGGTGTGGCAATCGATCAGCGCCGGGGTGATCCAGCGGCCCTGGCAATCGTGCGTGACAGCGGCGGCGAAGGCGGGTGCGCCTGCGACCGGCCCGGCATAGACAATGCGGCCATCGCGCGCGGCGATCAGGCCATGGTCCACGGCGCCGGCCTCTGCCATCGTCAGCAGCCGGGCGTTGGTCCACACGGTGTCGGCGGGGATCGTCATGCGGCGATCATTGCATGGGTCCGATTTAATGTATAGACATAAATTGCACCGTCGCGAAGGAGCCTCCGCCATGCCCACCACCACACACCATTTCGCCCGCGCCTGGCTGGAGGGCGCATGGCGGCGCGATGTCCGCATGACCGTCGGCGACGGCCGCATCGCCGCCCTGACCATCGCCCCCCCCGCGCCCGACGACCAGCGCCACGCCATCGCCCTCCCCGGCCTGCCCAACCTGCACAGCCATGCCTTTCAGCGCGGCATGGCGGGCCTGGCCGAGACGCGGGGCGCCAGCGACGACAGCTTCTGGACCTGGCGCGAGGTGATGTACCGCTTCGTCGCCCGCCTGACGCCAACGGATATGCAGGCGATCGCGGCGATGGCCTATGCCGAAATGCTCGAAACCGGCTTCACCCGCGCCGGCGAGTTCCACTATCTGCACCATGGCGCCGATGGCGCGGCTTATGCCAACCCCGCCGAGATGGCCGCCGCCATCGCCGCCGCCGCCGAGGAGACCGGAATCGCGCTGACCCTGTTGCCGGTGTTCTATGCCCATGCCGGGTTTGGCGGCACCGCGCCCGGAGAGGGCCAGCGGCGCTTCATCAACGATATCGACAGCTATGCCCGGCTCCACGCCGCCGCGGCGGAGGCGATCGCGCCACTGCCCGATGCGGTGATCGGCATCGCCCCGCATTCGCTGCGCGCGGTGACGCCCGGGGAACTGGACGCCTTGCTGGCGCTGGCCCCGACCGGCCCGGTACACATCCACATTGCCGAGCAACGCGCCGAGGTCGAGGCCTGCCTCGCATGGAGCGGCGAGCGGCCGGTCGAATGGTTGTTGGCGCATGCGCCGGTTGATGCGCGCTGGTGCCTGGTCCACGCCACGCACATGACGGCGGCGGAAACGCAGGCGTTGGCGGCCAGTGGCGCGGTGGCGGGGCTCTGCCCGATCACCGAGGCCAATCTGGGCGACGGATTGTTCCCGGCGGTGGACTATCTGGCGGCGGGCGGGCGCTGGGGCGTAGGCAGCGATTCCAACGTGCTGATCGATGCCGCCGAAGAACTGCGCTGGCTGGAATATGGCCAGCGGCTGATCACGCGCGGGCGCAATGTGCTGGCCGCGGCGGCGGGGGCGCGGACCGGGGCGGCGTTGCTGGCCGGCGCTCTGGCCGGGGGGGCGCAGGCCTTGGGGGCCGGGGGCGCATGGGCCGTCGGCGCGGCGGCGGATTTCGTCACGCTTGATGCGGGCCATCCGGCCTTGGTGGCCTGCCCCGATGCGGCGCTGGCCGATGGCTGGATCTTTTCCGCCGGGCGCGGGGCGATCGATGGCGTGTGGCGGCGCGGGCGGCAGGTCGTGGCGGGCGGGCGGCACATGCATCGCACCGCGATTGTGGACCGCTACGCGCAGGTGGTGCACAGGCTGATCGCATGAAGCCAACCGCCCTCCACGAACAGATCCGCAGCGAGATCGAGCAACGCATCCTGTCCGGCGCGCTCCACCCGGGTGAGCGCCTGCCCTCCGAGGCGGAGCTGATGGCGCAATACGGCTGCTCGCGGATGACGGTGAACAAGGCGATATCGGCGGTGGCAACAGCCGGGCTGGTCGAGCGGCGAAAACGCGCGGGTACCATCGTCGCGCGGCGCAAGACCGAATCGCTGGTGCTCGATGTGCCCGATCTGCGCGCCGCCACCGAGGCGCGGGGGCAGGCCTATCGCTGGCGGCTGCTGTCGCGGCGGATCCTGATCGCCAGCCGTGCGGCGCCCACCGCCATGGGGTTGGCGCCGGGCGCGCGGGTGCTGCACATCGTCGGCGCGCATGAGGCCAACGGGCTGGGCTTTGCCTATGAGAACCGCCACGTGAACATCGCCGCCGTGCCCGATATCGAGGCGATGGACTGTACGCTGGAGCCGCCCGGCAGCTGGCTCCTGACCCACATCCCCTGGACAGAGGCCGAGCATCGCATTCAGGCGGTGGCGGCATCGGCGGCCTGCGCGGCTGCGCTGGACGTGCCCGAGGGCACCCCGTGCATCCGCATGGACCGCCGCACCTGGCGCGGCGACGAGCAGGTCACCGCCGTCGAGCAGTTCTTCCCCGCTGGCCGCCACGAGATGACCGCGCGCTTTGGCCCTAGCCGGGGTTAGAGCGCGATCTTCTGCGCCTTTAGCCAGAGCGCATAGTCATCGAACCACGCATCGCTGGTGGTGCCGGTATGCTGCGAGGCGAAGCCGTGGCCGCCGGCGCTGAACAGGTGGAACTCCACCGATCCGCCCGCCTTGCGCCAGCCGTCGATCAGGCCAAGGTCCTGATGGCCGAAGAAGCGATCGTCGGCGGCGATGGCGGCGAACAGGGGCGGCGCGTTGGCCGGCACCGGCGCGGTGGCGGTGGGGCCATAGATCATCCCGGCGAAATCGGGCCGGGCATCGGCGGCATTGGCCTGTAACGTGCCCAGCGTGGTAATCGCGCCCGCCGAAAAGCCCAGAATGCCCACCCGCGCCGGATCGACATGCCATGCTGCCGCGTGGCTGCGCACCATGCGGATCGCCGCCTGGGTATCGGCCACGGCATCGGGCAAATCGCGCTCGATGTCGGCCTGGGGCGCGCCCTTGACGAAGATCTGCCCCAGCGTCGCGATCAGGCCATTGAATCCGCCCGCAATCGGCAGCGTGCGGTACTTCAGGATGAACACCCGCACCCCCAGCCGATCCAGCCGGCGCGCGACATCGAACCCCTCGTTATCCATGGCCAGAAAGGCAAACCCGCCGCCCGGCACCAGAATCACCGCTGGCGCCACCGCGTCCGACGGCACCGTCCCCGCCCACGGCACCAGCGACGGCTGCGCGACGTTATAGACAAACCGCTGGTGCGCATCCTGCCGCGCCCAACCCTCGGGCGCGGGCGGGCGCATCAGCGCCGATGCCCCGACGGGCAGCGCCACGGCTCCCGCCTGATCGGGCGCGGCCACCGGCTGCACCTGTTTCACCCAATCGCCCGGCGCCGCCCCGGCCAGCCCCGGCATCGCCGCCAGCGCCACTGCGCCGATCCATCCCAGCTTCATCGTCGTCCTTTCACAAGCGCCAACGGCGGCAGGCATGTTGCCATGCCCACCGCCGCCGGTCATCCGTCATCGCGGACAGGTTCAGGTTCAGAACTTCGCGCCCAGCTTCAACCCGGCGTAGCGCTGCGAATCGCGCGGCAGGATCTGGGTGACCAGATGCACGCCATAGGAGCCGAACTGGTCGGCCATGCCCGCGGCATAATGCGTGTCGAACAGGTTGTTGACGAACACCGACAGCTTGTAGTTGCCGCGCTCCAGCCCGACCGAGGCGTTCATCAGCCCATAGGCCTTCTGGTACGTCAACGGATCGCCCAGCAGGTCGAAGTTGATGCCACTCTGGTGCTGGTACGTGACGTTGAAGGTGCCCTTGGTGCCGGCGTTCAGGTCCTGCTCGACCGTGGCGCCGACGTTGAACTTGAACTTGGGGCTGTTGGGCAGTTGCGTGCCCGAACGGTCCTGCACATTGCCCAGCCCCACCGGGTTGGTCGAGGCCGCGCAGCCGGTGCCCGTCGCCGCCTGCCCGGCATAGCACGCCGCGTTGGGGAACGAGACGACCTTGGCATCGGTATAGGCGAACGAGCCGTCGAGATGCAGCCACGGCGTCGGCTGGGCCTGGGTTTCCACTTCCACACCCTTGGTGCGCAGCTTGCCGACGTTGTTCAGCTTCTGCTGCAGCACGCCGTTGATGTACTGCGAGGACTGTGCCTGGAAGTTGTTGTAGTTGGTGTAGAACCCGGCAACGTTGACTTGCAGCCGGTTTTGCAGCCAGCGGCTCTTCAGCCCGATTTCGTACGAGGTCGAGTGCTCGGCCTTCACCGGATTGGCGGTGCGCGTCGGGGTGTAGCCCGACGAGATGTCGAAGGCATAGCCCTTGTAGCCGGTGGCGACGCTGCCATAGGCCGAGACGCGCGGCGCCAGTTCCTGATTCAGCGCGACCTTCCACGTGCCCACGGTATCGACATGGCGGCCGGCGCAACCAGAGCTGCCCGCGGCGCAAGTGCCGATGTTGGTCGGCGAGACATAGGAGGTGGCGCTGGCCAGTTCGTTGACGAAGGCGTCCTGGATGCGCTCGTTGTTGATGCGGCCGGCGACGCTGATCGTGGTCTTGGTGGGCAGCTTGTAGTCCACGCCGGCAAACGCCGCGAGGCTGCGCGTGCCTTCATAACCGTGCCATTGCGCCAGCAGCAGCGCCGGGCCGCGCGTGAAATCGCGGGTGGTGGCGGCGTTGGCATAGAACGCGCCGACGACATAGTTGAGCGCACCATTGCCCTTGGAGGCCAGGCGCAGTTCCTGGGTGAATTCGGTGGCGTGATAGGGCCCCGACTGGTTGACGCCGATCACCGGCCCGACCGGGCTGGTGACATCGGGCTTGGTGCCGTTGACGTTGAGGTCGGTGCTGTCGACATCGGCGGCGAACTTGTACTTCCAATCCTGATAGCTCGTCACCGAGATCAGGTTGGCAAAGCCCAGGTCCTGGGTGATCTTGCCGCTGAAGGTCGCCTGCCGGTTGTCGGTGTAGCCGGGGTTATCCTGATAGATCGCGTAGTTGCCGGCGCCGAGCGTGATGTTCTTGAGATCGGGCAGGATCGACACGCCATTGTAGTTCGGCACAACGGCGCTGGTCTTGCCGGCAGGAATGTAGTTCAGATCGACATAACGGAACGGCGCGGCGGTGCCCCGGTTGTGCTCGCGCGAGTAGGCGCCGTTCAGCAGGATCGTCGTGCGCGAGGTCGGCTCGATCTTCAGCTTGCCGTGGAGGCCCCACGATTCCTGATCGTTGAGCAGCCCGCCGGTGGTGTAATTGCGTACGTTGCCGGCATAGTTATTGTAATAACCGCTGAGGCGGAAACCGATCGCTTCGGTGATCGGGCTGGAGATGCTGGCCTCGGCCTTGTAATCGCGGTCGGTGCTGGCAGTCACGGCGACGCTGCCCGAGAGGGCCCGCGCGACATCCTGCGTGACGATGTTGATCGCGCCGGCGCTGGCGTTCTTGCCGAACAGCGTGCCCTGCGGCCCGCGCAGCACCTCGATGCGCTCGACGTCGCTCATATTGTCGAAGGCCTGGGCCTGCTGCACCACGGGCACGTCGTCGATGATCACCGCGACGCTGGGCTCCACGCCGATCGAGAAGGCATAAGTGCCGATGCCGCGCAGGATGATCGCGTTGTTGGGCGATGCGGTGCTCTCGGTCAGGGTCAGCGAGGCGGCGGCGCGGGTGAGGTCGCCAAATTCGCTGATGCGCTGGTTCTGGATCGCCGATGCGGTGATCGCGGTGACGGCCACCGGCACGTTCTGCAGGTTCGACGCGCGCTTGGTGGCGGTGACGACGATTTCGGCGAGCCCGCTGGTGGGGGCCGCAGCCGGAGCCGTCTGGGCCAGCGCCGGCGTGGCGATCAACCCGAACGCAACGCCAGCCAGCAGTGCAGAATTTCGCATACGTATCCCTCCCTTAACGGTTATTGCAGGTGGATTAGACCATTTTGGAAAATTGGTCAATCCACTATGCCGGGTATACTATGACCAAATTGCGATGGATGGGGCATTGTGGCGGCGCAGCCACCTGCACGCCCCGGCGCCATGGCGACAAAGCGCCGCGCGCGCGAAAAATCCAGGCAGACAGCCCCGGTGCGAAGCCCGGTGGGATTTACTGGTCAGTCCAATTTGAGCGGGGTCAAACCCTCAGGTCAGCATCGCCCGGCGCACCGCCGCCTGCCACGCCGCGATCAGGGTGGCGCGCTCGGTTGCGGCCATGCGGGGGGCGAATCGCACTGTGCCCGCCGCCCGCGCGCCGTCCAGCGCATCGGGCCATGCCCCACTGCCATGCCCCGCCAGCAAAGCCGCGCCCAATGCGGTAGTTTCGAGGTTGGCGGGTCGCTCGACAGCGATCGCCAGGATGTCGGCCAGAAACTGGCAGAACCAGTCGTTGGCCGCCATGCCACCATCCACGCGCAAGGCCGCCAGCGCCCCCGCGCCATCCGCCGCCATCGCCGTGACCAGATCGGCGGTCTGGAACGCCACCGATTCCAGCGCCGCGCGCACGATATGCGCCGCCGTGCTGCCAAAGGTCAGCCCGGTCAGCATCCCCCGCGCCTCGGTGCACCAATGCGGCGCGCCGAGCCCGACAAACGCCGGCACCATATAGACGCCGCCGTTATCGGCCAGCGCGGCGGCCATGGCCTGCGTCTGGCGCGCCTCGACGATCACGCCCAGCCCGTCGCGCAACCACTTGATCGCCGCGCCGGCGACGAACAGCGATCCCTCCATGGCATATTGCGTGGCGCCATCGACGCGGCAGGCGATCGTCGTCAGCAACCGCTGGCGCGACACCGCCGCGCGCCCCCCGGTGTTGAGCAACATGAACCCGCCGGTGCCATAGGTGATCTTGGCCTGCCCTGGCGACAGGCAGGCCTGCCCCACCAGCGCCGCCTGCTGATCGCCGGCGATGCCGCAAATGGGGATCTCGCCGCCCAACAGGCGCGTCATATCGAACGCCCCGGCGCTGTCGCGCACCTCGGGCAAGACGGCGGCGGGCACGCGGAACAGTGCGCAGAGATCCGGGCACCACTGCCCGGCGTGGATGTCATAGAGCAATGTGCGGCTGGCATTGGTGGCATCGGTGGCGTGCAGCCGCCCCTCGGTCAGCCGCCAGAGCAGGAAACTGTCGATCGTGCCGAAGGCCAGTTCGCCGGCCTCCGCCCGCGCCCGCGCGCCGGGCACGGTGTCGAGCAGCCATCCCAGCTTGGTCGCGGAAAAATAGGGATCGAGCAGCAGCCCGGTCCGCGCCTGGACCAAGGGCTCGTGCCCGGCGGCGCGCAGTTCGGCGCAGACCGGCGCGGTCCGCCGATCCTGCCAGACGATCGCGCGGTGCAGCGGTTCGCCCGTCGCGCGGTCCCACAACACCACTGTCTCGCGCTGGTTGGTGATGCCGATGGCGGCGATGTCGGCGGCGGAGAGGCCGGCCTTGGCCAAGGCGCCGCGCATCGTGGCCAGCGTGTCGCGCCAGATGTCCTCGGCATCGTGCTCCACCCAGCCGTCGTCGGGATAGTGCTGGGGGAACTCGGCCTGGGCGCTGGCGATCACCCGGTGAGCGGCATCGAACACGAGCGTGCGCGTGGAGGTCGTGCCCTGATCGATCGCCAGAATGAACGGGCCGGTGGCGCCCGGCGCGTCGGTTTCGTGCGACGATGTGCTGACGTCACCCAATGCAGGCACTCCCCATGATGCGCGGCTTGGCCTATCGTGCCGATTGGCGGCGGAGCCTAGGGCGGTGGCAGGCGCAAGTCAATTGGTCTATCCAATTGCGGTGGCCAGAGAACCGGGGTGCGTTGCCGCCTCGGGTTGTCCGCGATTCCGGCGGGTTTGCGGAAAAATCGTGCCGAATGCGTTGGTCGTGCCGATCGACGGCCCTTGGCGAGCGATCGGCCATGCCCGCTTGCCGGTGTCGGCCAAACCGCCTTGCGTCACGTCCCACGTTGATGTTGCGCCACATCAGGTCAGGCCAATGCTTGTGCAATGTTGTCATATTGGTAATGTAACCATAGGCTGGCCAAAGCCCGCCCATACACAAGGATGCCACCGATGCAATTCCCCGACATGAAGGCACGCGTGGCTACCGGTGCCGGCTTCATCGCCGCGCTGGACCAGAGCGGCGGTTCGACGCCCAAGGCGCTGGCCGGCTATGGCCTGGCGCCCGATGCGTGGCACAGCGATGCCGGGATGTTCGCGCTGATCCACCAGATGCGTTGCCGGATCATGACCTCACCCAGCTTCACCGGCGCGACAGTGCTGGGTGCGATCCTGTTCGAGGCGACGATGGACGGTCTGGTCAACGCCATGCCGGTGCCGCATTGGCTGGCGGGGCGCGGGATCGTGCCCTTCGTCAAGATCGACACGGGGCTGGAGGCTGCGGCCGACGGCGTGCAATTGCTGAGGCCGATCCCGGAGCTGGCCGATCTGCTGGCGCGGGCGCGGGGCCTTGGCATGTTCGGCACCAAGGCGCGATCGGTGATCCATGACGCCCATGCGCCGGGCATCGCCGCCGTCGTGGCCCAGCAATGCGCGCTGGGCGAGGCGGTGCTGGCCGCCGGTCTTGTCCCGATCATCGAGCCCGAGATCAACATCGCCAGCCCCACCCGCGCCGCCGCCGATCACCTGCTGCGCGATGCCTTGCTGGCCGCGCTTGATGCGCTGCCGGGGGCGGAGCAGGTGATGCTCAAGCTCTCGCTGCCGGCGGTGGCGGGCACGTTCGATGCGCTGGTCGATCACCCGCGCGTGCTGCGGGTGGTGGCGCTGTCGGGGGGCTACAGCCGCGCCGAGGCATGCGCCGAACTGGCGCAAAACCGCGGCATTATCGCCAGCTTCAGCCGGGCCTTGCTCGATGATCTGCGCGCGGGCATGGACGACGCCACATTCGATGCCACGCTCGCCGCCGCGATCGCCGAGATCAACGCCGCTTCGACCACCAAGGGCTGATCTCCATGCGCCTCGACACGTTTCTTGCCGATCAGCCGGGGGTGGCGCCCGATTTGCGCGACCTGATCGCCACGTTGGCCGCGACCTGCGCGCAGATCGGCGCCACCGTGGCGCAGGGCGGGCTGGGCGGCGTGCTGGGCAGCCATGGCCGCGAAAACGTGCAGGGCGAGGTGCAGAAAAAGCTCGACGTGATCGCCAACGACATGCTGCTGGCGGCCTTTGACCACAGCCCGGCGCTAGCCGGCATGGCGTCAGAGGAGATGGAGACGATCCATGCGTTGCCTCATGCCGATGGCCGCTATCTGCTGCTGTTCGATCCGATCGATGGTTCCAGCAACATCGATATCGACCTGACCGTGGGCACGATCTTTTCGGTGCTGCCCGCGCCCACAGGCCGCGCCGTGGTCGAGGCCGATTTCTTGCAACCCGGATCGCGGCAACTGGCGGCGGGCTATGTGCTCTATGGCCCGCAGACGCTGCTGGTGCTGACGCTGGGCGATGGCGTGCACGAGTTCACGCTGGATCGCGCGCGTGGCATCTGGGGCCATACCGACGGGCCGATGCGCCTGCCCCACGGCACGGCTGAGTTTGCCATCAACATGTCGAACCGGCGGCAGTGGTCGCCGGCGGTGGCGGGCTTCATCGACGCGCGCGTGGCCGGCAGCGAGGGGCCGCTGGGGCGCGATTACAACATGCGCTGGACAGCCTCGCTGGTGGCCGAGGTGCAGCGCATCCTCAAGCGCGGCGGCGTGTTCCTCTATCCGGCCGACAGCCGCACCCCCGGCAAGGCGCGCCTGCGGCTGATGTACGAGGCGAACCCGATGGCGATGATCATGGCCCAGGCGGGCGGTGCTGCCAGTGATGGCGTGGACGCGATCCTCGATGTCATGCCGGTCGCGCTGCATCAACGGGTCGGGCTGGTGCTGGGCGATCCGGCCGAGGTGGCGGCGGCCGGCTGAACCCCCGCCCCCCTTGCGCAAGGGGCGGGCGCGTGCCACGGCTGAAGGCCGGGCTAAGGGGGGCTGCCTTGCGTTTCAATGGCGTGCGAGGGTTTCTGCTGCTGCTGGCGGCCTATGGGCTGTGGCTGGCGCTGATCCAGGGCGCCTGGCTGGCCAGCGGCGCCGTCTGGGCCGAGGGTGCGACCAATTACTGGGTGGCGGCCCATGCGGCGGATTGGTCGCAACGGCTGTTTGCCACCGACGCTGGCTATATCCCGCTGACGCAACGGTTGCTGGCGCTGCCCGGGGGGTGGATGCCGGCGGCGTGGTGGCCGTGGTGGCTCTCGGCGGTGGGTATCGTCGGTGGCTGTGCGCTGGCGGCGGGGATCACGGCGCGGCGGTTTCGCGCGCTGGTGCCGTCCGACGGGGTGCGGTGGCTGGCGGCGCTGGTGGCGCTGCTGGTGCTCGATTTCGAGACGACCAATTTCATCAACGTGATCTATCTGGCGGTGCTGCCGATGGCGGCGGTGGCGGCTTTGGGGCTGGCGCGGCCGGGGGCGGCGCCGGGGCGCGGCGGTTGGTTGTTGCCGGTGCTGTGCCTGACCAAGCCGGGGGTGCTGACGGTGCTGCCGCCGCTGGTGCTGGCCGCATGGCGCGGTGGGCGGCGGATGCGGCTGGTGGTGCTGACCTGCGCGGTGGTGGCGGGGGTGCAACTCGCGCGCATCGCCCTGAGCCACGGCGCCGGCGCGATGCCCCAGCATATGGTGTTTTCGCTGCCGGCGCGGGGCGTCGGGGCGGGCGTGCTGTCGCTGGGGTTCCTGACGGCGGCGGTGGTGCCGGGCGGGGCCTTGTTGCCGCCGATGGCGAAGGTTGTGGCGGGGGCGATGCTGGTGCTGTGGATCGCGCGGCGGGCGCGGCTGGGCGAGGCGTCGGAAAGGGCGCTGATCCTCTGCGGCGCGCTGGTGCTGGCGGGCAATTTCGCGCTGTTGGCGTTGACGCTGGGCGATGACTGGTTGGGCCAGCCGCGGCTTGCCGGCCTGTTCCTGATCCGGCAGAATCTGCCTGCCTTTTTGGGGGCGGAATTGATCGTGCTGGGGCTGGCCGGTGGGATGGGCGCACGCGGGCCGGCGGCGTTTGCCGTCTGGGCGGCGGCGATCGTGGCGGTGGTGATCAGCCCGCTGCGGCACGACAGCAACATCGCGCCCGATATCCACGATGCCTACCTCGCGCCGGTCTCGCAATGGGGCCCGCTGGCGGATGAGATCGACGCCCGGGTGCATCCGCTCTGCGTGCCGATCGATCCGGCGGGGTGGGTGTTGGGGTATGGCTGCCGTTCGCTGACGCCCGGATTTGGGCCGGGGTTGCGCGCGCGCTTTGCCGGCCCGCCGCTGACGCAAGTGCTGTTGCCCGAACCACCGCTGGCGGGGCGGCAACTGGTGTCGCTGGCGGTGATCGCGCGGCCCTTGGCGGCACCGGTCCAGGTGATCGCGCATCTGCATCTGCGCAATGGCGGGGTGGTGGCCGGCGCGCCGGTGGCGGCCTTGCCCGCGCGGGGTGGCCTGCTGCTGTTCCCGCTGCGCGCGCCCATCGCCGATATCGCCGCCGTCGATGTGCGGTTCAGCGCCCCGGTGCAACTGGCGCGCGATGCGGCGGGCACGGTCGTGGCCGGCTGGTTCGGGGATTGAGCCGATGACTCCGCCCCCCACCCGCTTTGCCGACATCGCGCCAGAGGCCTTTGCCGGCGTGTTGATCGATCTGGATGACACGCTCTACCACTATGCCCCGTGCCATGCGCAGGGTCTGGCGGCGGCCCATGCGGCGGACCCGCTGGGGCTCGGCATCGCGGATTTCGCCGCGCGCTATCGCGCCGCGCGCGATGTGGTGACGCTGCGGCTGGCGGGGCAGGGGGCGTGCCGCTCGCGCCTGTTCGCGTTTCAGGCGATGGCCGAGGCGCTGGCCCTGCCGCAAGGGTTCGCCCGCGCGCTGGGGCTGGAGGCGGTCTATTGGCAGCACTTCATCGCGGCGATGGTGCCGCATCCGGCGGCGGTGGGGTTTCTGGCGCGCTGCGCGGCGGCGGGGGTGCCGGTCTGCGTCGTCACCGACATGACCGCGGCGGTGCAGATCCGCAAGCTCGCGCGACTGGGGCTGGGCGATGCGGTGGCCCATCTCGTCACCTCGGAGGAAATCGGCGCGGAAAAGCCCGATCCACGCCTGTTCCGCAGTGCGCTGGCCAAGCTGGGGGTGGCGGCGGAGCGGGCGGTGATGCTGGGGGATTCGCCGGAGAAGGATGTGCGCGGGGCGCTGGCCTGCGGGATCGCCGCCGGGCTGATCGATCTGGCGGGCGAGCCGGCATGAGCACGCACAGCATCCGCGCCACCTTGCCGCGCTTTCTGGCGGTGGGGGTGGTCTCCACAGTGGTGAATTATGGGCTCTACTGGGGGCTGTTGCGCGCGGGGGTGGGCTATGGGCCGGCCTATGTCGCGGGGTTCCTGCTGGGCGTGGTGGTGGGCTTTGTCCTCAACCATCGCTGGACTTATGCCGGCCATGGCGCGCGCGGGGCGGGGGTGATCGCGCGCTATCTGGCGGTCTATGCGGTGTCGCTGGCGGCGGGGTATGTGCTGTTGGCGGTGCTGGTGCGGCGGTTCGGCATCGATCCGCGCCTGGGGGCGCTGGCCACGATCGCGCAGAGCACCTGCATCAACTATATCGGCACGCGCTGGCTGGTGTTCGCGGCATGAGCGCGCGCGGCGGGTTCGGCAATGTCGGCCGGTGGATCGGGCAGATCCGGGGATCGCGGCTGTTCTGGGCGGTGCTGGCGCTGAAACTGGCGGCGGCGGGGATGTTCTCGGGGTGGAACTATGCCCACCTGTTCGTGCCGTTTATCGAGGCCTTCGTCCGCCATCCGCTGGACAGCCCCTATGACGCGTTCTGGGCGGCGCATCGGCCCGATGCCTTTCCCTATGGGCCGGTGATGCTGGCGGCGGTGTCGTTGCCGCGGTTGGCTTTGGCCATGGCTGGGGTGCAGGCGTTGCCGCTGCACGCGCTGTTGTTCGTCGATCGGCTGCCGGTGCTGCTGGCGGATCTGGCGATCCTGCTGGTGCTGGGGCGGTGGTTGCGCCAGAGAGTTCACCGGGTGCTGTGGCTCTATCGGGCCAATCCGGTGCTGTTTTATATCAACTACCTGCACGGGCAGTTGGATGTGCTGCCGATGGGCTTCACGCTGATCGCGGCCTATTACCTGTTCTCCGGGCGGCCGGGGCGGTCGGCGGCCTTGTTGGGCCTCGCGGTGGCGACCAAGGCGCACATGGTGCTGATCCTGCCCTTTGCGCTGATCTGGCTGTGGCAGGAGCATCGGCGGTGGCGTCCGGTGCTGCGCTATGCGGGGATCGCGATTGCGGTGATGGCGGCGCTGTTGCTGCCGTTCCTGGCCAGCCACGGCTTTGTCCAGATGGTGTTCCTCAATGCCCAGCAGGACAAGGTGCTGGCGCTGGCGCTGCCGGCGGGGGGATTGCGGCTCTATCCGGTGCCGGCGGTGATTGTCGTGCTGCTCTGTGCGGCGTGGCAGATGCGGATCGGCAACCGCGATCTGTTCGTGCTGTTTCTGGGCGCGGCCTATGGCGCGCTGCTGCTGTTCATTCCGCCGGCGCCGGGTTGGTATTACTGGGTGATGCCGTGGTTCGTGTATTTCTATGCGCGGATCGATCGGGCCTGGCTGGCGGCGTTTGCCTTGCTGCATCTCGCCTATTTCGCCTACTTCGCGGTGATACCGGGGTCGGATTACCTGACGCTCTGGCCGGGTGCCGATGGGGGCTCGTTGGCGGCGATGGCGGCGGCGCGCGGGATCGATCCGGCGATGCTGGCCAACCTCGCCTTCACGTTGTTGCAGACGGCGCTGCTGGTGAACTGCGCGCTGGTGTTCGATCGCGGGGTGAGGCGGCCGCAACGGTCGCGGCTGCGCGCGCGGCCCTATATGCTGGGGATCGCCGGTGATTCCGGATCGGGCAAGACGACGCTGGCCGAGGCGTTGCAGCACCTGTTCGGCCCGACGCGGCTGGATGTGATCTGCGGCGATGACATGCACCGCTGGCAGCGCGGCGATGAGCGCTGGCAGGACCTCACCCACCTCGATCCGCGCGCCAACGAACTCCATGCCGAACTGGATTACCTGAAGGCGCTGCGCCGCAACCGCCGCATCCAGCGCCGGCACTATGACCACGACACCGGCCAGTTCGCCGAGGCGGTGGCGATCGATCCGCGCCCGGTGATCGTCTATGAAGGGTTGCACACGTTTTACCTGCGTTCGGCGCGCGAACTCTATGACCTGCGGCTGTTCGTGCGGCCCGATCCGGTGCTGGTCACCCATCGCAAGATCGTGCGCGACATGGCCCGCCGCAACTACACCAAGGCCGAGGTGATCGCTGCCATCGCCGCGCGGGCGGACGATTCGGCGCGCTATATCGCCGCGCAGGCGCAACATGCCGATCTGGTGGTGGCGATCCTGTTGGCTACCACGCCCGAGGATCAGGCCATCGGCACCGCCGACGCCCGCTTTGCCGAGCAGTTGCAACTGACGCTCTCCAACGAGTTCTTCCTCGACCCGTTGCTGGCCGATCTGGCGGCGATCCTGCCTGACGGCGTCCACCACCACTATGACGGCAACGACCGGCAGGTGATTGTCTTCGACGAGGCCCTGACCGCCGGCGAGGTACAGGTGCTGGGCGAGCGGCATGTCACCGCGTTGGAGCATCTGGGGCTCTACGATCCCGGCTGGCTGGACGGGTGGAGCGGGCTGGTGCAACTGTTCACCGCCTATTGCATGTTCCACGGGTGGGAGCGCGACGATGACTGACCGGGCCGCATTGGTGGCGGCCTCGCGCGCACTGGGGGCCGATGTCGCGGCGATCCAGGGCGGGGGCGGCAACACCTCGCTGAAGCGCGGCGGGGCGATGGCGATCAAGGCCTCTGGCCGGACGCTGGCGGATATCGATGACGGCGGCTTCGTCGAGGTCGATTGGCGGGCGCTGGTGGCGGGGCTGGGCGCGTGCGCGGACGAGGCGGATTATGCCGCCTTGCTGGCGCGTTGCGCGGCGGCGGGCGCGCGGCCCTCGATCGAGACGGGGTTTCATGCGCTGCTCGGCGCTTGCGTGCTGCACAGCCATTCCGTCTGGGCCAACCTGCTGACCTGTGCCGAGGACGGCGCGGCGCGCGTGGCGACCTTGTTCCCGGGGGCGGTGTGGGTGCCCTATGCCACGCCCGGTCTGGCGCTGACGGCGCGGGTTGCAGCGCTGGTGGAGCGCCAGCCCGAGGTGCTGTTCCTGCAAAACCACGGCCTGATCGTGGTGGGCGCGGGCCCGGCGGAGGCCCTGGTGCGGCATGGGGCGGTGGTGGCGCGGATCCGCGCGGCCTATCCTGCGGTGCCCGATTTTGCGGCCAATGCGGTCGGCGATGTGCCGGGGTTGCTATTCCCCGATCAGGCGGTGTTCCATGCCGATCCGGCATTGGCCGCCACCCGCGCCGGGGCCGAGACGCTGGCCGCCGCGCGCTGGCTGGCGCGCGCGGTGCCGGCGGCGGGGCTGACCCTGCGCTGGTTGCCCGCCGGGGAGGCCGCCGTGCTGACCGACATGGAGGCGGAAAAGCACCGCCAGCGGATGGCGCGATGAGCGTGCAACTGGTGATCCCGATGTCGGGGCTGGGATCGCGGTTTGCGGCGGCGGGGTACACCGCGCCCAAGCCGTTGATCGCGGTGCACGGGCAGCCGATGATCGCCTGGGTGCTGCGGATGTTTCCCGGCGCCGCCGCGCCGCTGTTCATTTGCCGTGACCGGCATCTGGCCGAGACGCCGATGCGCGATGTGCTGGCCGGCCTCGCGCCCGATGGCCGGATCGTCGGCATCCCCGGCGCCAAGACCGGGCCAGTGGCGGCGATCATGCAGGCTGCCGATGCGATCGACGACGACGCCCCGGTGCTCGTCTCCTATTGCGATTACTACATGCACTGGGATTTCTCGGCGTTCCTGCGCGACATGGCCGAAGGCGGATATGATGGCGCCGTGCCGTGCTACACCGGCTTTCACCCGCATCTGTTGCCGGCGCACAATCTTTATGCCGCGTGCCGGGTGGATGCCGACGGCCTGCTCGCCGAGATCCGCGAGAAGCACGGCTTCACCGCCGACAAGACGCAGGGGCTGCATTCGCCGGGGGCCTACTGGTTCGGCTCGGGGCGGTTGCTGAAGCGCTATGCCGCCGCGTTGATGGCGCGGGGCGAGGCGATCAATGGCGAATACTATGTCTCGATGGTCTACAACGCGATGGTGGCCGATGGTCTGCGCGTGGCGGTGCCCGGCGGCATCCGCCACTTCTGCCAGTGGGGCACGCCGGAGGATCTGGCCGACTATCTGTGGTGGGTGATGCGATGAACGTGCTGATTCCGATGGCCGGTGCCGGCGCGCGGTTTGCCGAGGCGGGTTATGCCCTGCACAAGCCGGTGATCCCGGTGTCGGTGCGCCGGCGCGCAGGGCAGGTGCCGATGGTGGTCGCCGCGATCGAGGACTTGCCGGTGGACGCGCGCGCCGCCGACCTGACGCTGGTGGTGCGCGATTTCCATCTGCGCGATGGGGTGGATGCGGTGCTGCGCGCGTACTATCCACAGGCGCGCTGCGTGGTGGTGGATCGGCTGACCGAGGGGCAGGCGGCGACCTGCCTGCTGGCGCGGGCGGCGATCGATAACGATGCGCCGCTGCTGATCGCCGCCTGCGACAATGGCATGGACATCGATCAGGCGCGGTTTGCGCAGGGCACTGAAACCGCCGATGTGCTGGTGTTCACCTTCCGCAACAACCCGGCGGTGCTGGCCAAGCCGCAGGCCTATGGCTGGCTGCACACCGAGGGCGATCGCGTCACCGGCACCGCGATCAAGCAGCCGGTCAGCGCCACGCCGATGCGCGATCATGCGGTGGTGGGCACGTTCTGGTTCCGCCGGGGGCGCGATTTCGTGACGCTGGCCGATCGCATGATCGCCGCCGAGGATCGCATCAATGGCGAGTTCTACGTTGATCAGGTGGTGCATCATGCCTTGGCCGCCGGCCTCGATGTGCGCGTGCTGGAGGTCGATCGCTACATCTGCTGGGGCACCCCGGCGGATTACGAGGCCTATGAGGCATCGTTGGCCTATTGGCGCGCGTTTGCGGCGGCGGAGGATTGGGTGCGATGACCCGGCTGGCGATCGTCATCCCCTGCTATAACGAGCGCGACAACATCCCGCTGATCGTTGCGCGATTGCGCGCCTGTCTGGCCGGGCGTGGGGATGTGGTGGCGATCCTCGTCGACAACGGCTCGACCGATGGCAGCGATGCGGTGATGGCGCGCGAGCTGGCGGGGCAGGGGCAGATCCGCTCGCTGCGGGTGGCGGTGAACCGGGGCTATGGGCACGGCATTCTCACAGGGTTGGCGGCGGCCGAGGCCGATGTGCTCGCCTGGACCCATGCCGACATGCAGACCGATCCCGCCGATGTGCTGCGCGCTTTGGCGGCGTTCGATCGCACCGGGGGCGTGGTCAAGGGGCGGCGCCAGAACCGCGCGCTGATGGAGACGCTGTTCACCGCCGGGATGCAGGTGGTCGCCTCGGCGCTGCTGGGGGTACGGGTCAGCGATGTGAACGCCCAGCCCAAGCTGTTCTCACGCGCGTTTTACGAGGCGCATCTGCGCGCGGGCGCACCGCTGGATTTCTCGCTCGATCTCTATCTGCTGTGGTGCGCGCGGCAGGCGGGGGTGCCGATCGGCGAGATCCCCGTGGTGTTTGCCCCGCGCGCGCATGGCGAGGCCAAGGGCGGGGGCAGTTGGCGCACGCGGCTGCGGCTGATCCGGCGGACGTTTGCCTATGTTTGGGCGCTGCGGCGGGCGGTGCGGCGATGATCGTGGTTCACCACCGCTGCAACACCATTGCCCAGTTGCAGGCCGTGCCGCTCGACTGCGGCGTGGAGATCGACATCCGCAACCATGGTGATCGGCTGTTGCTGGTCCACGATCCGTTTTCCACTGATGGCGTGGAACTGGGCGCATGGCTGGCGCACTGGCGGCATCGCTTCCTGATCGCCAACGTCAAGGAGGAGGGGCTGGAGCCGGTCCTGCTGGACCTGTTGGCGCGGCGCGGGGTGGCGGATTTCTGCATCCTCGATGAAAGCCTGCCCTATATCCGCAAACACGCGCTGGCGGGGGAATCGCGGTTTGCCGTGCGCGTTTCGGAAATCGAGGCCAGCGAATCGGCCCTGCGGCTGGCCGATCACTTGCGGGCGCAAGGGCGGCGGGTGGATTGGGTGTGGGTCGATTGCTTCTCCGGCGCGCCCTTGCCGGCGGCCGATCTGCACCGGTTGCGCGATGCCGGTTATCGCCTGTGTCAGGTCTCGCCAGAGTTGCACCATGTGGCCACCCCCGCCCTTTGGGAGCCCATGATCCGGGCGTTTCAGGCGGTGACAGAGGTGCCGTTAGACATGGTCTGCACCAAGCGGCCGGACCTCTGGCAAGGGCGTTGAGGCCGGGCGGGGTTGACTTTTGCGGGGGAGCGGGCCATATCCGCAGGGCTAACGTCGCCTGCGACGGAATCCGAACCCATCGGGCTCTCTTTCCTTTTCACGCTGCAAGCTCTCCCGCCCCCGCGTTTCGCGGGCGGCTTCCCCGTATCGTGAAAGATATCGACATGCCTACCGGTTCTGTGAAATTCTTCAATATCGACAAAGGCTTTGGTTTCATTGCGCCCGATGATGGCGGCAACGACAGCTTCGTCCACATCAGCGCCGTCGAGCGCGCCGGCATGACCACGCTCAACGCCGGTCAGCGCCTGCGTTACGAGATCGAAGCCGATCGTCGTGGCAAGCCCGCTGCGGTGAATCTGGAAAACGCCTGATCCAGCGCTGGGTGGTCACCGGGCGGGCCTGACGGCCCCCGGTGACCCCCGCGTCGTATCCGAGCCGATCCACCGGGCGCAACGTCCGGCCTCTATCCCTGTTCAAAACACCGCCACGCGCGGCAAAATCACGAGTTACCCTACTTTACATGCACGATTACCATTCGAAGTCTGTTCAATCGACTTATCTGACCCGCCTGCCGCAAGCCGGCCTGCGCACCAGCCGGATCTCCGGCACTCTTCCCTTAGCCGAACTCCGCCGTATCGTGGCGGAGATGGTGGACTGATCGTCCGCCACCTGCCCACGCTCGCCCCGCGAGCGGAAAGGAGCCACATGTCGGCCACGCACGAATTCTACACCGCCTGCGCGGAGAACAGCTTGCGCGAAGCCGATCTCAGCTCACTCGACAATGTCCGCGCGCGCTGCCTGCGGGCGGCGGCGGCCTGGACGGCCCTGGCCGTCCGCGCCACCGAGGTTGAAGCCAGCCGTCAGCGTCGCGCCGCGGGCGAAGTCACCCATGTCTAGGCCGTTCCGCCGCGCCAGCGGCACCCCCCTCCCGCGTGAGGCGGCGGCGCGGCAGGGCCGTATCCTGCAACTCGCCATCGCCACGCTGGGTTCGGTGGACGCCTTGGCGTTCATGAACGCCCATAGCGATGAGCTGGGCGGGCGCCCGATCGATCTGGCGGTCGCTTCGGTGGATGGGCTGAATGCGGTCGAGGCTTTGCTGAAGCTGACGCAACGCTGAGAGGCGCGGCGTCAGCGGTGGTCAGAGCCGCCCGACGCTGGTGTAGCTGAACCCCTTGGCGCGCACATCGGCGGGATCGTAGACATTGCGCAGATCCACCAACACCGGCGCCCTGGCCAGCCCCCGGATGCGTTCGAAATCGAGCGCGCGGAAGGCATCCCACTCGGTGACGATCACCACGGCATCCGCGCCCTCGATGGCGGCATAGGCGCTGTCCTTCATCACCACGCCGGGCATCAAGGGCAGGGCCATCTCCATGCCCTCCGGGTCATAGGCGGTGACCGACACGCCGGCATCCTGCAAAGCTTGCGCGATGGCGATCGACGGTGCATCGCGCATGTCGTCGGTGTTGGGCTTGAAGGTCAGCCCCAGCAACGCGACCTGCTTGCCGCGCGCCTGGGTGGGGCCACCCAAAGCCTCGATCACCTTGCGGCCCATCGCACGCTTGCGGGTTTCGTTGGTTTTGACCGTCGCCTCGACGATGCGGACGGGCGAGTCATAATCCTCGGCGGTCTTCAGCAACGCCAGCGTGTCCTTGGGGAAGCACGAACCGCCATACCCCGGCCCCGCGTGCAGGAACTTCGATCCGATCCGCCCATCCATGCCGATCCCGCGCGCGACATCCTGGACGTTGCCGCCGACCTTCTCGCAAAGATCCGCCATCTCGTTGATAAACGTGATCTTCACCGCCAGAAATGCATTGGCCGCATACTTGATCAGCTCCGACGACCGCCGCGCCACGAACAGGATCGGCGACTTGTTGAGGAACAGCGGGCGATAGACCTCGTTCATCACCCCCTTGGCCCATTCGTCCTCGGTGCCGATGACGATGCGGTCGGGGTGTTTGAAGTCGCCGA
>Ga0302187_10000506_pt1 | contig 36181 bp, 29 predicted proteins | sample II_Bog_E1_3_FD_202120 | JGI IMG/M metagenome (GOLD analysis project Ga0302187, IMG submission 202120) | Peat permafrost microbial communities from Stordalen Mire near Abisko, Sweden - II_Bog_E1_3 | ecosystem: Environmental > Terrestrial > Soil > Wetlands > Peat | place: Sweden: Abisko...
CGATCCAGGTCGGCGCCGGCTCACAGGTAGCCTCCAACCAAACCGATTTTACGCAGGGTTCGTACAACACCACCGGCACCACCTCTTCCGATGTGGCCGTGGACGGCAACGGGTTCTTCGTCGTGAGCAACGGCAGTTCCAACCTCTACACGCGCGATGGCAGCTTTACGCAGAACACGGACGGCAACCTGGTCACCTCCAACGGTCTGACGGTGATGGGGTATCCTGCGGTCGACGGCGTAGTGAACACGAATGCTCCATTGGCGGCAATCAACATTCCAGTCACCGGACAGGTCCAGCAGGCGCAGGCGACCACCAGCTTCAGCATGACGACCAACCTGGACTCCGCTTCGACCGCCGACTCTACCTCCGCTTTCCCGGCATCGGTTGGAGTCTATGACTCGCTGGGCGTCGAACATACCGCCACCGTGACCTACACCAAGACGGGCGTGAACACGTGGAGTTACTCGGCTGCCCTGCCGGCCGCGGACTTCACCTCGGGAGTCTCGACGCCGGTGACTGGCACCATGACCTTCGATTCCAGCGGAAACCTGGCCACGGTAACCCAGACCACCCCTGTGGCCGTCGCTTCGACCGCGGTGGGAACCGCTACGGGCGACATTTCCTCGATCTCGCTCTCTTTTAGCGGATTGGCGGACGGCGCGGCCAATCTGAACATGAAGTGGAATCTTTTAGGGTCAACCGGCACAGGAACCATCAGCCAGGAGGACTCGGCCTCCACGGTTTCCGCATCGCCTGCAAACGGATATGCGACCGGAACCTACCAGAGCTTCGCCATCGGCTCCGACGGTACCGTGACGGCAACCTACTCAAATGGACAGAAGGAGGCTGTAGGCATGCTGGCGCTGGCCAATGTAACCAACCTGCAGGGATTGCAACTCGATGGTAACGGCGACTATGCCACGACACTGGCCAGCGGCACGGCAGCGATCGCCGCTCCGGGCACAAGCGGTCTCGGCACGATCGAGGACTCGGCGCTGGAGGAGTCCAATGTAAACATCTCGGCCGAGTTCTCCGACCTGATCATCGCCCAGCGCGCCTTCGAGGCCAACTCCAAGGCGGTCACCACCTTCGACACGGTCACGCAGGAGACCATCAACATGATTCATTGATATCGTTTATAATCAATGAGATAAGCGATTATTTGGGAAATGACATCCAAATGAATCCAGAATGGAAGGTAAGTCGGGACTCGGTTCTGCAATTTTTCGACAGTTTTGTCCCGCTGTTTACGCACACAAAACCCTCAGAGGGGACCACTCCTCTGAGGGGTAAGTTTTTGCTGAAAAAATGCAAAAATTCTACCTGGACATGTGCCTCGCGTACACCCCGTCGGCCACCGACTGAAGGATACGCATGGACCTATACCCTCGCTTATGGCACGTCTCGGGGTGGACCTCGACCAGGCAGTCGGGCTCGCCCTCAAACCAGCCACGAACAGTCGTGGTCGATCACGCCCACCGGGCGGACAGGGTGCTGATGCGGTAGTGCTGCTCCATTGATTTGACGGCGCTTGCGCTCATGAAGACAAATACCCGAGCCGGGGGTTGATATCCGGTTATTGGGCCCCTGAATTGCCACCAAGGGGCCACGGGTGCTTGCGGGGTGCCACAATCGCTGCAGACGCGCCAAGGGATGCGGCCACCATTCTTGACCGTGTAGGGTACCAGCACAACCCACCCGGCATCGGCCTGATGGGCAAGAAGGCGTGGCTCCCCGGCAAGACCCTCGCCCGGTTCATCACCGCTAACCTCGGCATCACGGAAAAGGAGCAGCGGGTGATGGTCGAACGCATCAGCGATGCCGTCGCCGACATCGCTCCGGCAGTCCGTGAAATGATGGACGGCTTGGCTGGCTTCCGGGACACGGGGAAGCGGATGCTGGCCGCGTGGAGTGAAGACGTGAACTCACTGAGGGATTCACGGATGTACAGCCTGAACCCATGGAAATCAAACCCGGCCTTCGAGGGCGTCTCCGACCCGCCGAAGCCGGAGACCCCGCGAACGGTTGTCGAGAGGTCGGAACTCCTGGCTGGCCGAGGGCGGCGAAAGTCGAAATGAAGCAGGGCGAGTAACCCTCTTTTGTTTACTAATTCGTCAACTGACCTGAGCGCAACCCAACCACAAACTCAACAATTACCCAAGGGCAAAACTTGGGCAAAGAATGGATAGCGAATTTTCGATAATTTGCGTAGAAACATGAACTTGGGCCGCAGCGTGTGCAGCCGGGGTCTATTCGCACCTGAGCTGGCTGCAGGTGAGCTGGCGATATTCGAAGAACATGCTCATCCGCCAGCGGAGGATCATGCCGAAGGCGAGGACGAAGAATAGTGCCGCTGTTTGATTCATATTCATGAATGAATCGATGTAGCTGCGAGCCAACATGCGGACCACGGCCAGGGCGATCACGATGAGGAAAAAGGCATTGGAGCGCTGCATCATGACGGCTTCGCCGTCGAGCACCAGGCGCGAGGAGCGCAGCAGCGGGTAGGCAAGCAGCGCGGCGCCGATCAGGAAGGCGCAACCCGCCCATTCCAAAGGGATTCGGAAGGCCGGGACCAGGAACATGCAGAACCCGGTGGCCATGCCCAAGGGGGGAATGACGATCTTCCGGAGGGTGACGGCAGTGCGCCCTTCCCGGACGCGCCAGGCAAGAACCGCGCCCATTCCGGCGAGTGAACCAACAACTGACAATGGATTGAAAGGTACCATGATTCCTCGGGCAAAACCCGGTCCAGAGACCGTGAAAAAGTGTGAAAAAACCTGGTTTTACGATGCCATTTAGCGCGCTTTTTTAAGTTCTTTGCGCGTGTCCAGGCTTGCGGGGTACAGGAGTTGGATGCCGGAAGAGGCCGGCAGGACGCAGAGTTACTCCGTCCGGAATCCGACCGCGGGCGTCACCCATTGGAAGAGGGCGGCCAGCAGTTTGAGCACCAGGTCGGAGAGAGCCCCGGTAGCGGTGGAGATGGAGCGGTCCCAGCCCGCATGCGCTCCGGAGGGCAAGACCGCATGAGTAGGAGGTGGTCATGAAACATGTGAACATCATGGGCGAACGACGCTCGAATGTCCTAATCGTCTACCTATGGCCGTCTGGACGGGGCTGAACGCGGAGATCATGACCTCAGCGGTGCCTGTTCCCAAGGCAGCGCAGGTACCGGCGGCAGCAACCGCTCCGAGGCGGACCAAGCCCGGACCCTGTGGCCAAGCCTGTACCCTTCAGGTCCGGTGGCCCGCAGCCGACGTCAAGGCGACGAAGCTAACTGCTATCCAGCGTGACTTCCCGACAGGGAGCAATTTTATGCGCACATGTTTTCATGCATACATGGAAGCCAGCCAGATGCCCTGACGGTGCCGTGGGAAGACCCGGGGGTAAGTACTGCACTATGAGACCCGCGCTCCGAACGGCGTAAAAGAAGGCGGCATGACTTTTTAGGCGTGGCTGTGCGGGGGTACTGAGACCCGACCTCGAGAACCTGGCCAACGCAAGGATGGCAGCAGGGACGCGAATTCAGCCAAGCCGCCACAGCGTAGCTCGCGTGGCTCAGAAACAACCCGCGGACTCTCTCGAATCGGCTTGCTGGCCGAAACGAGCGTGCTCCAGTACGAAGTCTTCTACAAAAGTCGGTCTGCCCGTCCGTGATTCGTCGGATTTGCTCTGCGAACAGTTGGCCGCTCGTGCGAGTACCTTCGCATTGAGCGAACGTTGCCTCTCGTCGATGGTCGCAGCCGGATGTTTTCCTTCGCGACGATAACTGTCATTGGGAAAGCTCATCGCAACTCCTAAACCTGACCCAGGTTTTCTAGCGGGTAATCGGGGAACCGACTCCGCAACCTGCACTCTGAGCCGGTGTCGTAGTCCCTGCACCCCTGCTTTGCGATTGCAAGTCCAGGGGGCATGACGGCCGGTACAAAGTATGTGCACATTTAACCTTAAGGTGGTTACTTTAGTCAAATAATTTCACAATCGCAGTCAAATAAATTCACAATTGCGATTACGAAAGTTTTAGTGAAAGCGATGGAATTCGATCGAAGGCGACTCCACTCAAGGATGTTGTGAACCTAACCTATGGACATCAGTGCACTTACTTTCAACTGGGGACCAAAGATGGGCGTGGCGTCTCCCGCATCAAATGTCGGTTCGAGGAGTATGCCTTTTTCACCACCACATTTCCGCCAGCATAAGGTCATGGCTTGCCAGGTTCGACGGAAACGGAACGGCACATGGATGCATGAAAAGTGGATGGGCGATAACGGGTCGCTCGGCAAGGAAGAAGTTTGGACAAGAAAGCTCAACAGAAGGCTCTCAATATTCTTCACATCGCGGGATGACTTGGTCGAATTCATCTGGGACAAGGTAGCGACCAGAAGGGTACTGAGCAAATGTGCGGATTTGCCTGACTCCCGCATTGCACCCCCTGTCAAGGCAATGAGTCGGAATCTGATCAGGACTGAATCCGTTTCAACATGCTATGAGCGTTTCTTTATACCTCAGCGCCGATCTTTTGAGGGCAAGAGTCTGCTCGAATCGAAGAGCGGCGGTGGAATGCGTGGAATAGAGACGACCTTGTTCTGTTGATTGATACGTCGAACGAGGCAGCGATAATCCTTGTCCCCAAAGGTTGGGGGCATTTAGTTGAAAGAGCCAAACCCTACGCTGCCCAAACTAATACCGACAGCACCCAGAGCGAGTAAAGAGCAAATTACGCCTATGATCAGCCGTGGGTATTTCTCCACCAAGGATACGTTGCAACTCCTTTTACATTTTAGGCAATTTCCACACTCATTAACCATTGCGCTCCTTCTCGTGTCTGTACCCCTGATGCGCCCCGTTAGGTCTCTCTTGAACTTTCGCGTGCAAACTGCCACCGCGTCAGCAAATTCGTTAGTAAGAGGGGAAGGGAGGTGGTCTTCATCTCGACCGGCCTTCTCACGCACGCACGCCGCTTGCTTTGACACAAACCGAGTGCGCTTTTTAATTACGTCGACCCGATAGTAGGGTGTAGGCGGCGCTCGACGTAAGGTCACGAACAGGTAGTTTCTGGGTGACCCGTGGTTCAGACCGGAAGTTACTTTCGATATTCGACGCCTTCCAAGTTCCCCAGGGCTCAGAGCATCCGGAACCTTGAGATGAACCTGTGAAAGCCAGCGTCAACTTATTTGAATGTAGTGGCATCAGTTCACCCTGAAGGTTCTCTTTGCCTTCGCGGTGCCCACTACCGCAACTGGACAAAAGGAGTCGCCTTGTTGTCTGGTTCGGCTGACGGCCTGCCGCGAGGGTCCTGCCGACGGTCCGACCCGTTCTTCCGCCTTTCGATGAAGCCGGGCGACCCCGGGGCCACAACGATTAAGGGAAGGTCGAGTTTGTCTTCCGGCGTGCGCGGAGCCGAGCCTCTTGTCGTGCGCACGGCATCGGGCACCCGCGGCATAGTGGGCGTGCGGAATATTTCTCCGGAAGGTCCCGATCCGCTTGTCAGCAGTTTGTTCAGGATGGGGAGCTTTGCGCGTTGTGTCTCCACAAAGTCCACCCCCTCGGCGGTCAACGCGAACTGCGCATTATCGGCCCGGGTGATATGGCCTTTCCTGGCGAGGTACCAGACGGTGAAGTCGAGGTAATCGCGAGGAAAGCCCATTCGCGCTTCAAGCTCGGCCAGAGTCACTTCGGGCATGTCCGGTTTGGTGCGACGTCGATGGTAGAGCAACGCCAGCAACCCCAGACGACGGTTCAACTCCCCTTCGAGGTCGTCCATAAAGTCGATGGACGCGGATAGGGGTACAACCTCCTGGGGCTCGACTTCGCAACTCTCATCGTATTCGGCGCGGCGCTTGGGGTCGGACAAGACCTCATATGCAGTCCGCACATTGCGAAACAACTCGGGGTCGCCGGATTCGGGATTATCAGGATGAAATCGCGCGGCCAGGAATCGATATACGCGGTGGATGGTGTCCAAATTGGCGTGCGGGCTGATCTGCAGGAATTCGTAATAATCGGTCATCCGATGGTAGCTTCCTTCCTGTGGGCCCGAGCCGGACAGAAGCTGCGCGAGCAAAGTAGAGACGAGTGTACTATCGGTGATCCTCTGAGTTGAGGCCTGTTTTTTCTCGGCGGGTTACTGTCGAATCAGAAATGGGTTTCCCTCGGGCACATGCGGTAACCAACTCGAAGCACTGGATTCTGGAAGGTTCCCGGACTCCTTTGGAAGCCGCAAGGACTCGCCCGTGCAGATAATACGTCGTGGAACACTGCCGGCCAGAGGAGTGAATCGAACGAAAGGCAAGACAGCTTTCGCTCTTGAGACGCGGAAGACTGAGCGAAAGCTTGCTAAAGTGATTCAATCGCGAGGCCTCTAATTTCTGGAGAATTATGTAACTCGTTCATTATCTATTCCGCCCGTTTGTCAGCCCCCGGAGGTTCTCATCGTGCACCTTTTCCCTTTCGCGCTTGCGGTTCTTTCCGCAGCATCAGCCTCTGCACAGTCGGTTCCCGCGGCGGTCTTTACTGACCCGCCCGCCGATGCCGCTCATCCGGCCGGAATGGCCGTACTGCACATTCCCAGCCACGGGGTCCTCATCAACGGAATCGTCTATCAGCCGTCCGGTGCGGGTTCGCATCCCACACTCGTTATCTGCCATGGCCTGCCCGGGAACGAAAAGAATCTTGACCTGGCGCAGGCCGTGCGCAGGGCGGGCTGGAACGCGGTCACCTTCAACTATCGCGGCTCCTGGGGAAGTCCGGGAGTCTATCCCTTCGCCCAGAACCTTGAGGACACGGACGCCGTTGACCATGGATGGTCCGACCATCGGATCTTCCTCGAAAGCACGATCATTACCTGGCTTGCCGGGCTGCACTGACGGGAACGCTGGAGCAGCCGGTCCAGTCAGCGGGCGTGGATCTCGATGAACAGACCTTTGGCTTCCGCCAGCACGTGGCCTCTGGCGCAGAGGATCTTCGCTTCGCTCCAGTGCTTGCGACCCTCGCTGCGAACCAGGCGTCCCTCCAGCCGAATCGGCGCGCCGGAGTGGACCGGACGGAGATACTCGACCTCCATATGGCGGGTCATGGCCGTCACTCCTAGTACGCGGACCGCCTTGCTCATGGCCTCATCGAGAAGAGTGGCAATAATGCCGCCGTGCACGTAGGTGGTTGGCCCCTCGAAGCGCTGGGGAACCGTCGTGAAGCAAACCACGGTTTCGTCTTCGGCACGCAGGAATTCAAGCCGCAGGCCGTCCGCGTTGTCCTGCCCGCAGCCGAAGCAGCGGTTTTGGGCCCCGTGCGCGATCGGTGTCAGGTGTTCTGAAAATTCGGTCATTCGTTTGCCTATATACAAAGTTTACTTGACCTTGCTGGCCCGCCCGCTCAGACTGAGGAGGCGAATCGCCCGCGCCGGAATCGGCCGACGCCGGCATTCCGAACCGAAATTCCCCGGAGGAGATTGTGCCCCTACCCAAGGTCAATCGTCGCACCGCCATTCTGCAGATGGGCGCTCTGGCCAGCGCCGCGCTACTCACGGAAACGCTCCGCGCCGAAGGATGGCCCACAGGCCAGGCCCCGGCTGCCGCGCCTGCCGCGCCGCCCAGCGGACCTTTCACGTTGCCGCCCCTGCCTTACGCTTACGACGCGCTCGAACCGAACTTCGACGCAGCCACCATGCATCTGCACCACGACAAGCACCACCAGGCCTATGTGAACAACCTGAACGCCGCCGTTGCGGCGCACCCTGAACTGGCAGGCAAGACCGTCGAAGAGCTGGTCGCCAACCTTGGCTCCTTGCCTGAAGCGTCCCGCACGGCTGTCCGCAACCAGGGCGGAGGACATCTGAACCATTCCTTCTGGTGGCCGACGCTGGGCAAGGGCGGCGCGGCGCCGACCGGCGAACTGGCCAAAGCGATTGACCAGAAGTTCGGCTCGCTCGCCACTTTCCAGGACAAGCTGACCGCCGCGGCCATCGGCGTCTTCGGCAGCGGCTGGGCCTGGCTGGTGAAGCTGCCCGACGGCTCGGTGTCCATCGAAACCACCCCCAACCAGGACAGCCCCCTCACCCTGGGGCACAAGCCGGTGCTGACCGTGGACGTTTGGGAACACGCCTACTATTTGAAGTACCAGAACCGGCGCGCCGACTACGTGAAGGCGTTCTTCCAGGTAGTTAACTGGGATTACGTGAGCGGGCAATTCGCCCAGAAGGCTTAGGCGCCGGGTGAGGGAACTGGAGGGTCGGAGCTTCGGCTGGACGTTTGCCTCGATCGGGCTGGCGTTCAGCCTGGCCTTCTGCGGCTGCCATGGGACGCCGGCTCTGACCCCCGAGCAGGCGGAAGGGAAGCACTTGTACCAGGTTCATTGCGCCCACTGCCACGAGGACAACGACCTGGCTCTCAAGAAGGTTCCGCCGGCGCTCGACGGGCTTTTCCGCCACAGGAATCTCCCCAGCGGCGCGCCCGCCACGGATGCCGAGGTGCGGCGCGTGGTTCTGGCGGGCAAGGGAACCATGCCGTCCTTTTCCGGCCGGTTCAGCGAGGGACAGCTCTCTGCGCTGGTCGCGTACCTTCGTGCCGGAGTGCGCTGAGACCAGCGGGCCAGCACGCCAAACGCGGTCACGATATACTGGGAATTGCTATGGCAACCGAAAAAACCTTCTATCTTGAGACCTTCGGCTGCCAGATGAATGCCCATGACTCGGAAAAGGTCATTGGCACATTGGAGCAGCAGGGCTACCAGCAGGTCGAGTCGGAAGAAGACGCCGGCCTGATCCTCTACAACACCTGCTCCATCCGCGATAAGGCGGAGCAGAAGGTCTTTCACCGCCTGGACGAATACAAGAGGCAACATCGCGAGGGAAAACGCTTTGCCGTTCTGGGCTGCGTCGCCCAGCAGGAGGGCGAAAAGATCTTTGCGCGGGCGCCTTACGTCTCGCTGGTCTCCGGATCTGCCTCGTACCGCAAACTGCCGGAGATGCTGGCACGTCTGGAAGCGGGCGAGACCCGCATCACCGGCCTGGACGACCGCCAGACCGACGAGACTTTCGAGACCGAGTTTACCGCCCGCAAAAATCCCTACCGGGGCTACATCACCATCGTCGAAGGCTGCGACAAGTTCTGCTCCTACTGCGTGGTGCCCTATACCCGCGGCAAGGAGCGCAGCCGCAAATCCTCCTCCGTGCTGGCCGAAGCTCGCCGCATCGTGGACCAGGGCTATACCGAAATCCAGTTGCTGGGGCAGAATGTCAACAGCTACCGCGACCCGGAAGGGAAGTTGAGTTTCGCGGAGTTGCTGGCCGCCGTCGGCCAGGTGGGCGGAGTTCGCCGCGTGCGCTTCACCACCAGCCATCCCCGCGACTTCACCCGCGACATTGTGGAAGTCATCGACGCCGTTCCGACGATCTGCGACCACGTACACCTGCCGGTTCAGTCCGGCTCATCGCGCATCCTCAAGGCCATGGCGCGCGAGTACACCCGCGAATGGTACCTGGAGCGTATCGCCTTGATCAAGGCAGCGCGGCGGCCCATCTCGCTCTCCACCGACATCATTATTGGCTTTCCCGGCGAAACCGCGGACGACTTCATCCAGACCATGGACCTTCTGGCCGAGGTCGAGTACGATTGCGTTTTCGGATTCAAGTACTCGGCGCGGCCCAATACACCGGCTCTGACGATGATCGATTCCATCCCGGAAGCGGAGAAGTCAACTCGGCTTCAAGTGCTGCTCGACCGACAGCGAGAGATCCAAAGGGTCAATTACGCCAGGCATATAGGCCAGGTCATGGAAGTGATGGTCGAGGGCCAGCACCCGGCCCGCGGCCAGATTGCAGGGCGAAGCAGCCAGAACACGCCGGTGAATTTTACCTGCGCACAACCCATCGCGCCGGCGCCTGGCAACTACCTGCAGGTGAAGATCACCGCATCGCACCCGAATAGTTTGGTGGGCGAATCGGTCTAAGATGGGAGCGGGCCAGGAGAGAGAGCCATGGATGTCGAGGTACGAATTCGCGGATTGATGATGGATCCGGCCACCAACATGCCCATCGTGGTGCTGAAGGATGTCGCTTCCGAAACGGTGATGCCGATCTGGGTAGGGATCTTTGAAGCGAACGCCATCGCCATCGAGATCGAAAAAGTGGCTGTCTCTCGACCGATGACCCACGACCTGACGCGAAACCTCATACGTCACTTGAATGCACGGCTGGAACGCGTTGTGATATCAGAGCTTAAGGACGATACATTCTTCGCTGTTCTCTGGCTGCGACAGGGAGACCAACCCCTTGTGATTGACGCCCGCCCCTCGGACGCAATCGCCCTCGCTCTGCGCTCTGATTGCCCGATCTATGTTGCGGAAGAGGTCATGCAGACCGCCAAACTGAACACCACCGGTCCGCCCGAAGGCCCCACAGCCGAGCAGTTGCGCGGCTGGCTCGAAGGCCTGAACGACGAAGACCTGGGCCGCTACAAAATGTAGGGAATTGCCTTTCCGAGGGAAGCCGGAGGCGTGGAGAACACGCCTCCGGATCACGGTCAGTCGCAGTATACAGAATATCCGTTATCAGACATGATGGATGTTCTTTAAAGCTACGACGATTCGCAAAACTGCAATCAATTGATACCGCGTACCGGAACAGTGTTGCACTCTCTTCGGCAGTGCCAGGAACATCTGCTGGCGATCGCTGAACTAGTTCCGGATTCCCGCCAGCAATCGTTCGATCTCCGTTTTCTCTTCGGCGGAAATCGGCAACAGCGGAGCGCGCGTGCGCCCTCCGTAATAACCGTTGAAGTCGCAGGCATACTTCACGCCCGCAACACCCAGTTCGCCCAGGATGCGCTGATTGGGCCAGGCAATTCGCTTCTGCTTCTCCAGGGCCAGTTCCTTGTCATGGTCTTTCCAGGCAAGGTAAACCTCCTGGCAGGCCTGGGGGGCGAAGGCGCCAAAGCCCAGAATGGCTCCAGCCGCCCCTGCCTCAAGAGATTCGAGCAGAGTTCCGGCCGATCCGGTCAGCACCTGAAAACCGACTTCCCTGCTGCGCGTCTTGATCGGTGCCGCCGCAGGCTTGGCAGCCACGGCAACGCCACTCCCAAGGTCGCCGGCGGAGATGAGAGCATCGCCATTGCCGGTTCCAGGCGTCAACATGCGCGCGGTAACCGCCTCAAAAACAGGCGTAACAGTCTCCATCCTTCGCGGAGCCGAAGCGGTCGACGTCACCAGGCCGCAGATCCGTTCCATGCTGCCGCTGGAGTCCTTGATGCCGATGATGTTGGGGTGTTGCGCCAGTTCGGCCACCAGTTCCACGGGAATGTTGTACGGAGCACACTGGGGAATGTTGTAAAGCACCACGGGCAGCGGCGAGCGGTCGGCCACGCAATGGTAGTAGTTCAGGACGGCGGCCGCGGTCATCTGGCCGGCATAGTAAGTGGGAGTGCGGACCAGAACCGCATCGTAATGGAACTCGGCGGCTGCCTCAGCCAACTCTACCGTGGCCTTGACGCTTTCTGATCCAACGCCTGCGATCAGCACTTTTTCTGGCCGGGAAGCCTCCGCGGCAATCCGCAAAACCTCGCGGGACTCGGCATCGCTCAACAGAACCGCCTCGCCCGTGGAACCAAGGACCAGCATTCCAGAGAGAAGACTGCGCGAGTAGCGCGCCATGTTGGCTTCCAGTTTGCGAAAATATACCCTTTCATCCGGGTAAAACGGCGTGGGAATAGCGGCAAAGACGCCCTCGATCAGCATAAGGCCATTGTAGAACCACACCCGTCCTGCCCAGGCTGCCGCTTGCCGCGATCCTTCAAGCTAGCCTGAATAATCTGATTTCGCAATGGTTCCCACATCGCAATCGCTTGCATGTTGTATCTTTAGTAGACAGTAGACAGCGGACCCGGACACATGCAGAACATGTTGCACGCCGACGATGTAAAGAGTTCGTCCAAGCTCCTGGGGCAGGCTCTTTCATTTTTCATGCATACGACTTTGGCCCTGGGTTCCTGGCTGGCTCTTATGCTGGTGGGTTATGCCTTGAACCCGGTGAGGGCTTCCCAATTTCTCATCCTCATTCTGTCGATGTTGGTTCCGCTCGTGGTCGGCAACATCGTGACACGCTTCCGCCAGGATGAGATGGCGACCCTGGTGTGGCTCATTGGCCTGATCTGGGTGCTCATCATCAGCCTCTGGATTCTGGATATGCCCACTGGCCCCAACGCATGTTTCCAATGCGACGCCACGGAGAAGCTCACACGAACATTTTTCAGCCTGCCCAAGCCCAGCGGTTTGATCGACGACGATGGACCGATCCTTGGCACATGGCCGGCAGCGGCCCTGATCGGTTATGCCATCGGCGCGCGGTTTGCCCTCAAGCGCCGCCCCCCCGTGGACGACTAAAGCGAAACCTGAGTCAATGTATCCCGACAGGACACAAGGCTCTGGTTCCGCTCGAAAGCAGTTCCGCCGCAATCTCTCTGATTACGCGACTTTACGTTCCATGACCGGCTCGACTTCGTAGAGGCAATTCCCTTCCGACGCCTCCGCGGATATTTCTATCCAGGCACAAACAAGACCTCGGTCGGAGAGCGTCCACACGCACTCCAGGGAACGCTGAACTTTCTGCTGCATGTACATGGCTCCTCCTTCCTGACCGCAGGCGGCCAGCTAACGCACGGGCAAACTCTGGAAAGCATAAAGGCCGCGTCAGCATCAGGCGCGCATCGCTTTTCAGAACGAAAAGCATCTGCGCCTCCTTGCTGCAAGGGGCGTTGCGTTTCCTGGAGAATGCCAAAGAGGTTCGAATGCGGGAGGAAAAGACCCTGGAACAGAGGGCCTGGAACCTTCTCGCTCTTCTCACACTCGGGTTGAAATCCCGACGGTGTGAGCAAGGCGAGGTTGAGCCGGGAAGCTCAACGCGGGATGGTGCTCACAACGCCACATGATCCCGAAAGACTCAGGACCGCGTCGTTCAGTGATTTTGCCGGTGTCATCCGTGACTTCCAATCCCAGTGGTTGTAAAACCCCGGGGTTGCACGTGCGCTTCCGTTGCGAAAGAACCTCTGCTCAGGAGTTGAAGACCGCACAAAAGCTCTCTCGATTCGCTGCTGATTTATAGAATGTAACACAGCGTTCACAATTCATTCGCAATATTTCCGCACAGAAGTAATAAAAAACATACATCTTATGCGCTTGGAAGGCACGCGCCGCTCTTCTCCTGGCGAAAATCTGGCTATACTGCCCGCATGAGCTCTCATGAACCCAAGTCTTCAGAAATGGAGCCCGAACCCATCACCGGCTCGGAACTGAAAGACGTACTTGCCGAGCTCTCCCGCCGCGAGCCCATCTTCCACCGTCCGGAATTCGGGAGATCCCGAGCAGATTTCGAGAAGATGGTCGCCCCGGACTTCTGGGAGGTCGGGGCCTCGGGTCGCCGCTATTCAAGGAAATTTGTGCTGAATACTCTGGAGGAACGCTACTTGGTTCCCTATGAGGACATATGGGAGACGAGTGAATTCCACTGCCGCAGGCTCGCGCCCGATACTTACCTGCTGACCTATACGCTCCTCCAAAACCGCGAGCGCCTGACCCGGCGCTCAACGGTTTGGCAAAGCACTTCCGATGGCTGGAAGATCCTCTACCATCAGGGAACGATCGTGCTGGACACCTGAGGCGTGGCTGGGTGCAACTGCTGCAGCGCATAGACCGTGGTGTGGCGTCGCTGCATGGCGGCAATTCCATCCACCGCAGCCTGCGCGGCGGCAATGGTGGTGATGGTCGGGATGCGCGCCAGCACCGCTGCGCGCCGGATCGCCTTCTCGTCAAAGAAAGTATCCTGGCCGCGCGGAGTATTCACGATCAGCTGGATGCGATCGCCCTTGATCAGGTCCACCACGTTTGGGCGGCCCTCCTTCACCTTGAAGACCCGCTCCACCGTCAACCCCGCCTTCTCCAGCACGTTTGCCGTGCCCTCGGTGGCCACAATCTTGAAGCCGAGATGGATGTAGCGGCGAGCCAGCGTGATGGCCGCTGGCTTGTCGTGGTCGTTGACGCTGAAAAAGACCGTGCCCTGGGTGGGCAAAACCTGGCCAGCCGAAAGCTGCGCTTTCGCAAAAGCCTCGCCAAAGGTGGCCGCCACGCCCATCACCTCACCCGTTGACTTCATCTCCGGCCCCAGTACTGTATCCACTCCGGCGAATTTCGACCAGGGGAAGACCGGCGACTTCACATAGTAGTAAGTGCCCGTGTCCAGATCTTTGCCGGAAGCAAGCTGTTCGGGCAGCAGATCGCGCAGTTTGCGGCCCGTCATCAGCCGCGCAGCCATCTTGGCCAGAGGAATTCCAGTGGCCTTCGAGACATACGGAACCGTACGGGAGGCGCGCGGGTTCACTTCGATCACGAATACGTGGTCCTTGCCCTCGGCATCGCGTTGAATGGCGAACTGCAAGTTGACCAGTCCGATCACCTTCAACGCCAGGGCAAGCCTGCGCGTATAGGTGCGCAGCACATCCAGGGTCTGCGGCCGGATGCCCACCGCGGGCAGCACGCAGGAGGAGTCGCCGGAATGAATGCCGGCCTCTTCAATGTGCTGCATGATCCCGGCGATCAACACGTCTTCCGAGTCGCACAGCGCGTCAACATCCACTTCGATCGCGTCTTCCAGGAAGTGATCCACCAGCACCGGCCGCTCCTGGGAGTATTCGACCGCCTGCTTCATGTACTGGGCCACCGCCTCGGCGTCATAGGCGATCACCATGGCCCGGCCGCCCAGAACATAGCTGGGACGCACCAGCACCGGATAGCCGATACGCTTGCCCACAGCCAACGCTTCTTCCACGCTGGTGGCCGTGCCGCCGGCAGGCTGCGGAATCTCCAACTCCTCCAGCAGCTTGCCGAAGCGCTTGCGGTCCTCTGCCAGGTCGATGGATTCGGGCGACGTGCCAATAATAGGTACCCCGGCCGCGAGCAAACGCTTGGCCAGGTTCAACGGAGTCTGTCCGCCAAACTGCACAATCATGCCGATTTCAGCGCCCGATTGAGCCTCGTGGTTGTAAACCGCCAGCACATCCTCCAGCGTCAACGGCTCAAAGTAGAGCCTGTCGCTGGTGTCGTAGTCGGTCGAAACCGTCTCCGGATTGCAGTTGACCATGATGGTCTCGTACCCATCGTCTTTCAGCGCGAAAGCCGCATGGCAGCAGCAGTAATCGAACTCGATGCCCTGGCCAATGCGGTTCGGCCCCGAGCCCAGAATGATGATCTTGGGCGTCTTGGTCGGAGGTGCTTCGTCCTCTTCGTCGTAAGTCGAATAGAGGTAGGGCGTCATGGACTCAAACTCGGCGGCGCAGGTGTCCACTAGCTTGAAGACCGGTTTAATCCCCTTCCCCTCGCGCAGTTCCCTCACCTGCTGGGTTCCCGCGTGGCCTTCCAGCTTCCATTCCTTGGCGATCCGTTCATCGCTCAGGCCCAGGCGCTTCAGCTTGCGGAGTTCTTCCGTAGGAATCGTCTCCGGCTTGGTTCCGGCAATCGCGGCTTGCGCCAGCGTGATTTCGCGAACCTGGTGCAGGAACCATGGGTCCATCCCGGTGAGCCGCGCCACTTCGCGCACGCTCATTCCGCGCTCGAAGGCGTAGCGAATGTAGCCCAATCGATCCGGTTTGGGTGTCACCAGCATCTGCGTCAACCGCCGTGGTTCCAGAACCTCGGCGCCCGTCTTTTTGCCAGTCTCAAGCGCCCGCCACGCCTTCATCAGGGCTTCCTTGAAGGTGCGGCCAATCGCCATCACCTCACCCACCGACTTCATCTGCGGCCCCAGCGTGTCGTCGGAACCGGGAAACTTCTCGAACTGCCACTTGGGAATCTTCACCACCACGTAATCGATGGTCGGCTCAAAGCAGGCCGGCGTCTTGCGCGTGATGTCGTTGGGGATCTCGTCGAGCGTGTAGCCCACGGCCAGTTTGGCTGCGATCTTGGCGATGGGAAATCCCGTAGCCTTCGAGGCCAGCGCCGAGGAACGCGAAACGCGCGGATTCATCTCGATCACCGTCATGCGGCCATCCACAGGATTCACGGCAAACTGCACATTCGATCCGCCAGTCTCCACGCCGATCTCGCGCATCACCGCAATCGCGGCATCGCGCATCTTCTGGTACTCGCGGTCGGTGAGCGTCTGCGCCGGGGCCACAGTAATCGAGTCGCCGGTGTGCACGCCCATGGGATCAAAATTCTCAATCGAACAGATGATGATGACGTTGTCCGCCAGATCCCGCATCACCTCGAGTTCGTACTCTTTCCAGCCCAGCACGCTCTCTTCAATCAAACATTCGTGAACCGGCGAAAGGTCCAGTCCGCGCGCCAGAATCTCCAACAGCTCTTCACGGTTGTAGGCAATGCCGCCGCCCGTTCCGCCCAGCGTAAAGCTGGGACGAATCAGCACCGGGAATCCCAGCTTGGCAGCATAATCCAGTCCGTCGCGCAGGTTGTTCACCAGCGCCGACTTCGAAACATCCAGGCCGATGCGCAGCATGGCATCCTTGAAGAGCAGCCGGTCTTCGGCCTTCTTGATGGCCTCCAGCTTGGCGCCGATCAACTCGACATTGAAGCGGTCCAGAATGCCAGCATCGGCCAAATCCACGGCCAGATTCAGAGCCGTCTGCCCGCCCACCGTCGGCAGCAGCGCGAACTTGCCCGACCCCGGCTGCGCCTTCAGCATCTCCGTCTCGATGCGGATGATCTCCTCGACGTATTCCCGGGTCAGCGGCTCAATATAGGTGCGGTCGGCCAGTTCGGGATCGGTCATGATGGTGGCCGGGTTCGAATTCACCAGCACCACTTCATAGCCTTCCTGCTTCAGCGCCTTGCAGGCCTGCGTTCCCGAGTAGTCGAACTCCGCCGACTGCCCGATCACAATCGGCCCCGAGCCGATCACCAAAATCTTCTGTATGTCATTTCTACGTGGCATGGTCTTTTTCGACTTCCTGAAATTCTTTGCTCTTCAACGCACTTCTCGACGACTTCTTGACTTAGTGTCTGCTGTTCTTGGCGATAGCCTTTTCAAACTCCCGTTCGCTGGTATACACCGACGAACAGGCATCCGTACACGCACCGGGGCCGACCACCACATACAACTTCTTGCGCTCCAGGTGGGTCACAATCTCGTTCGTAACAACCACCTCCCCCTCCGCCGGCGCATACTCGGTCCTTCCCACCCGGAATATGTACCTTCCAAGCGCGTGCTCGATCCGGAAAGCCCCATCGCCACCGGTACGGGTGCTGTACACCACTTTCTCATCCCGAACCAGCGTGACCTCTGCATTCACTAGAGGCTTTCCAGTGCTATTGACCACAAAGCCCTCGACTTGTGTAATGCGGATCGGCTTTGGCATATCCAACTGTGCATTCAATGAGCCACACGCAACAAAACACAGAACCAGGACGCCCAACGTCCGACCCAAGAAACAGCGGAGCCGGAGCCACGGACGGAAAAGAGTGCGACACTCCCACGAGTCAGAGCTGACGAAATAGGTCCGAGTGCTGCTCGTTGCATGCTTGCGTGCTGTTTTCAAAACCATCCCTCGGGGGCTAAAGCCCGGTCTTCTTCTTCGTCCTCTGCGGCACGGATAAAGCATTCATATTCAAGGCTTTACATTCCGCAGCATTAATTTCTAGCATCCAAAAAACAGCGGAGCCTCAGCCCCGCCGTTGTAGCCATTCGTACAGTTCGATACTTGTACCAATGTACTCATCCCTTCCACTCCTCCATCATCTTGCGGAAGTCGTGGAAAAGGTAATGCGAGTCGTGCGGCCCGGGTGCCGCTTCGGGATGGTACTGCACGCTGAACAGGGGCAGAGTCTTGTGGCGCATGCCCTCCAGCGTCTGGTCGTTCAGATCCACGTGGCTCAGTTCCACTTCGTTCGCGTTGATCGAGTCCGGATCGACGGCGAAGTTGTGGTTGTGGGCCGTAATCTCCACCTTGCCCGTCGCGTTGTTCCGGACCGGGTGGTTGCCACCGTGGTGGCCAAATTTCAGCTTGTAGGTCTTGCCGCCCAGTGCCAGCCCGGTGAGTTGGTGCCCCAGGCAGATTCCGAAGACCGGCACATGCCCCAGGAACTTGCGAATGGCGCGCACGGCGTAGTCGACAGGCTCCGGATCGCCGGGGCCGTTCGAAAGGAAAACGCCGTCGGGCTTCAAGCTGAAGACATCTTCCGCGCTGGTCTCAGCCGGAACCACCGTCACGCGGCAGCCCTCCCGGATCAGCATCCTGAGGATGTTCTGCTTGATGCCAAAGTCATACGCCACCACGTGCAGGCGCTCCCGCGCTTCATCCTGCTGCATGAAGCCATCCTCTAGATAAGGATCGTCGCTCTGGTTGCGGCTGTCGCTCGCATCGAAGGTGTAAATCGACTTGGTTGAGACCACGCGCGCCAGGTCGGTTCCATCCATCTTGCGAATGCTTTTGGCTCGTTCCACCAGCACGGCAGGGTCCACGTTCCTGGTCGAAATCACGCCGCGCATCACCCCGTGCGTGCGCAGATGCCGCACCAGGGCGCGCGTGTCGATCTCCGCCAGCACCGGAACGCCATACCGCTCCATGTACTCGTCGGTGACCTGTTCCGAGCGCCAATTGGAGCTGATCGGCGAGAACTCGCGCACGATCAGGCCCTCGATATAGGGTCTGGCCGACTCGTTGTCTGCCTGGTTGGTGCCGTAATTGCCGATCTGGGGATTGGTGAGAACGACGATCTGGCCTGCATAGGACGGATCGGTTGCGATTTCCTGATAGCCGGTGAGGGAAGTATTGAAAACAACTTCGCCCTGGCATTCACTTGGGTGCCCATAGCCTTGGCCACGGAATATGCGCCCGTCTTCGAGCGCTAGAATTGCCTGCATCGTCACTCCGAGGAGTAGATTCGTTTGATTTTAACAGCTTTTTCCGGGGGATATTTGTGCAATCGCCGCAGGCCTAATGCACGACCCCTGCATCCCTGGCTGGCCAGTAGACGAAAACGGCCTTGCCGTAGATCAGTGAGCGCTCGACCGGACCGAATTCGCGGCTGTCCGAGGAGATGGAGCGATGGTCTCCCATCATGAAGTAGTAGCCCTCGGGAACCACGGTCTCCTCGAACGAGCGCGTATCGCGATATTCATCCGGAACATAGCTCTCAGATTGCGGCTTGCCGTTGAGCCAGACCATCCCCCGGTCGATCCGCAGCCGGTCGCCAGGCAGCGCGATCACGCGCTTGATGTAGCTCTTCTCCGGGTCGCGCGGATAGTGGAAGACCACCACGTCGCCGCGTTCAATGCCCGCAATATGGTAGACAAACTTGTTGATGAACAGCCGGTCGCGGTCTTCCAGGCGGGGCAACATGCTGGTGCCCTCCACCCGAACCGGTTGGTAAAGGAAGGTAATAATCAGCACGGAAGCGGCTGCCGAAACCAGCAGATCGCGCAGCCAAAGCCCGATTCCTCCCGATTTCGTCGGAATTGCGGACGGTGAAGGCAAGGCGGACTGAAGGTCATCGCGCCCCGTTGAATCGGGCGCCTCGGGGTTGGGAAGGTTGGGGGGAGTCGTTTCCATTTCTCTTCTAGCTTAAATTACTCGCAGCCCAGCCCTCCGGCAGGGCACAGTACGCGCGCCCGGTTTGGCTTCGAAATAGGCCGGGGCTGGTTGGCAGCGGGCGTCAACCCAGGAGCCCCTCCCGGAGCGCCGATCCCGCTCAGATTCTCCTCTTCCAGGTTCAGCGGCCTCTGCAGAACCATCTCGACCGGCGTGCCGCTCTCGATGTTGATGTCGTCGCCGCGCGTGAACAGGGCCACCGCTGCCCCAACCGCAACGCCGCCCAGTCCGCCGATCGCCGCGCCTTCCAGTGGATGGCCCGTCGCTGCCCCGCCAATTGTGCCAATCCCCGCGCCTTCCAGGCCAATCTCGGCAGCACGCGCCACGTCGCGCCCCTTGTTGCCCTCCTGTTCGACTGTGCCTTCGTCGCCTTTCACGGTGCGGTCCTTGGCGCCTGGCAAGCTGTTGATGATCCCCGGAATCTCCACCACCGTACCGTTGGGAAAGATGATGGAAGTGAAGTGCATGTCCAACTGCGCCCTGCCCTTCACGCGTCCGGCGCGCGCCACCCGGTCCACTACCCCCTGGACGTACACGCCCGCGGGAATCATCACCCGGTTCCCCACCACCACCGGAAAGGTCGAAGCCAGGTAGACGCCGTCCCCGGGTTTGGCGCTTTTGGTGTTGACCGCACTGCGCAACTGGAGCAGAACCTTGGTCCCGGCTGGAACCGTGTAGATCTTCTTTGCTGGGATGGACTGAAGAGCTTCGGCTGGCTGCGCTGCCGTTGCCGGATCGTTCGCCGCCACAGCGGCCGGCTCCTGGGCGGGTGTAACTGCCGCAGCTTCCGGCTGGGCGGGCGCCTGGGAGAAGCCAAATCCGCGAGTTGAAACCAGGAGAACCAGCAGGATGGTTGCCGCCAGCGTTCCGCGCCAAAGACGCATCGTTCCTCCCTCTTCCGCCCTGTTTTGATAGACGAAGAGACCCTCCGCAAAGATAGCCCCGATCATAAACCCAACCGCAAAAAAAGCGGAAGCCCATGGAGCGCGCTTCGATTGGCGTTACGATTCAAGTCAGCGATGAACTCCGAACATATCCATTCCAGTGCCTTGTCTGCCGCTCCCGAGAGCCGGTTTGCCCGCGCAACCAGCGTACTGGACCAGGCCATCGCCGCCCGCGACTTTCCCGGCTGTGCCTTTGGCGTACTGGCCGGCGGAGCGACCGTTCTCCAGGGCGCGCGGGGCCGGTTTACCGATGAAGACACTGCCCCTGAAGCCACGGCGGAAACCGTCTACGACATTGCCAGCCTCACCAAAGTCGTCGCAACCACCGCCGCTGTCATGCTGCTCCATCAGCGGGGTCAACTCGATCTGGAGACGCCGTTGGGCGAACTCCTGCCCGGCTTCGTGGTGGGGCGCGCCCAGGGAGACCGCGCACGCCAGGTGAAGTTGCTCCATTTGCTGGCGCACAACTCCGGTTTGCCGGGATACGTCGAGTTCTTCCGCACCGCAACCACTCCCCCCGCGCTGTATCGCGCCTGCCTGGAGTTGCCCCTCGAAGCCGATCCGGGCGCACGGGTCGTCTACTCCGACCCCGGCTTCATCCTGCTCGGCAAGGCGCTGGAGGTGTTGACCGGCGAGCCGCTCGCTGTCTGGGTCCGCCGCGAGATCTTCCAGCCTCTCGATCTGACAGCCACAGATTTCTGCCCCGCGCCGGCCCTAAGAGCTTCGATTCCGCCCACCGAGGAGGACACCACTTTCCGCAAGCGCCGGATACAAGGCGAAGTTCAGGATGAAAATGCGTGGGTGCTCGCAGGCGTCGCGGGCCACGCCGGGCTTTTTTCCCATGTGCCGGACCTGCTGCGTTTTGCCGACGAGATTCTCCAGGCTGCGGCGAACTCGGGAAAGGCACGTCTGTTCAGCGCGGCAACGGTCGAGTTCTTTGCCCAGCGGCAGGGCCCGCAGGGCAGTTCGCGCGCGCTGGGTTGGGACACGCCCTCCGAAAATTCCTCCTCCGGCCGGCATTTTTCGTCACGCTCCATCGGGCACCTGGGTTTCAGCGGCTGCTCTCTATGGCTCGATCTGGAGTCCCAACTTGCCATCGTGCTCTTGACCAACCGCACCTGGCCGGATCGTCGGAACCAGATGATTCGCCGGGTCAGGCCGGCCTTTCACGACGCAGTCCGCGAGGCCCTGTGACCTTTGCGCGAAAGCTTCCGCACTGCAGCCTTTGGGGCCTGCGCCTCTTCGATAGAAGGACCCACCGGCCCAACCCTCGCGTGCGCAGATCGCGAGCCTGCGACGTCCCTCCATCCTCTAACGAGGTGCGTGATCCACCGAAGCTGTTTTGAAATTTTCACGCTCGGGCGATATAACCATAAGGGGCGGCTATCCAACTGGTACGGAATAGCTTCCATTTGCCCGCTTCCACCCCGCTCCCCGTTATGCCGGTTGAGGCGTCACGGAGAATTCTCGCTGGAGTTGCCTGGTTTCCGGCTACAATGGGAAAGTGGGGACAGACGCGATGGTTACCAGCACGACGATGCAGGAAACGGCCGGCACCCAAGCAGACAAGATCAAAAAAGACCAGGCCTCCCTGCTCCAGGAACTTACCACTGAGCGCCAAAATGAAGCGTCTCAGGGCTTTGACACGAAATCCGCGATTGAAATTGCCCGCATCATCAACCATGAAGACGCCAAGGTTGCCGCTGCGGTCAAGAAAGCACTTCCAGAGATAGCTGAAGTCATCGACCAGGTGGCGCGCAGTATGCGCGACGGCGGTCGGCTCATCTATATTGGTGCCGGCTCCAGTGGCCGGATTGCCGCTCTGGATGCCTCGGAATGCCCGCCAACCTACTCCACGGCTCCCGGACAGGTGCAGTACATCATGGCCGGCGGACCCAAGGCCCTGGCTTCGGCCGTAGAAGTGAATGAAGATTCCGAAGAACTGGGACAACGGGACATCGCCCGCCGACGCCCCACCCGCAAGGATGTGGTGATCGGGGTCTCCGCCTCGGGCCGCACCCCCTACGTGGTGGCGGCCGTAGCGTATGCCCGTGCCCGCGGCGCGCACACCGCAGCCGTCACCTGCAACCAGGGAACTCCACTGGCTGCTGCCGCCGAAATTCCCATCATTGCCGAAGTTGGCCCCGAGGTGATCTCCGGCTCCACGCGCATGAAGGCCGGCACCGCCCAGAAGATGATCCTGAACATGATCACCACCGGCGCCATGACCCGCCTGGGCTATGTCTACGAGAACCTCATGGTCAACGTGCACATGCAGAACTCGAAGCTGGTCGAGCGCGGCATCCGCATCCTCATGTGCGCCTGCGGCATCGATCGCCCCACGGCCGTCGAGACGATCAAGAGCGCCGGCCGCAGCGTCCCCGTCGCCCTGGTGATGCTCAAAGCCAAAGTCGACAAGCCCGAAGCCGTTCGCCGTCTCGCCAAGTCCGACGGCAATGTTCGCCTCGCGATCGAGGACAATACTCTGGAACTGTAAATTGCTAGCAGCAGGATAGAGCTATTTGCTGCGGCGAGCCAGGTATGTTCCGGCTCGCTGCATCAGGCTTGCTGCTGCGGCGCTTCGTCGAGAAGTGCACCTAACAACTTCCGGAACGGCACTTCTACCAGCGGATCTTGAAGCAGGAATTCAAACCCCGCACCTATGCCTGGCCGGACATTCTTCACCTGCGCATGAATCCTGTATTCGAGATGTTTCAATCTGAAAAGAACTTCTACCTCAGATTGCGGTTCCAGATTCAAAGTGACCGTTGTCGCGACGTAACATCCAGTTCGGCTGATGTCTCGAATCGCCCCGCGAAACAGAAATCCTGTATCAAAAGCAAAGACCTCGGCGAATCCGTCGCAACCCAATCGACGGCTCAGTCTGCGCTCAAAGCCACCGGGGCTTTGGTTCGAGGGGCTTTCGTTCGAATTTATTTGGTCGATCACATGAGTAGGCACAATCGCAACCTTCCTGCTGCAGAAACCAACGCCCCGGATATTTTGTAATCCTTTCTATCGGCATTCTCCCCTAAGTCCTTCAATTCGATGATTCCCCGAAACCTGACGGCTGCAAGGAGCTGTACCCAGCACTCTCCGCGGCAAGTTCTAATACGTCGTCATCCGCACCCTCAGCAGCACATTCTCATCCGCTTTCAGATTGAGGCCGTAGTCCGTCTGATCTCCGTTCCACACGCGGACCATCTTCCAATTCCCAGCCGCGTCGTAGCTGCCCTCTTCCACCTTCAGCCAAAGCCGCTTCTTGCCTGGAGCATAGGTCGGCGTAAAATCCACCCGCGCGTGGTGCCCGGCTACCAGAAACTCGTCCGGCCCCAGCTCAAGAATCACCACCCCGCCATCGGCTGGCGAGTTTCCCTTGGGTTGCATCCAGTTGCCGAAGGAAGGCATTCCGTACGTGACCACTGCCTGCCAGCGTTCGAAGCTCAATGCCTGGCTGTGGTTAGCAGCATCTTCGCTCACACCCTGAAGCTTGCCTTCCAGATTGCCCTTGGCCAGTTGGCGGGCGATCGGAGCCAGCAGTTCGTATTGCCGCGCAAAGGGCTTCAGCGCGTCCGCTTCCATCGCATCCGGCCCTTCCGTCTGATTGCTGTAGCGGCTCAAATCCAGTCCGAACGGCGCCCACCCAATCGCCCCCTGGCCAATGGCCTCATACACATAGTGCGCATAGCTGGCCTGATTGCCCGTCTCCGGAATCAGCAAGGGGTTGTTCTTGCGCTTGTAGAGTTCAATCGACTTCGCGTACTTGGCATACTCCGGCATGTAGATGTCCGGCGCAATCACGCTGATCGAGGGAGCCGCAATCTTCCACAAATCGATATTGTTGTCCGTGGGCGCGCCGGATTCGTAGCTGGGCGCCTTGCCGGGGTGGAAAGGATCGCGCAACGCCGCGTTCACATAGAGTGGCAGTGCGTATTCCGCCTTGCCCGCCGCCGCAACCTCTTCGATATACGTGGCAATGCACCAGGCCTGAAACGTCTCGTCGGCGTCTTCCCCGAAAACCTGCCGCCAGCTTCCCGCCTGCTTGCCCAGTCCCGCAACCAGCTTCTCCGGAACCTGCCCTGCAAAGGCTTTTTCCGCTTCCGGACTGTAGTCGCGCACTCCGCCCCACACGCCCGCTTCATTCTCCACTTGCACCATCAGCACCGTGCGCTGGGCGTCGTTCTCCTTCAAGTGGCGCATCAGCGCGCGAAAGGCCGCCTTGTCTGCCTCCAGCCGGGCCGGCGAAAAAGTGGACGGCGAATCAATGGTTTGCCCGTCCTTGTTGACCACAAACGGGTACTTCACCTGGTCCAGCTTGATCCACTCCGGCGTGTAGTGCGAGCTGCCGTTCTTCCACGTCCCGAACCACAACAGCACCAGCCGCAGATGCCGCTCCCGTGCCTGCTTCAGGATCAGGTCCACATTGCTGAAGTCGAACTGCCCCGGCGTGGGCTCGAATTGCTCCCAATAGATGGGCAGTTCCACCGTGTTCGCGTGCAGAGTCTCGGCGGCTGGCCAAACCTTGTCCAGTTCATCCGGCCATGCGGAGGAGTTGTTAGCCTGCACCCCGAGCATCAAGTAGGGCTCCCCATCGACCATCAGGGCAAAGTGCCCATTCTTCTCGACGATTGCGGGCAGGGGCCGCGCTGAAGCGGCAGGAGCCTTCTGCGACCAGGCCGCGGGAAGCAGTGCAAATGTCCCCAAAATGCTCAATAAACCTGCCGCCCAAACCGCCCGCTTCCACCCGCACTTCATCCTCTGCATCAATGTCCCGCTTTCGTTGGTTGCTGCTGCAGGATATAGTGCCTTGCTACCACCCGTCACTCTTCATTGCTGCCGGCCAGTCCAGATCGAAACTGCCAAGGCTTTACCCGGCGAAAATCTGGCAAAGTTCCTCCTGTGCGGTTACACTCCCGCGGAATTACCTTTCGTCGGCGAGTTTGCACTGCTACTGCGCCTCGATCCAGGCCCTCTGGAAACTTGTCAAGCAGCTCACACCGGCCTTCTTCTTTGAATCGTCGGTTTTCGTGGTGTAGAACGGCGAATCTGAACCCTTCAGGTAGGCGCGCATATGTATCTGGGATGAAAAGCTCAACGACGCCGAATATGAAGTCGTGCCCTTCTCGTCGGTCGACTGGCTGTTTTGCTTCTCCCGGTCCGTCTTCTTGTCGAAGCGAAGTACGATGTCGGCGCTGTCTGCGTCGTCCACAATGGTGAAACGGCCCCAGCCCTTCAACTGCTCCAGCGCGCCATCCGAAACTTCTCTCGTCTTCGTGTCGTTGAGAATGGCGATTGTCTTCGCGGCAAATGCAGCCCGAGGTATCGACTGCTGCGCCAGGGATGCAACGGCGACTAAGGCGAGCGGAAGCAAGAGAGCGCTGAGAAATGGCTTCATGTGAGTCTCCCCTTGCAAAATTTAGCCCTAGCTTACCAAATATTTCTCATGTTCACCTGTGAAGAAAGTCGGTAAGATCCCGGTTTGTACCAAACGGGTTATTGAAGCATGGGCGTTATTCAAGCATCAGCGATCGCTCAACCCCGACGAGCGGACACCCAATGCCCAAACTTCCCATCGGCGGTGTTACTCTTCTCATCCTGAATAACCCTGTCATCCTGAGCGAAGCGCAGCGCAGTCGAAGGACCTGCGGTTGCCTTTGTTGTTGCTTTTCCCTGCCTCAAAGTTGCCAGCAGCAGTAATTTCCGAATAGGCGGTGACTCGCCCGGTACGCCTTGTCCGCAGCAAGTCTGCCCGGTTAGCGCATTGCTTTTTCCGAGAAAAACCTGGGCGGTCTAGGTGCACACGGGCGGCGCACGGAAGGATGCGGAAATTACGATTTCACAAAGTAAGCTGCACACAGTGCGCGGACAGTTGCTTCCAAAGAGCAGGGACGAGCCAATTGAATTGAGAGGTATGATGACCTAATACACCGAATGAAGCGGAATTTCAAATAAAGAGGGAAACCGAGATGACTCCCAAGAGTGAAGCGAAATCGAATCCAGCCCCAGACAGCGGAGTCGATCTTGCCGAGGTTGTCACGAAGGCAATGACTTCCGACGACATCGAAAGCATGGTCAACGTGTTTGCTCCAGACGGCGAGTGGGTGATCATGGCAACTGGCGAAACGTTCTGCGGATACGATCAGATCAGGCAACTAGCGATGCGATCCGTAGCTGCACGAGATCATACGGCAGGGTTGGGAATCAAACCCACAAACGTCTTCACCAATTTCGAGGGGACGAAACTCTGCTGGGAGTATGTGCACACGGGTGTGGTCACCGACAAGTGGCCTGCGTCGTCCCACAAAGTAGCTCCGGGCACAAAGTTCGATTTGCCCATTATCCTTATGTGTGAAATCCACCAAGGCAAGATTGTCAAGATTAGGGAGTACTTCGACTTGCTGACGCTGCTTGAGCCCGATACCCCGCATCGACTCTATTCTTAGTACCTTACGAGCGGCAATCGGCGACGCGAGCGCGAGGTTCTTCTCGTTGGCAATGCGCGCGATTCCGCGCCTATATGATGCCCACTGCAATTCCGGGTGTATCGTCGCCCATGGGGAAGTTTCAAGTGAGCCAATCACCGGACGGAACCCGGCTGTCCAAACTTCCCCATCTGCAGTGATTCGACCCTCATTGCTCCTATGCTCCGCCGAGAAATCCCGCGCAATCGGCGAGGCCAAATAGCTTCATCCTCAAACCTGGGCGGGCCGCAGGATAATCATCACAGCTCAAGTTGGTGGACACTAATTCTCCGACGGCATTTCAAGGTGATCGACAACGATCGTGTCTACCGATGATTTAGACGGTATAAGCTTCAGGCCGAGCTGTTCCTTGAGCGCTGTGAAGAAAGACAGATCGCTATCTGCCTCGTTTTGCTGACTGTCGGGCGCCCAAGTGAGCGTTATGTCGTATCTCCCCTTGAGTCCGGTTTCATCCACTACCACCCGGTCAACATCGGGAACATGTGTAAGGACCTTTGTGAGCGCGTCAAGGGTTTGGGCGCGAAGCGCGATCCGCCCGTTGCGCATCGCAACCGGGCTTGGCTCTTCGTCTGGACGCGACTCCCTCAGTTTGGGACCACCCGGTGCAATCTCTAATGCAAACGTCTTGCGGTCTCTGGATTCATGGTGGATCTTCATCTTGAACCGATCCACGAGAACCGCCTGCAGCATCAATTGTCGTTGCTTTGCCCGTTCCTCCTCCGGAAGCGTTGCGAGCGCTCGAACCGTGCCCTCATCCATCTTCGCCTCCATATTAAAGAATGCAGCGCGTGTCCAGGCCGGCATACCCTCAATCTGATCCCCAGTTTTTATATCGGGATACGCGAAAAAAATCAGAGCCCACACCGTGACATTGTTGGATGAAAGCCCATCTGCCGTTTCGTCCATCTTCATCGATCCTCGAGAGACGTTTTGCCTCACAGAAACCACATCGTAGGCAAGCGACTTGGCGCCGGAATTTTGTTGAGCCACTTGGCCTGCCTGCCCGAAAGCGGAGATCGCGAGAATGGCAGCGGCAACGACGGCGAGCAAAGAGGTTGCAGCCGACGTAGTGCGTGAATGGAAATCGTCCTTCTTGGATGCGCTGGCGGTTGCAGGGATGCCCGCGAATCCGCCAATAACCGTCATCAGCTGGTCCAAAACCTTCCTCGCAATGTTTCCCATAGGCTCCTTCCAAAATTGCGTGCCAGTTTATCATTTCGAACAAATTCAAATCAGTGATGGCGGGTCGCCCTAGAACCTGTCTCATCAACATTTGAAGGCCAGACTTCGGCGAAAGTGGATGTGATCAAGCAATCCTGCGTAACCAAGAGGGATGGGCCGGCTTCCAGCTTAGCGGGTGGCAGGATCGGAGCGGAACGGGTGGCAGCAATGGACTATATTCGCTGGCAGATTTGGACTATATCGAGCGGAACAATTCAGCATATTCAGGTGAGGATTCGATTTTGGGAACTGGGAAAGCTTGAACACAAAGCACATGATCAGGCGGTCAATGACCAGGGTGCCTCAGAACAAAATCGAAAGATCCTCAGGAGTGCTGGGCGGGCTCAACCGTCGCAGTTTTTGTTCCGTTCGCGGGCGCGCCCAGCGGGAGCCTGGGCCGAACCAGTTTCTTCACTTCGTTCGAGGTCTCTTTGATCTCGATATATTGATTCTTGTCTACGCCGGTGAAATGCTGCTTGATTTTGCTTGCCGGCCACGACACATCCAGTGCCAATATCTGCGCATTGTGTCCCAGCCCGATGTGCTGCTCCGTAGGATTGGCGCCGAACGAACTGCTCTGGCCCTCCACGCGGTAAATCGTCCGCGGTGCCTGGCCGTCGTCCGACACGGTGAGCTTGATCTCGGCCCCTACACCCGAGCGATTGCTCTTCACGCCCACCAGGTGCACATTGATCCAGTCGTTCTGGTTGCCCGGATTCTTGAACACCCGCAGCGCGTGCTCATCGCCTGAAACCATCCCGCCCATATTCGCGACAATCGCTTCATTGCCGCTCCGGTCCAGATCGGCAAACGAGATGCCGTGTCCCTTGTGCAATTCCCCGGTCCCCGAAGAAGCCGTGATGTCCACGAAAGACTTCCCATCCTTGTTGCGGAACAGTGCGTGCGGCAGCAGCGCCGTGTACGACGGATTGCCGTTTCCAAGGTAAATATCCAGAAAGCCGTCGTTGTCCACATCGCCGAAGTTCGCGCCCATGGTCATGAAGACCTTGTCCAGTCCCACTTTCACGGTCACATCTTCAAAGGTTCCATCGTGCTTGTTCCGGTATAGTTTCATGGTCTCGACGTTGAATGGCTTGCCCACATAACTCAGAATGGATTCGCCGACCGGCTGAAAGAATGAATTCACCAGAAGATCGGGCCAGCCGTCGTTATCGTAATCGAAGAACCACGCCGAAAAGCTGTACCATGGCGCCTGGACACCTGCCAGCCGGCCTACCTCGGTGAATGTACGGTTGCCGTTGTTGTGATACAGAAAGTTCGGGCCACCCCAGTTCGACACATAAAGATCGACAAAGCCATCCTGATCGTAGTCGGCCGCCGTTACGCCCTTCGTAAAGGCTATCCGGTCAATTCCCGCCGCATGAGAAATGTCTTCGAACGTGCCGTCGCCCTTGTTGCGAAACAGTTGGGCCGGTGAGTTTTCATTGCCGACGAAGAGATCCAGAAAACCGTCGTTGTCGATGTCCGCCCACACCGCGGTATCCGTAGCCGTCGCCACCTTACCCAGGCCGCTCGCTACCGTCACGTCCGTGAAGGTTCCATCGCAATTGTTCCGCATCAGCGAAAGACGTGCCGGATGCTCCCATCCTCCGCGCGGAATCAGAATATCCATGCAGCCGTCGTTGTTATAGTCCCCCTGCAAAATATTCAGTGCGCCATACTGGTCGGAGAGTCCCGCCGCGGCCGTTCGATCGGTGAAGGTGCCATCCCCGTTGTTATGGAAGTACATCATCGGATCGCACTCGTCCATGCTCGATGCCACCACATCGAGCAAGCCGTTGTTTTCAAAGTCGTCGACAATCACTCCGCCTGCGGCCCGCATGGCATCCAGGCCCACCGCCGGCGCAACGTCGATAAAGCGGCCAATGTTCTCCTTCGACTTGAAGACACTTTCCGGAATCAGATACGCCGGTGGAACTCCTGCCGGATATTGCCCCAAAGTCACGTAGGCCAGGTTCAACAGCCACTTCACTTCAATTTCGTCCGGATTCTGCGCGAGATATTTGCTGAAGTACACAATGGCTTGCCTGGAATCTTCCTTCCTGTCGAAACTGGCTTTGGGATCTGAGGGAGGAAGGATATCGATATTGCTGGGGTGACGATAAATTCCGTTCTCCATTTCGGAAAGATGCATATAGGCCGCGCCGATACTTTCAAGTAAATTGGGAACCTCCTTGGGTGCATACGTCTCTGCAATCTCCAAAGCGATCTTCAACTCCTTGATCGAGGGCTCCATCGTCCCTTTGTCGGCGTAAAGCTGAGCCAGATCCATGTGCCCTTGCAGGATGTCGGTAGGTTTGTAGTTCCCCGCCTGGCCGGGCTTCAAGACGGCCAGTGCGCTCGACAACCGCTCCACGCTTCGTGCGTAGGATTGTTTCCGGTACTCGCAAGTCCCGTGCATATCCATTTCCCAGCCTTCCGGCTTGGGGTACTTCTGCAGCGACCTGTCCGCCTCAATTGAGCCATCGAGGAAGGCGCCGTAATGAATTGCGCCGGAGTCGATCAAGGCCTTGAGATGATTCCCATTCAAATCCTCTTCAACGGGGGGCTTGGAAAAAATCTTCAGTATGGCAAAGCCCGACGTCACTGGAACGATGCCGGTCATCTGTCCCGTCGTGCGCCCAATCAGCGCATCGCGCAGGGCTGAAGGAAGCTGAGCCGGGCTCACGTGCCCCATGTAGCCTCCCGCGCTTGCGGTGTGGTCGATCGACTTCTCCGCGGCCAGCACGCTGAAGTCCATTCCGGCATTGAGTTGCCGCAGTACATCCGCCGCCTCGGCCTCGGTATGCGTCACAATAATGCCCAGATCCACTTGAGGTGCGGAAGCATCTTCCATCGAAAAAAGATAAGGACTGACGCAGGTAAGCAGGACCAGTACGAGCACAAACCATCCGCTGGAGGATAGAAGCTTTGTGGGGTTCAACCGTTTCATCGGTTCCTCAGAAACTGCCGCAAACGGCCCGGCGGGTTGCAGGTGCTGGAAATTTGTTGGAAGTTTTTCTTGATGATCGAACCCCGGCGTCATGTACTGCTGGAAACAAGTGTTTGCTCTGTCATCCCGGGCTCTGTAGTCTTCAGAATATCCTAGCGATCTTGACCTTCCGTCGGGTCAGGCGGGACATCCGCAAACTGCTCGGCTCGAAAAACGCCGTCCCCATCGGGTAAGCTTTAGGGCATGGAACGAATGTGCAGCCAGTGCCGCGCCGTCCTCGCCCAGGAAACCAAGGCAGACTGGTGTCCAGCCTGCGGCGGCGCCTTGGTCGAACGGGCCAGCCACCCGTCCTCCGCTCAGTCCTCCGAACCCGCCGCGGAAGTTGACCATCGCGGCATCGTCCTGCCCCGCCGCCATGCCGTCGGCGGTGTCATTACTCCGCAGTAAAGCTGCGGAATGTAGTCCGCGGGTTCCGGAAGAAGAACTACCCCACCGGCTGCACAGTTCCCTTCCCAATCAACTCTTCCATCCGCTCGATCCAGCCCTTGTCCGCCGCCACATTCATCCCCGCAGGCTCCAGAATCACCGCGTACTCGCCCTTCTTTTCCAGGTGCAGCATCACCTTGCCCGGTCCCGGCGCCGCTTCCGCCGCGCTCTTCAAGGCGGCAAACATCTCCTCTGAAGCCAGTTCCAGGTTGATGCGGATCCGCACCCCCTCTGGCAACTTCACCTGCACCTCTTCCAGGGACAGGATCGAGCTTACTGAAATCTTCGGAGCCGCATCCTCGTCGCCCATCAGTACTCCGCGCACCAGCACCGGAGCCTCCATCTTCAACTTCTCCGACAACTGGTCGTAGTCCCGCGAGAAACAGATCAGATCGATCTTTCCCACCGCATCCTCGAGCGAAGCCTGCGCGTACAGCTTCTGGTCCCGCTTGCTCTTCCGCACCTGAAGTCCAAGTATCATACCGGCCACAAGTACCTCGTCCGCCGGGTCCAACTGCTGCCCCCATCGCCGCTCCGGAGGCTTCCGCTCCAATGCCTCAGCCGTCGAAATCACTCCCGGCAAATTCCTGATCTTCTCCGCGTACTTGTCCAGCGGATGGCCCGATACAAAGAATCCCAGCACCTCTTTTTCGTTGGCCAGGCGCTCTCCCTCTTCCCAGTCGGGAACCTTGGGCAGGTCGTCGCCTTTGCGCCCAGCCTTTGGCCCTTCGTCGAAGAGCCCGAAAAGCCCCGTCTGCCCTTGTTCCAGGTCCCTCTGCGCCTTTTGCGCCTGCTCCATCGCCTTGTCCACCGCCGCCATCAGCGGTCCGCGCTTGCCCATCGAGTCCAGCGCCCCGGCCTTGATCAGCGACTCCAGCACCCGCTTGTTCATCACCCGCAGGTCCACCTTCTCGCAGAACTCCCACAGGCTCGTGAAGTGTCCGCCCGCCTCCTCGCGCGCTTTCATGATCGAATCGATCGCGTTGCCACCCACATTCTTCACCGCCGCCAGCCCAAACCGGATCGCCTCCCCATGCGGCGTGAACTGCAACCCTGAAACCTGCACGTCCGGCGGCTCCACGCTGATGCCCAACTCCTTGCACTCGGCAATGTACTTCACCACGTTTTCCGGCTTCGACGTTTCCGACGTCAGCAGCGCCGCCATGAACTCCACCGGATAATGCGTCTTCAAATAAGCCGTCTGGTACGAGACCAGCCCGTACGCCGCCGAGTGCGACTTGTTGAAGCCGTACCCCGCAAACTTCTCCATCTGGTCGAAGACCTCGCCCGCCGTCCCCGCCGGGTGTCCCAGCGCCGCCGCTCCACTCATAAAGCGGTCCCGCTGCTTGGCCATCTCCTCCGGCTTTTTCTTGCCCATCGCCCGGCGCAGCAGGTCGGCCTCGCCCAATGAGTAGCTCGCCAGCACGTTGGCAATCTGCATCACCTGTTCCTGGTAGACGATCACACCCAGCGTCTCCTTCAGCACTTTCTCCATCTGCGGCAGCATGTACTCCACCTTGCGCCGCCCCCACTTGCGCTCGATAAAGTCGTCCGTCATCCCGCCCTGGATCGGCCCCGGCCGGAACAGCGCCGTCAACGCCGTCAAATCCTCCAGCTTGTCCGGCTTGTAGCGCCGCAGCATATCCCGCATTCCGCTCGACTCAAACTGGAAGATCCCCGACGTCAGCGCCCCCTGAAAGACCTTCTTGTACGTCGCCTCGTCGTCCAGCGGAATCGCCTCAATGTCCAGCTTCTCTCCCCGGTTCTTCTCGATCAGCTTCAGGCAATCGTCGATCACCGTCAGCGTCGTCAGCCCCAGGAAGTCCATCTTCAGCAGGCCCATCTTGTCCACCGACTTCATGTCGTAGGCGGTCACGATTTCGTCGTTCTTGGTCTTCACCACCGGAACCAGCTCGGTCAGCGGCCGCGGCGCAATCACCACCGCCGAGGCGTGAACCCCCTGCCCGCGCACCAGCCCCTCCAGCTTCTTCGCCGTGTCAATCAGCTCCCGTATGTGCTCGTCCGAGTCGTAAACCTTCCGCAGATCCGGCACGTCTTCCAGAGCCTTGTCGATGGTCATGCCCACCGTCGCCGGAATCAGCTTCGCAATCCGGTCCACGTCCCCATACGGCATGTCCAGCGCCCGCCCGCAGTCCTTGATCGCCGCCTTGGCCGCCATGGTGTTGAAGGTGATGATCTGGCTCACCTGCTCGCGCCCGTACTTGCGCACCACGTAATCGATCACCTCGCCGCGACGAATCTGGCAAAAGTCCACGTCGATATCGGGCATGGACACGCGCTCCGGGTTCAGAAAGCGCTCAAACAGCAGCACATTCTGCATCGGGTCGATATTCGTGATCCCCATCGAGTACGCCACCAGCGACCCCGCGCCCGATCCGCGCCCCGGCCCCACCGGAATCCCGTTGTCCTTCGCGTACTTGATGAAGTCCCACACAATCAGGAAGTAGCCCGAATACTTCATCTGCCGGATGATCCCGATCTCGTAGTTCAGCCGCGCCTCGTACTCGGCCACCGGCGTCTTCAGTTGCCCCTTGCTCTCCAGGCGCCTGACCGCTGTCTCCAGCCGCATCTTGAAGCCGCTCCGGCAAATCTCCTCGAAGTAGCTGTCAATCGTGTGCCCCTCGGGCACAGCAAACTGCGGCCAGGGATTGTCCACCTTGTGCAGCTTGAAGTCGCACCGCTCGGCAATCTCCATGGTCCGCGCCAGAACCCCCGGCGTATCCGGAAACAGCCGCTCCATCTCGTCCGCGCTTTTGACAAAAAACTGGTCGCTGTCGAACCGGAACCGGTTCGCGTCGTGCACCTTCGAGCCGGTCTGCACACACAACATCACGTCGTGGGCATGCGAGTCCTCCCCGCACAGGTAGTGCGAGTCGTTGGTCGCAATCATCGGAATCCCCAGCTCCTTCTCCAGCCGGAAAAGGTCGTTCTGGATCTTCTTCTCTTCCTTGAGCCCCTGGTCCTGGATCTCCAGGTAGAAGTTGCCCTTCCCAAAGATGTCCTGGTACTGCAACGCCACAGCCTTGGCCTTCTCGTAGCGGCCCGCGCCCAGCTCCTCGCACACCTCGCCGCTCAGGCAGCCCGAAGAGCCAATCAGCCCCGTCGAGTGCGCCGCCAAGAACTCCTTGCTGATCCGCGGCTTCCTGTAGAACCCGTGCAGCGAAGCCTCCGACGTAATGCGGATCAGGTTCCGGTAGCCCTCTTCGTTCTCCGCCAGCACCAGCAGGTGGTTGTAGTGGTCGTTCGGCGTCTCGGCGCGATGGTCCTCGGCCTTGCACACGTACAGCTCGCAGCCCAGGATCGGCTTGATCCCCTTGGCCTTGGCCGCGTCAAAAAAATGCACCGCCCCGTAGATGTTCCCGTGGTCGGTCATCGCGACCGATTTCTGTCCCAGCGCCGCCACCCGGTCCACGAGCTTTGTAATGTCGCAGGCCCCGTCCAGCAGCGAGTACTCCGTATGCAAATGCAAATGTGTGAATTCAGCCATGGCATCTTCGATTCTAGCCGCAGGGGGCCGTCCGCGCCCCGCTCAACCCCCAGTTGAAATCTTGAGCCGTTCAGGAAAAACCGTGGAATCGGAAACGAGCCTGTAGACGTGAGGGACGGGGGCCGACTTACTGGGAGAAGTAAGCTTAACCATAGAAGTTGGGTGGACCAGGAGCCTCGCGAGGCACCTGGACTACCCGCCAAAAGAGAATCCGTTCATCCACACCAATCGATTCAACCGCGTTTCCATGAATCGGTATTTTTTCTTGCATTGTGTCTACGGAAGTGACAACATTTGCCAATGCAAGAGGATTCCCAAGATTCCGCGCATACTCATCTGCCTGAGAAAACCCTTGATCTTCAATCAATGATCGCGTTCATTCGGTCTGAGAATGAAGAACATAGAAAATATTTTATGACTTTGTATAAGTGGGCAGCGGGCGCTCTAACGCTCGTATTTGCCGCTATGGTTGGTGCCGTAACATTTTTTGGCTTTCGGACAATTGATGGAGCAAGAGATTCAGCTTCTAAGGCAGCAGGGGCAGAAGTTGATAAGATGCGCACTGAAGTCAGAAACAGAATCAATAGTGAGTTTCAGTCAGACGCAATAAAACAGACCGTTCGAGATGCAGCTAAAGAGCAATCTAAAGCAGCGATTGTGCCTATCGTTAAATCCGAAGTTAGCATACAAGTTCGACGCGGTGTGGAAGCAGAACAAGGAATAATCAAAACTGCGATGCTCAATGAGACCCACAGAGCAGTTGATAGCCTTACACATCATATAGATCGGAATATTTCTGAACAAGTAACATCGCAAGTCGCTTTATCAGTAAATAATAAGGTCAGGAGTGAGGTCGATCCAACAATTGCCCAACTCAAGAGGAATGCAAATTTGTCTTCTGACCTTGCCCCCGCGAAACGTATCCCTTAGTTCGCTGGTTTAATAGCGAAAGGGACACGAAGATGACGAAGGCGAAGCGGGGACGTTACACACTGGAG
>Ga0302187_10000510_pt1 | contig 36072 bp, 34 predicted proteins | sample II_Bog_E1_3_FD_202120 | JGI IMG/M metagenome (GOLD analysis project Ga0302187, IMG submission 202120) | Peat permafrost microbial communities from Stordalen Mire near Abisko, Sweden - II_Bog_E1_3 | ecosystem: Environmental > Terrestrial > Soil > Wetlands > Peat | place: Sweden: Abisko...
TCCACGCCTGGGCCCAGGGCGCCAGCGCCCAGACCATGGCCGAAACCGGCCTCGCCCTCGGCGCCCTCAAGCATGGCCTCCACGGCGATTTCTGCCGCATCTCACCCGCGCAACTCAACGCCTTCGCACAGACAGGCACAGACGTCAGGCGCTAAGCCGCCAACGGCAATAGGCCACGCGATAGGTCGCGGGCGCCCCCGCGCGATCGAAGGCGCGCATCACCCGGCGCATCGTCGCGGCGGAGAGCGGCACGTGATCGGCCCGCGCCGCCCCCGCACCGATGCCCTTGACCGCATGGAGAAACGCCCGCGCATCGGGATAGACGGCGACGTGATCGCGCACCTCGATCGCCCAGGTGCCACCCGCCGGCGCCATCGCGGACAACGCATCGATCTCGGGATAGGCGATCCCCCCCGCCCGCACGCCTTCTGCGGCATGGGCCGCCTGCCACTCGGCAAACGTGCCCGCGACCAGCGTGGCAAAGCACAAAGCCCCCCCCGGCGCCAGCCGCGCCGCCATCGCCGCCAGTGCCCCCGGCAAATCCGCCAGCCACTGAAACGCCAGGCTCGACACGATCAGATCCCACGGCCCCACCGGCATCGCCCCGTTGGCGTCCAGCACGGCGAACCGCACCTCCGGCCCGGCCACCTCCGCCATCGCCGCGCGGCACCGCGCCACCATCTCCGGCGCCAGATCGGTGACCAGCCAGTCGCCCCGCACCCCCGCGTGCACCAGGGCGCGGGTCAGCAACCCGGTGCCGCAACCGATCTCCAGCACCCGCGCCGCGCCCGGCCCCACCCGCCGCGCCAGCTCGCCGGCGACGGCGGCCTGCACCTGCGCATGGCGCTCATAACCATCCGCCCCGCCGAACTGGCGGGCGATGTGCGCGGCATCGGCGGCGGATGGGGGCGGTGGCACGCGTTGGCTCTCCGGTTCGCGCTGTCTCGGCGCGTCACCTAAGCCTTTCGCCCGAGGCCGCAAGCCCCGCCGACGTCTACGACTTTCGCCCGATGCGACCATGCCGCGCTTGTTCCGCGCCGGCGCGCGCGTAAACTCGCCGCCGACCGGGAGAGACAACAATGAGCGCGCACCACCAGCAAACCTATCGCGACAAGCTGTGCACCCCGGCGCAGGCGGCGGCGCTGATCCCGCCCGGCGCGAAAGTGACGATGCCGATCGCCGCCGGCCAGCCGCCCGCGCTGCTGGCGGCGCTGGCTGATCGCGCGCGCGGCGGGGTGCTGTCCGACGTGCGGTTCTATTACCTGCTGAGCACCGGCATCGCCGGCACCAGCGTGTTCGCGCCCGACCTGATCGATCGCCTGATCCCGATGAGCTATTTCCACAGCGGGGTCGAACGCGCACTCGACCTGCGGCGCGATGCCGCACCGGTGGAGTTCGTGCCCTGCCACTTCAGCCAGGTGCCGCGATCGATGGTCGAGCATGTCGGCGTCGACACCCTGATCGCCACGGTCGCGCCGATGGACGAGACCGGGCATTTCAGCCTCGGCGTCAGTGTCGACTATGCGCTGGCGGTGGCGCGCCGGCCGGGCGCGCGCATCATCCTCGAGGTCAACCCGCACATGCCGACCGTGCGGGGCGATTGCACCATCCCGCTCGCCGCCGTCACCGCCCTGATCGAACACGCCGCGTCGCTCCCCCAGATCCCGGCAGCGCCCCCCGCCCCGGCGGACGAGGCCATCGGCGCGATCATCGCCGGGCTGGTGGAAGATGGCGCCTGCCTGCAGATGGGGATCGGCGCACTGCCCGATGCGGTCTGCGCGCGGCTGACCGGGCATCGCCATCTCGGCATCCATACCGAGTTGATGACCCCCGGCCTCGCCGCCCTGATGCGCGCGGGCGCGGTGGACAACAGCCGCAAGCAGATCCACGCCGGCCAATCGGTCTATACCTTCGCACTGGGCGATCAGGCGCTGTACGATTTCCTCGATCACAACCCGGCGGTGGCCGCCTGGCCGGTCGAGTACGTCAACGATCCCGCCACCATCGCCCGCAACGATCGCGTCGTCTCGGTCAACGCCACGGTCCAGATCGATCTCCAGGGCGCGTGCAATTCCGAATTCGTGCGCGGCCACCAGTTCAGCGGCAGCGGCGGACAGGTGGATTTCGTGCGCGGCGCCTATGCCTCGCGGGGGGGGCTCTCGATCATCGCCTGCCACGCGACGGCGGCGGGCGGCACCATTTCGCGCATCGTCCCCACGCTGGAGGGCCCCGTCACCACCCCGCGCAACGACACGCATATCGTCGTCACCGAATTCGGCTGGACCTGCCTGAAGGGCAAATCGGTGGTCGAGCGGGCACGGGCGCTGATCGGCATCGCTCACCCGGATTTCCGCGAGTCGCTGGAACGCGCGGCCTTTCCGCAAGGCCTGCGCGTGCCCGCCTGACACCCCTCAGGCGCGGCGCGCCACCCGCGGCGCCGGGGCGATCATCCTCCGCGCCAGTTGCCGCCCGGACAACCAGGCCGCCTCCACCCTGGGCCCCAGCAACCAGTCGCCACAGGCCCCCAACGCCAAACCGGCATGCCACAGCGCCCCCGTCGCCGCCGGCGCCACCCGCGCATAGCGCCAGCGATGCGCCGCCGCATGCACCACCTCGGGCCAAACCCCCGCCCCCGCGCCCCGCAACGCCGCCAGCAACAGGGGGGCGATCTCGCCGGCATCGGCCTCCAGCCGCGCGGCCGACCACGCCGGATCGCCCTGCACCACCCAGGCCTCGCCGGGCCCGCGCCCGGGCTTGGCGCTGTTGCGCGCGGCCCAGCCCAGCGCCCCAACCCCGCGCAAGACATCGTCCGCGATCGGCACCCGCCCGGCAAAGGCGAACATCCCGGTCCAGCACGGCTGCGCCCGCGCCGCCATCGCCGCCCCGGCCATCATCAGGTCATAGGCCCCCAGAAACGCCGCCGCCTGCTCGGCCGGCAAGGCTACCACCACCGCGTCATAGGGCCCGTGGCGCACACCGCCCTGCAAGGCGACGTGCCAATGCGCATCCTCGCGCACCAGCGCCATCACGTGGCTGGAAAACCGCACGCCCCGCGCCTTGGCCAAAGCCGTCAGCGGCGCGTTCATCCCCGGCGTGCCCACCCAGGCATCGGCCCGCGCCGCCGGCCATGGCGCCACCAGCCCGGCCCGCGCCCACGCCTGCACCTGCGCGGCGAAATCGGGATCGCGCGCGGTGAAATACTGCGCGCCATGGTCGAAGGCCACCGCGCCCTGCGCCAGATCCACCCGCCGCGTGGACATCCGCCCGCCGGGCCCACGCCCCTTGTCGAACACCGCCACGCCATGTCCCGCCGCCGCCAGCGCCTCTGCGCAGGCCAGACCGGCGATGCCCGCGCCAATCACCGCCACCTGCATCGGCCCCGCTATGGTCAGGCTCACCGGCTCCGCCTCAGCTAAGCTCACCGGCTCCGCCGCGGTCAGGCTCACCGGCTCCGCCTCAGCTAAGCTCACCGGCTCCGCCTCAGGCAAAGGCCGGCTCGCAACGGGCAGCGCGGTGGCAGGGTTCGGCAAACGTCATCGCGGGCGGTTCCACACAGGACCGGCGACGGCCGATCGTACCGTCCCTTTGCGCCCCCGCCGCCACCGCCGGCAACATGGCCGAGGGTACACCCATCGTCGGGCTTGCAATCCGCTGCGCGAGGGCCGAAAGATCACGCCATGGCCATAACCGACATGATCAACGGCAGCGCAATCGCGGCGGTGATCAGCAATCCGCGCCTTGCCGACAACCCCATCATCGATTGCAACGATGCCTTCGTGGCGTTGACGGGTTACACGCGGGAGGAAGTCATCGGGCGCAACTGCCGCTTCCTCACCGGGCCCGACAGCGAGCCCGACCGCAAGGAAGCCTTGCGCGAGGGTATCCGGGCGCATCGCCCGGTGATGGTGGAGATCACCAACTATCGCAAGAATGGCGAGCGGTTCCGCAACGCCGTGCTGGTGGCGCCGATCTTCGATGACGCGGGGCAGATCGAGTACTACCTCGGCTCGCAGATGGAGGTGGCCGGCCCCGACGGCATGCTGCAACAGCGCGACAGCGCCCGCGCCCGCATCGAGGCCCTGACCGAGCGTCAGCGCGACGTGCTGGTGGCGATGGCAGCGGGCAAGCTGAACAAGCAGATCGCCTGGGAAATGGGCCTGGCCGAACGCACCGTGAAGATGCACCGCGCCGCCATGTTTCAGGCACTGGGCGTGCGCACCGGCGCCGATGCGGTACGGCTGGCGGTCGAGGCCGGGTTCTAGCCCAGCCCCGCCCGCGCCGCCGCCTGCACCGCCGCGACCATCCCTGCATCCGCCCCCGCCCCGGCGACCACGCCGATGCGCCGGCGCATCGTGTAACCCTCCAGCGGCACCGCCACCAGATCGCCGCCGGCCAGTGACTCGGGGCCCGTGGTCACCGCCAGCCCCGCCGCCACCAGCGCCAGACAGCGGTCCTCATTCTGGCTGCGCAACAGAAAACGCGGACGCACCCCGCGCGCGGTGAAGAACCGGCTGGTCTCGCCCAGCACCTCGCACGAACGCCGCGCGATCATGGTCTCGCCGGCCAGTTCCTCCGGGTTGAGCCGCGCGCGGGTGGCCAGCGGATGGCTGCGCGCCAACAGCATGGCATAGCCCTCGTCCAACAGGCACGGCCCCGGTTCGCCATCACGCAGCAGGGTCAGCGCCGCATCGATCCGGTGATCGGCCAGCCGGCGGCGCAGATCGGCATCCCCACCCTCGGTCAGGGCCAGCGGGCGCGCCGCATCCCACGCCCGCGCCACCGCCGCCACCGCCCCCGTCGCCAGCGAGGCCAGCACCCCCAGCCGGAACGGCGGCGCGGGCGTTCCGGCCCCACCGACAAGCGTCTCGGCGCTGCGGAACTCGCGCTCGATCGCGCGGGCGGGGGCGAGCAGGCGGTTGCCTGCCTCGGTCAGGCGGATGGCGCGGCGTTCGCGGATGAACAGTTGCGCGCCGACCGTGCGCTCCAGCTCGGCGATGCCTTGCGAGAGCGTGGGCTGGGTAATGTGCAAGGCCTGCGCCGCGCCGGTGAAGCTGCCGCTTTCCACCACCGCGAGGAACTGGCGCACATGGATCCGTTTCAGCATAGGTTTTGCCTATGCCATCTGCCGCCGCAAATCAATTTTGCCGCGTAGGTGGGCAATGATAAACCAGCGCCCAAACAGGAGAGGAACTCATGCGCGCCACCCCCGAACTCGATTTCGGCCTGACCGAGAGCGCCCGGATGATCCGCGAGGCCACCGCCCGCTTCGCCGACGCCGAGATCGCCCCCCTCGCCGCCGCCATCGACCGCGAGGACCGTTTCCCGCGCGAGTTGTGGGAGCCGATGGGCGCGCTCGGCCTGCACGGCATCACCGTCGAGGAGGAATGGGGCGGCCTCGGCCTCGGCTATCTCGATCACGTGATCGCGGTGGAGGAGGTCAGCCGCGCCTCGGGTTCGGTGGGGCTGTCGTACGGCGCGCACTCGAACTTGTGCGTCAACCAGATCCGGCGCTGGGGCAATGCCGAGCAGAAGGCCAAATATCTACCCAAGCTGATCTCGGGCGAACATCTGGGCAGCCTGGCCATGTCCGAAACTGGCGCGGGATCGGACGTGGTGGCGATGAAGCTGAAGGCCGAGAAAGTTGATGGCGGCTGGCGGCTCAACGGCACCAAGTTCTGGATCACCAACGGCACGTATGCCGATACGCTGGTGGTCTATGCCCGCACCGACGCCCACGCCGGGTCCAAAGGCATCACCGCCTTCCTGATCGAACGGGGCATGCCCGGCTTCTCGATCGGGCAGAAAATCGACAAGATGGGGCTCCGCGGCAGCCCCACCTGCGAACTGGTGTTCGAGGATTGCCGCGTCGCCGACGAGCAGGTGATGGGCCCGGTCAATGGCGGGGTCGGCGTGCTGATGAGCGGCCTCGATTACGAGCGCGTCGTCCTCGCCGGGATGCAGATCGGCATCATGCAGGCCTGCCTCGACACCGTGATTCCTTACGTGCGCGAACGCCGGCAATTCGGCAAACCCATCGGCGCGTTCCAGTTGATGCAGGCCAAGATCGCCGACATGTACGTCGCGCTGCAATCGGCGCGCGCCTATGTCTATACGGTCGCGCGCGCCTGCGATGCCGGGCAGACCACGCGCTTTGATGCCGCCGGTGCGATCCTGCTGGCCAGCGAAAACGCCTTCCGCGTCTCCGGCGAGGCGGTGCAGGCGCTGGGCGGCGCGGGCTACACCAAGGACTGGCCGGTCGAACGCTATCTGCGCGATGCCAAGTTGCTCGACATCGGCGCGGGCACCAACGAGATCCGCCGCATGCTGATCGGCCGCGAACTGATCGGCGCGGCATGAGCGCCCCCGTCCTCCCCACCGCGCTGGACCCGAACAGCCCGCAGGCCCAGGCCCGCGCCGCGCACAACCGCGCCTTGGCCGCCGATTTGCACGCGCGCGTCGCACAGGCGGCCTTGGGCGGCGATCAGCGCAGCCGCGACCGGCATGTTTCCCGGGGGAAACTTTTGCCGCGCGACCGGGTGGAGCGGCTGCTCGATCCCGGCGCGGCGTTTCTGGAGATCGGGCAACTGGCGGCGGGCGGGCTCTACAACGATGAAGTCCCCGGCGCCGGCATCATCGCCGGGATCGGCCGCGTCTCGGGGCGCCAGTGCATGATCTTCGCCAACGACGCGACGGTGAAGGGCGGCACCTACTTCCCGCTGACCGTCAAAAAACACCTGCGCGCGCAGGAGATCGCCGGCGAGAACCACTTGCCGTGCCTCTATCTGGTCGACAGCGGCGGCGCCAACCTGCCCAACCAGGCGGAAGTCTTCCCCGATCGCGACCACTTCGGCCGGTTCTTCTACAATCAGGCGCAGATGAGCGCGCGCGGCATCCCCCAGATCGCCGCCGTCATGGGATCGTGCACCGCCGGCGGCGCCTATGTGCCGGCGATGAGCGACGAGAGCGTGATCGTGCGCGGCCAGGGCACGATCTTCCTCGCCGGCCCGCCGCTGGTGCAGGCGGCCACGGGCGAGGTGATCTCGGCCGAGGATCTGGGCGGCGGTGATCTGCATGCGCGGCGGTCGGGCGTGGTCGATCACCTCGCCGAGAACGACGAGCATGCCCTGACCATCGTGCGTGACATCGTCTCGCACCTCGGCCCGGCGCCCGGCGTCGCCCGGCGCGAGAGCCGCCCGCCAGCCTACCCGGCCGAGGATCTCTACAGCCTGATCCCCGAGGACGTCCGCGCGCCTTACGATGTGCATGAGGTGATCGCCCGGCTGGTCGACGCCAGCGAATTCCATGAATTCAAGGCCGCGTTCGGCGCCACGCTGGTCTGCGGCTTTGCGCATATCCACGGCATGCCGGTGGCGATCCTCGCCAACAACGGCGTGCTGTTCAGCGAGAGCGCCCAGAAAGGCGCGCATTTCATCGAACTCGCCTGCCAGCGGCGGATCCCCCTGCTGTTCCTGCAGAATGTCTCGGGCTTCATGGTCGGGGGCCGTTATGAGGCCGAGGGCATCGCCAAGCACGGCGCCAAGCTGGTCACCGCCGTCGCCACCGCGCAAGTGCCCAAGCTCACCGTGCTGATCGGCGGATCGTTCGGCGCGGGCAATTATGGCATGTGCGGGCGGGCTTATTCGCCGCGTTTCCTGTTCACCTGGCCCAACGCGCGGATCAGCGTGATGGGCGGCGAGCAGGCCGCCAGCGTCCTCGCCACTGTCCACCGCGACGCCGCGACATGGACGGCCGAGCAGGCCGAAGCGTTCAAAACCCCGATCCGCGAGAAATTCGAGGCCGAGGGCAATCCCTATTACGCCACCGCCCGCCTGTGGGACGATGGTGTGATCGATCCGGTGCAGACGCGCGATGTGCTGGGCCTCGCGCTGGAGGCCTGTCTGGAAACGCCGATTGCCGCGCGCGCCGACTTTGGCGTGTTCCGGATGTGATGGAGGCACCCATGATCCAATCCCTCCTCATCGCCAACCGTGGCGAGATCGCCTGCCGCGTGATCCGCACCGCGCGGGCAATGGGTATCCGCACCGTCGCGGTCTATTCCGATGCCGATGCGCAGGCATTGCATGTGCGCATGGCGGATGAGGCCGTGCACATCGGCCCCGCCCCGGCGCGCGAGAGCTATCTCGATGGCGCCAGGATCATCGCCGCCGCCCGCGCCACCGGGGCGCAAGCGATCCATCCGGGCTATGGCTTCCTCTCGGAAAACGCCGCCTTTGCCCAAAGCGTGATCGATGCCGGGCTGGTCTGGGTGGGGCCGCCGCCGGCCGCGATCACCGCGATGGGCCTGAAGGATGCGGCCAAGCGGTTGATGCAGGCCGCCGGCGTGCCCACCACCCCCGGCTACCTCGGCGAGAATCAGGACCCCGCGCATCTGGCGGCGGAGGCGGCCCACATCGGCTGGCCGGTCCTCATCAAGGCGGTGGCCGGCGGCGGCGGCAAGGGCATGCGGCTGGTCGAACGCGCGGAGGATTTCGCCGAGGCCCTCGCCGCCTGCCAGCGCGAGGCGGCGGCATCGTTTGGCAACGCGCACGTGCTGATCGAGAAATACATCCTCTGCCCGCGCCATATCGAGGTGCAGGTGTTCGGCGACAGCCACGGCAACGTCGTCCACTTGTTCGAGCGCGATTGCAGCCTGCAACGACGGCACCAGAAAGTGATCGAGGAGGCCCCCGCCCCCGGCATGGACGACGCCACCCGCGCGGCGATCTGCGATGCGGCAGTGCGCGCTGCGCTTGCAGTGAATTACGAGGGCGCGGGCACCATCGAGTTCATCGCCGATGGCTCCGAGGGGCTGCGCGCCGACCGCATCTGGTTCATGGAGATGAACACCCGGCTGCAGGTCGAACACCCCGTCACCGAGGCGATCACCGGCGTCGATCTGGTCGAGTGGCAATTGCGTGTGGCCAGCGGCGAGGCTTTGCCGTTGCGGCAGGAGGATCTCAGCATCAACGGCCACGCGGTCGAGGCGCGGCTCTATGCCGAGGACCCGGCGCGCGGGTTCCTGCCCTCGATCGGGCGGCTGGAGCGGTTGCATTTCGGCACCGCCGAGGGCGGGCGGATCGATACCGGGGTGGAGCAAGGCGCCGAGGTCTCGCCATGGTACGATCCGATGATCGCCAAAGTCATCGCCCATGGTGACACCCGCGCGCAGGCCATCGCCCGGCTCGGCGCGATCCTGCGCAACACCACCGTCTGGCCGGTGCGGACCAACGCGGCGTTTCTGGTCAAGGCGCTGGCGCACCCGGATTTCGCTGCGGGCATGGTCGATACCGGGTTGATTGCGCGGGCGGGCGCGGCGTTGAGCGATCCGCCGGAGCCCTCGCCCGCCGCACTGGCCCATGCCGCGACGGCGCTGGTGCCGGCCAGCCTTGTCCCCGGCTTTCGCTTGAACGCGGCGCCGATGCGGGTGGGGCGGTTCCTGCTCGATGGCGCGGCAGTGGAGGTCGCATGGTCGGGCGCAGGGACCGATCATCCCGGCGCCGGCGTGCTGTTCACCGAGAATGGCCAGCCGTGGCACCTGGCGCTCTGGCGCCGCGATGCCACGCAAGGCGCAGCGGCGGGTGATGGCGCGATTCTGGCGCCGATGCCGGGGCGGGTGATTGCCGTCGAGGTCACGGCAGGGCAAACCGTGACCAAGGGGCAAAGGCTGCTCACGCTGGAGGCGATGAAGATGGAACACACGCTGGTCGCGCCGTTCGCCGGCACTGTCGCCGAATTGCGGGTCGAACCGGGCGCTCTGGTGCAGGTCGAGGCATTGCTGGCACGGATCGAGGAGGCCTGACATGGCCGGACGCGCCTTCGAGGACTGGCAGGTCGGCGACCGGATCGCGCACGAGATCCGCCGCACCGTCACCGAGACCGACAACCTGCTGTTCTCGTGCATGACCCACAACCCGCAGCCGCTGCACATCGATGCCGAGGCGGCCAAGGCCAGCGAGTTCGGCCAGATCATCGTCAATGGCACCTTCACCTTCGCGCTGATGATCGGGCTCTCGGTGGGGGAGACGACGCTGGGGACGCTGATCGCCAACCTTGGCTACGACAAGCTGGTGATGCCCGCGCCCGTGTTCATTGGCGACACCTTGCGCGCGACCAGCGAGGTGGTGGAAGTGAAGGCATCACGCTCACGCCCCGGCGCCGGGATCGTCACTTTCCGGCACGAGCTGATCAACCAGCGCGATGAGGTGGTGTGCCGTTGCTTGCGCAGTGCGCTGATCCGCCGACGGGAGGGCTGATGCGCGCGCTGCTGTTCGTGCCCGGCGACCGGCCGGAGCGCTTTGCCAAGGCGGCGGCGAGTGGCGCCGATGCGGTGATCCTCGATCTGGAGGACTCGGTGGCGCCGGGGGCGAAAGCGGCGGCGCGGGCGGCGGTGGCGGCGTTCCTGCCGGAGCCGCGCGCGGTGCGGGTGCTGGTGCGGATCAATCCGCTGGGCAGCGGGCTGGCCGAGGCGGATCTGGCGGCGGTGTTGCCCGGGCGGCCCGATGGCGTGATGCTCCCCAAGGCGGAGGGAGCGGCCAGCATCGCCGCCTTGCAGGCCTTGATGGGCGATGCGGCGGTGCCGATCCTGCCCATCGCCACCGAGACCCCCGCCGCCGTGTTTCAACTGGGGACTTATGCCCAGTGCCACGGGCTGCTGGGGCTGACCTGGGGGGCGGAGGACCTGCCCGCCGCCATCGGCGCCGCCACCGCGCGCGAGGCCGACGGGCGTTATACCCCGCCCTATGAACTGGTGCGCAGTCTGGCGCTGTTTGCCGCCCATGCCGCCGGGGTGCCGGCGATCGAGACGGTCTATCCCGACATCCGCGATGGCGACGGGCTGGCCGCCTATGCCGCGCGGGCGCGCCGCGATGGTTTTACCGCGATGATGGCGATCCACCCCGCGCAAGTGCCGGCGATCAACGCCGCCTTCACCCCGACCGAGGCCGAGATCGCCCATGCGCGGGCGGTGGTCGCGCTGTTCGATGCCGATCCGGGGTTGGGCGTGGCGCAATACGATGGGCGGATGATCGACCGGCCGCATCTGGTGCTCGCCCGATCGATCCTGGCGCGCGCCGGCTGATCCGGCGCAACCCCGGCGGCCTTGGCGCGTTCCTCCCTTCGGCGGCGATCGCAGCGCGCGGCCGCCCGGAAGGATCCCCCGATGAGCCCATATGCCACCGATCGTCTGGTCATCGTGCCCGACGACATTGACCTCACCAAGTCGCCGCTGGCCGGGCACTTCGATGCCGAGACCTATGTATTGGGCGCGTTCAACCCGGGATTCACGCGGCTGCCCAACGGCAACCTGCTGATGATGGTGCGCGTGGCCGAGGCGCTGAAAACGCCGATCTTTGACCAGAACGTCCACGCGATCCGTTGGGAGGCGGCGGAGGACGCCTCCGGGGGCCGCCGGGAGCCGGCGCAGGACAAGCCCGGTGGGCGCTACGTGCTGGATGCCTGGCCACTGGAGCTGGTCGACACCGCCGATCCGCGCAAGTTCATGTTGCGCGGGGGCAATGGCAGTTGGCGGATCATGGCGCTGACCTCGCTGTCGTGGCTGTTGCCGGTGGAACTGTCGCCCGACGGGCTGGAGCGCGTGGCGATCCATTACGACCGCGCGATTGCGCCCCATGCCTCGTTCCAGTGCTATGGCATCGAGGACGCGCGCATCACCCGGATCGAGGACCGCTGGCTGATGACCACCTGCTCGGTCAGCCCGGAGCGGCATTCGACGACTTTGTATAGCAGCGACAACGGGCTCGACTGGCGGTTCGAGGATATCGTGCTCGATCACCAGAACAAGGACATGCTGATCTTCGAAGGGCGCATTCGCGGGCAATACTGGGCGCAGACGCGGCCGCTGGGCGATTTGTACTTTGCCTATCCGCCGGGCAGCGAATGGCGCGCGGGGCCTTCGATCAACCTCGCCTCATCGCCCGATGCGCTGCACTGGAAGCCGGTGCAGGCGCCCGGCATCCGGCCGCACGCCAATGCCATCGCCACCGCGCGCATCGGTGGCGGAGCCCCGCCCATCCGCGCCGATGTCGGCGGCGAGGGCGGCTGGCTGACGCTATGGCACGGGGTGGAGCCGAAGGAGATCGTCGGGATCTATCGCACCTATTGGTCGTTGCTCGATCCGCGCGAGCCTTCACGGGTGATCCGCACATCGGACCAGCCGTTGATCGAGGCCAACCCCGAACTGACCCGCCCGATCGAGCATCAGGTCTATATCCGCGATGTGGTGTTCACCACCGGAATCGCCGATGGCGACGATCGCGGCAGCGCGCCGGGGCATTACATCGTGGCCTCCGGCGAGGGGGATCTGGCGTGCCGGGTGACGCATGTGCCGAAAGCGGTGTTTGCAGAGTAGAAACAAGGGGTGAATGCGAGGGGCTAGCCCCTCGCGCTCCCATTCCCTGTCGGCGTTGCGCATGATTTCGGCGGGGCGCCAGGCGGCGAAGCCGCTATCATATTCCGGCAACGTTGCGCGGTGTGGCTGGTTCGCAATCCCTGCGGCTTCGCCGCGTGGCGCCACGACGCGGGCGAGGCGGAAGGTGGACAGGAATGGGGGTCCGGGGGTCGTGACCCCCTGCCTTCCCCTGTTTATTTGGTCAAATCCGGCAACAGCTTCAGGTAATAATCGATCGACGGCCGGATGTTCGACAAAGGCACCCGCTCGTTCAGCCCATGCGAGAAATCCTCGCCGTTCTTGATGAACACCGGGCTGGCGGCATAGGCGGGGATACCCTTGATGCGGAACCACAGGCTGTCGCTGGCGCCCGAGGCGATGGTGGGGAACATGGGCACGCCGGGGTAGACGGCGTGGATCGAGCGTTCCACCGCGCTGGTGAAATCGGGGCGCAGGGGGGACATCGGCGCGCCTTGCCCGGCGGGATCGAGCGTCGTCGCATCGGTGATCGCCACGGCGGGATCGCCGATGACGCGGGCGAGGTCGGCCTTGACCACCGAGGGGGCGATGCCGGGGAAGATGCGGCAATTGACGTTGGCGCTGACGCGTTGCGGCAGGGCGTTTTGGGCGTGGCCGCCCTCGATCATCGTGGGGACGCAGGTCGTGCCCAGCTTGCCGACATAGTAGGGATCGGCGCGCAGCGTGGCCAGGGCGCCGGCGTCGTCGGGATTGGCGAGAATCGCGCGCAGGGCGTCGGCCAGCCTGGGGTTGGTTTCCAGCTTGGCGGCGGCGGCGAAGTAGGCGCGCGACACCTCGTTCATCTGCACCGGGAAGTGGTAGGCGCCCACCTTTTCAAGCGCCTGCGCCAGTTGCACGATGGCGTTATCGGGGCGCGGCATCGAGCTGTGGCCGCCGGGGTTGGTCACGGTCAGCGCGAAATCGGTGTAGGTTTTCTCGCCCGCGTTCCACGCGAAGTATAAGGGCGCGCCCGATTTTTCATCGAAGGTGCCGTTGCCGCCATCGATGTTCAGCACATATTCGGCCGGGGGCAGGGTATCGACGATGACCTTGCTGGTCTTCATCGTCGTTTCCTCGTCGCCGGAGAATTCGAGGATGATCGTGCGGCGCGGGTGATAGCCGGCGCGGCGCAGCTCGTTGAGCGAGGCGATCGCCAATGCGTCGTCGAACTTCATGTCCGATGCGCCGCGCCCGAACAGATAGCCGTTTTCCACCACCGGGGTGAAGGGATCGCGCTGCCAGTCGGCGGGCTTGGCCTCCACCACGTCCATGTGGCCGGAGATCACCAGCGGTTTCAGCGTGGGATCGCTGCCCCGCCAGGTGGCGATCACATAGGCGGTGTCGTCGAGCGGGGTGATCGTCACGTCGGCCGGGGCGAAGCCGCCGCGCACCAGCGCATCGCGGAACAGCGCGGCGACTTGCGGCGTCTGGTTGCCCGCGCCGATCACACTGCGCAGCGCGATGGCGCGTTTGGCGAGGTCCAGCGTCTCGGCCTCCGCCGCGGGATGCGCGGGGAGCGGCGCGGCGTGGGCCGAGGTGGCGGCCAGCATCGTGCCCGCAAGCAGGCCAAGGCAACAGGATTTCATCGACAATCGACCCTTGTGAGGCGCGGCGATCCGGTTCGCCGCCGGTGCCATGCTAAGCGGAAATCCGCGCGACGCAAAGCCCGATGCCCCGCGCGCAGCATGCCCCTTGCCCGGCGCGCGATTTGCGATAACCTCTGCCGATAAACACAATGGAGAGGTGGCCATGGGACTCGATTGGCCTTCGCTGGAGCATTTCGACCTGACGGTGTTTGGCTGGACACTGGCGCTGGGGGGGACGATCGCGAGTGTGTCCTATGCCCTGCTGAACTGGGCGCAGGCCTGAGGTTACGCCGGTTGCGGCACCGCCCCGCCGGCCGAGGGGCGTGAGGCGCGCGCGGCCAGCGCCACCAGCCAACTGGCCATCAGTGTGGTGACGATCGCCATCAGCACCAGCATGGCGAACAGCCCCGGCGCGATCACGCCATGCGTCAGCCCGATGTTGATGATGATCAGTTCCATCAACCCGCGCGCATTCATCAGCGCCCCGATCGACAGCGCATCGGCATGGCTCTCGCCGATGGCGCGCGCGGCGAGGTAGCTCGCCCCGCCCTTGGCCAGAATCGCCGCCGCCAGAATCGCGCAGGTGGCCGCCAGCAGGTTGAGGTGGCCCAGCACCTGCAGATGCGTGTTGAGCCCCGAATAGGTGAAGAACATCGGCAGCAGGACGAGCGTGGCGAAAGGCTGCACCTTGTCGCGCACCTCCCGCGCCAGACGCCCGCGCGGCATCGCCGTGCCCAGCAGAAAACCGCCGAACACCGCGTGCATCCCCACCGCGTCCATCACCCAGGCGCTGGCGAGGAACAGGATCAGCACCCCGGCGAGCATCCCATCGCCCACGCCATCGCGCTCTGCCCGGCGGCCGAGCGGCGCCAGCAGGCGCGGGGCAATGCCGATGGTCACCACCGCAAACGCCAGCCCGCCCAGCCCCGCGCGCCACGCCACGATGGCGCCCGCGCCGGTGCTGGCCAACACCAGCGCCACCACGATCCACGCGCCGGCATCGCCGATCGCCCCGGCCGACAGCGACAGCGTGCCCAGCCGCGTGCCGGCAAGGCCTCGCTCGACAATGATCCGCGCCAGCATCGGGAACGCCGTGATCGCGATCGCCGCGCCCAGGAAGAACCCCGCCTGCGCCGCGCCGATCCCCGCGCCGAACAACCCCGGCACATGCAACAGCCACGGCACCAGCGCCGCCGCCGCAATGAACGGCACCACCAGCCCCGCCACCGAGACCAGCGCCGCGCCGCGCGCGCTGCTGCGGAACTCCGCCCGGTCGAAGCTGAGCCCGACGAGGAACATGTAGAGCCCCACGCCCAGTTGCGCGCCCGCATTGAGCAGGCCCTTGGCGGGATCGGGGAACAAGGTCGCCTCCAGCCCCGGCGCGAGCACCCCCAGCAACGACGGGCCCAGCACGATGCCGGCGATCATCTCGCCCACCACCTGCGGCTGGCCCAGCCAGCGCCGCGCCGCCCAGCCGACCAGCCGGCAGGTGGCAAGGATGACGGCGAGATCGAGCAGGAACAGGGTCGCCAGCGCGGCGGGGGGCATGGGCACCGACATCACCGCGCCACCGCCACCGGCAGCGCCGCCCACGAGGCCGCCTCGGCCGCGGCATAGAGCGCAAAGGGATCGTGCACCGCGCGGCCCAGATCGGCCTCGAACGCCGCCTGCGATCCGCGACCGGCGAAGGCCTCGCGCGCCTCTCCGCCCAGATTCGAGCGGAAGATGCCCGCCGCGCTGACCGGCAGGAAATCCTCGTAGGTCAAGGGCGCGATCGTCACCAGCCCGCCGGCGATGGCGGTGGCCGGGGTGATGTCGGGCGGCAGGACCGTCATCCCCGGCGCCAGCGCAAACCGCACATGCGCCAGACCCGCCGCATGGAGCGCGGCCAGATCGTCGGGGAATTCGGCGAAGGCCGCCTGCAACCGCCGGGGGTAAGGCTGGGCCGGATCGCCATCGCGCGCGTGGGCCAGGCAGGCATCGTACAGCGCCTGACCCGCACGGGTCAGCGCCGCGCCGCGCTGCTCGATCTCGCCAAAGCGGGCGGTGTGGGCGGCGGTGGCATCGCCATCGGCGGTGCGGAACGGCTCGCTCAGCGCACGGAAGCTGGTCTGGCGCAGCAGGATCGGCACGCGGCGCGGCGGCGGGCCCTCGATGGTGTCCTTGGCGGCGATGCCGCGCGCCTGCATCTCGGCCTGTACCGCGTCGATATCCAGCGTGCGCGGGGTCAGGTGGTTGATGTGCGGCCCACGGAAGGCCACCACATCCGCCACCAGCCGATGCGCCGCCACCAGATGCTGATACGTCGCGAGGTCGACCGCCGCCGCGTCGCGCCAGCGGAAGATGTCCAGCGCCTCGGCCACGAAGATCGCCGCGTCAGCGGGCGAGAGGCCGCCCTGCGCCTCGGCCTGCGCCACCAGTTCCTCGCAGCGCGGCGAGGCGATCCGGCGGGCGGCCAGCGTGGCGGCGGCCTCGGCCCGCAAGGCCTCGTCCGCGATTAGTTCCAGCCGCAGCAGCGAGGTGAACACGCGGAACGGGCTCTCCATCAGCCCGGCGGGATCGATCGCGCGGAACGCCGTGGAGTGCACCGGCACCCCCGCGCCGGCCAGATCGTAGTACCCGACCGGCTCCATCCCCATCACCGCGAAGACCCGTGCCAGCAGCCGCAGCTCCGCCGCTGTGCCCACACGCACCGCGCCGTGCCGCTCGACATCGAGCCGGGCGACTTCGTCAGCGGGCAGTGTGCGCGGATCGGCGGCCAGTACCGCCGCGTTGACCGCCGCCACCATCGCCAGCAAATCGGCGTAGAGCGGCACTTCGGCACGGTACATCGCCGACATCGCCGTGGAGAATCGGCTGCGAATCGCCGCGGGGGGCATCAGTTGAGGCATGCGGAACTCCCTGAGGCCACGGGACTCGCAGTGCCGGTGTGCCGATTCTGGCGCTCTTTAACGGTCCACGCGGCGCGGTAGAAGCCCCGATTGCCCCAGATCGCGCCTGATCCACCGGCCGAGCGCAAAAAAAGGGCCCAGCCGTTGCCAGCCGGGCCTTTTGAAGTTTGGGAGAGGATGCCTGAAAGGCCTGATCGTTATCGCCATTCGGGCCCCGTGCTGCAAGTGCGAACGAAGCGGGGTTGGTTGCAGTTTTTGCATCCACGGGCGCGCGGGGCCAGATTTCGCACGCCGGTCCGTTTGTGCGCGCTGGCCGGGGAGCGCAACAAACGGGTGGCGAGTCGATCGATTTCGACGGCGTTCTGGCAGGTTTTACGGACGCAGTGACCGTTCTCTTGTGAATTATCTCCAATAAAACATGCGACGATATCCTAACACCTCAATTCAATAGACATTTTCAGCGTTAAATAAGGCTATGATCTCAACGCATCCTGCTGTCTCAAAGACCATCTACGCCGCCTTGCGTGCATCATTATTTTCATTCCAAGAACAACTCAAATCCATCTCGGCGGACTGATCCGTTCTCTCGATCGCCGATCCGCATTCGGGCTTGCGCGCCGCGCATTCGGCGCAACAATCTGTCGCAAACCTGTTGCATTAGGCGATTTACCGTCATAGCCATGTAATACACGATGGAGGGCGACATGACGGGCAGATGGTGGTGGTTGGCGCTGGGCGCGTCGGGGATCTGGGCCGCGCCGGCCCAGGCCCAGCACACCGCCGACAACGCCGTCACCTCGGCCGAGGATGCCTTTGGCACCAGCATCGGGCACGAGCAGATCGGGCTTTACGACGATAGCAACGTGCGCGGGTTTTCACCCTCCACCGCCGCCAACTTCCGCATCGAGGGAATGTACTTCGATGCCGAATCGAACATCGGCGGGCGGCTGATCGATGGCGAGACGATCCGCGTCGGCCCGGCGGCGCAGGGCTATGCCTTCCCCGCTCCCACCGGTATCGCCGACCTGACCCTGCGCACCAGCGGCGATGCCCTGCACATCTCGCCGATCGTTTCGGCCGACAGCTATGGCGGGCAATCGCTGGAGGTGGACGCGCAAGTGCCGCTGATCGCCAAGACGCTAAGCACCGCGATCGGCTTTGGCCTGTTTCACAACGTCTACAATTTTGGCGGCAGCAACCGGAAATGGAACTTCGGCATCGTGCCCCGCTGGCACCCGGCGCACAATGTCGAGGTGATTGCCTTTTTCGACCGCGAGCAGGTCCATGGCGATTCGAGCCAGCCGGTCTACCTGCCCACTGGTAACTTTCTGCCCGACCGGGTGCCGCGCTCGCTCTATCCGGGGCCAGACTGGGCGCGGACCAACGATTATTCGGAGACCTTCGGCACCGTCGTGCGCGCCAATCTGGGCGAGTGGACCTTGCGCGCGGGGGCGTTCCGCTCGATCGGGGTGTGGGGCACGAACTGGGGCAACGATATCGTCGTCAACCCCAACATGTCGACAGACCGGCTGGTCGAGGCCTTCCCCGCCAGCACCGGCGGATCGTTCAGCGGCGAATTGCGCGTCTCGCGCCGGTTGCGCGAGGGGCCGCGCCAGCATCTGCTGACCGTGGCGCTGCGCGGGCGCGATATCCTCAGCCAGTATGGCGGCGGGGCACTGGCGGATCTGGGCGCGGCCGGGCTGGCGCAGGCGATCAACCCGCCAGAACCGGCCTTCGCGACGGGGCCGCTGACCAACGACCGCACGCATCAGGTGACGGCGGGGGCCTCGTACGGGCTGGCGTGGAAGGGCGTCGGCGATGTCACGCTGGGGGTGCAACGCACGCGCTATATCAAGGCGGTGGACCAGCCGGGGGTGCCGTTTGCGCATCGGGTGAACGATGTGTGGCTGCCCTCGGCCAGCGCGGCGGTGCATGTGACGCAGGCGGTCACCGCCTATGGCAGCTTCGTGCGCGGGCTGGAGGATGCCGGTGCCGCGCCGACTTATGCCGCCAATCCGGGGCAACTGATCCCGGCGATCCGCACGCGGCAATTCGATGCGGGGCTCAAGTGGAAGCTGGCCAAGACGGCGACGCTGATCGTCGGCTGGTATGACATCCAGAAGCCTTACATCAACCTCGACAATGCCGATCTCTACCGCGTGCTGGGCACCGAGACGCATCGCGGCATCGAAACCAGCCTGACCGCCAATCTGGCCAAGGGGCTGACCGTTGTGGCGGGCGGCATGTTCGCGCGGCCGCGCGTGGCGGCCCAGCCCAGCCTGGGGCAACCGATCGGCGCGTTGCCAGTGGGCCAGTTCAGCACCAGCACGCGGCTGAACGTCAACTATGCGCTGCCCTTTGCCAAGGCGGTGACGATGGACGCCTATGTGAACCACGATGGCCGATCGGCCGGCACGGTGGACAACGCGGTGATGTTACCGGGATCGACGCGCTTTGGGTTGGGCGCGCGTTATGGCTTCAAGCTGGGGGGCAAGGACTTCACCTTGCGGGTATCGGCCAACAACATCGGCAATACGTTCCGATGGGTGGCGGTGGGCAGCGGCGCCTATGCCTTCAACAGCCCGCGCAATGTCCAGGCCTACCTCGCCGCCGATTTCTGAGCGCACCGGCGGCACGGTTCATCCGGAACTTCACCTGCCAGCGGGCGTTGAACCTGACGAGAACGCTTCAAGGTTCCCCCTCCAGAGATCGGATGCCCCCTCCATGCTGACCATCATCCTCGTTGTACTTATTGTCCTGTGGCTGGGCGGATCGTTCCCGCGCGCGGGGTCCTACAACGCCGGGTGGGGCTATGCGCCGGCCGGGTTGGGCACGATCCTGCTGATCGTGCTGCTGGTGATGGTGCTCGACGGGCGGATCTGATCCGGCGCGGGCCGACCGGTCAGCCCGGCTTGCGGAAACGCAGCACGAACTGATCGGTATGCCCGCGGATCGCCGGATCGAACACTTTCAGGCTGTGGTCGTCGGCAGGGTTGCGCAAGGCGTCGCTCTCGCCGACGAGGACGAAGCCCGCCGCTGCGACTTGCGCCTTGACGATCGCCGGATCAATGCGGTGGAGCGTCTTTTCGGGGATGTCGCCCGATCCGGGCGCGGCGGCGTGATCGATGACGATGAAGGTGCCGCCGGGCTTCAGCATGCGGAACACCGCCGCATCGAACGCCGCCGCAGCGGCGGGGCCATCGAACCCATAGACATCGTGATAGTTCTGCGAGGTCCACGCGACATCGACCGGCGCCGGCACCGCCAGCTCCGCCGCCGGCGAGACCACCACCGCGACATTGGCATAGCCCGGTTCGGCGGCAATGGCGCGGGTGGCATCGGCCGCCTTGGGCGCGACCTGCAGGATCTCGGCGGGGATCACTGCATCGACATGGCCGGCGGGGCCGACGAGCTTGCTGAAAATACGGGTGAAGTAGCCGCCGCCGGGCAGGATATCGGCCACGGTCTGCCCCGGGGCAATGCCGGCAAAGGCGAGCAGCGCGGCGGGCTTGCGATCGGCATCGCGGGCGGTGTCGGCGGCGGGGCGATCGGATGCGGCGATGGCACTGGCCACGGGATCGGCGACGGCGGGCGCCACCGGCAACAAAATCGCCGCCAGAGCCATCAGGGCATGTTTCACCACTACTCTCCCGGGTTGTTTGGTGGCGGCGTTGTCGCCTGATTCGGCGCCGAGGGCAATCGCTGTCGTCCGGGCCAATGCGGTGATATGCCCGCCGGCGATGACGATGCTGACGACTTTCGCCCGCTATAACCGCTGGGCCAACCGGCTGGTGCTCGATGCCCTGGCCTTGCGCGACGTGGCCGCGTTGCAGGCGCCGCAGCCGGTGGTGTTCGGATCGCTGCTGGCGACGGTGCACCACGTGCTGGCGATGAGCGAGGTGTGGCAGGCGCATTTGGAGGGCCGGCCGCATGGCTACACCAGCCGCATGCCCGCTCCGGGGCCGGGTTTGGCCGAGATCGCCGCGCGGCAGGGGGCGATCGACGACTGGCTGGTCGATCTGTGTGCTGACGGTGGGGATTGGGATGCGCGGGTGGCGTTCACCTTCATCGGCGGCGGCGCGGGGGCGATGACGCGCGGGCAGATCGTGCTGCATCTGGTCAACCACGCGACCTACCATCGCGGGCACATCGCCGCCTGTCTCAACGCGATGGGGCATGGGTTGCCGGCCAGCGACCTGCCGGTGTTCCTGGCCGCCGGGGGTTGATGGCGATGCGCACCCGGCTCAGCATCTGCCGCCGCAAGGTCCGTTATGCCAGCATGGAGGCGGCCATTGCCGCCGCGCTGGCCGCCGGGATCGTGCTGCGGCCCTATCGCTGCGACCGCTGCTTCGCGTTCCATCTGACCAGCCGCACCAAGGGCAAGCGCCCGCTGCCCGGCGCGGGCGGCATCACACCCATTTGCGCCACTTGAACAGCAGGTAGGGGATCACTGTCGTCACCACGCACATCCCCAGCGCATAGGGATAGCCATAGTGCCAGTCCAGCTCGGGCATGTTCTTGAAGTTCATGCCATAGATCCCGACGATCAGCACCGGCGGAATCCCCACCACCGAGGCGACGGTCAGCACTTTCACCACATCGTTCTGCTCGATGCTGATCAGGCTGTTGGCGGCATCCTGGAGGAACTGGATGCGGGTCGACAGGCTGACCTCGAATTCGTCGAGCGAGACGATATCGTGTTGCACCGATTGCAGGCGGCGTTTCAGCTCCTCGCCGATGTCGGGCTGGCAGCGCTCGATGACGAAAGCGGCCATCCGCCCGACGCTGAGGAACATGTAGCGCACGCGCGAGGCGCGATCGTAGGCGCGGCCCAGCTTGATGATCGCATGGCGCAGCAGGGCGGTCTCCTGGCTGAGGCCCCGGCGCTTGAGATCGCCATAGAACACAGTGCGCGAGATCGCCGCAATCTGTTCGGAGACATGTTCGAGCTGATCCGCGGCGCGATCGACGACCGCCTCCAGCAAGCGCACCAGCACGCCGGCGGGGCTGTCCTCGGGGTGCGCCATCACCGCCTGCTCGACGGTATCGAACACCGCCAGCGGCGCGAAGCGCACCGTCACCAGCACATGTTCGTTGAGCAGGAACCCGGCCGGCGCGGTGTCCAGCCGATCGTCCTCCATCCGGGTCAGCAGGGGGGCGCTCATCGACAGCAGCGTGGAGTCGGCGCGCAGGCGGCTGGAACTCTCGATCTCGCTGAGCGCGGCCAGCGTCGGCACGCGCACGCCGAAGCGTTGCTCCACCTCGCGGCATTCGGCTTCGCTGGGGTCGCACAGGTCGATCCAGGTGCCGTCGCGCGGCGAGACGGCTTGGGGCATGATCTTGAGCATTCGGCGGCTTTCGCAAGGGGGATGGTTGGCAAGGAAACGGCGGGGCCGGGCATAGGCTCCCACGCGGTCAGCGTTACACCCGCAGGCTGGCCCCGGCACAAGAGGGCATTGCGCAGCGATTGCTTCGCAGATGCACAAGGCCTAACATGGCGGTGGAGACGCGCGCATGACCACCGACAAGATCCATATCGGCATTGGCGGCTGGACGTTCGCGCCATGGCGCGGGACGTTCTATCCCAAAGGCCTGCCGCAGGCGCGCGAGCTGGGCTTTGCCGCGCGGGCGCTGACCTCGATCGAGGTCAACGGCACGTTCTATCGCAGCCAGAGCCCCGAGACATTCGCCAAGTGGCATGACGAGGCGCCCGATGGCTTCGTCTTCGCGTTGAAGGCACCGCGTTATGCCACCAACCGCCGCGTGCTGGCCGAGGCGGGCGAGAGCATCGAGCGCTTCGTGACCGGCGGGATCGTGGCGCTGAAGGACAAGCTGGGGCCGATCAACTGGCAGTTCGCCGCGACCAAGCAATTCGATCCCGATGACTTTGCCGCGTTCCTGAAACTGCTGCCCGCATCGCACGAGGGGCTTGCGTTGCGCCACGCGGTGGAAGTGCGGCATGACAGTTTCCGCGACCCCGCGTTCATCGCTCTGCTGCGCGAACATGGCGTGGCGGCGGTGGTGGCGGGCGACGGCGCCTATCCACAGATCGCCGATGTGACCGCGCCGTTCGTCTATGCGCGGATCATGGGCACCGTGGCGGAGGAACCCGAGGGCTATGCCCCCGCCGCGCTCGACCGGTGGGCGGCGCGGGCGCGGGCCTGGGCCGATGGCGGCGCGCCCGAAGACCTGCCATTGATCGCCGCCGCCGCGCCGCAAGTGCCCCGCGACGTGTACCTCTACGTCATCAGCGGCGCCAAGGAACGCAACCCTGCCGCCGCCTGTGCATTGATCAAACGATTGGGCGCCGCCCCCCAAGGAGATCCCCCCCGATGATCGCCGCCAACGAATTCGAACTTTCGCGCCGTGGGGTGCTCGCCGGCAGCGCCGCTTCGGTGGCGGTCTCGGCGGTGCCCGCGCCGGCCGGGGCCGCGCCCGCCGCGCCGCCGCCGCAGGCACACGTGTCGTTCACGGTGAACGGCACGCCCGAGACGCTGACGCTGGATACGCGCACGACATTGCTCGACGCGCTGCGCGAGCATCTGCGGCTGACCGGCACCAAGAAGGGCTGCGATCATGGCCAGTGCGGGGCGTGCACGGTGATCGTCAACGGCCAGCGGATCAATTCCTGCCTGAGCCTTGCCGTGCAGCACCAGGGCGATGATGTCACCACGATCGAGGGGCTGGGCTCGCCCGAGCACCTCCACCCGATGCAGGCGGCGTTTATCGCGCATGATGGCTATCAGTGCGGGTACTGCACGCCGGGGCAGATCTGCTCGGCGGTGGCGGTGCTGGAGGAAATGCGGCGCGGGGTGCCGAGCCATGTCTCGGCCGATATCGTCGGCGCGCCGGCGATAACCACCGACGAACTGCGCGAGCGGATGAGCGGCAATATCTGCCGGTGCGGGGCTTACTCGAACATCATGGAGGCCATGCACCAGGTGGCGGGGGACGTGGCATGAAAGCCTTTACTTACGAGCGGGCCAAGACCCCGGCCGAGGCAGCGGCGATTGTGGCGCGCACGCCGGGGGCGAAGTTCCTGGCCGGCGGCACCAACCTGCTCGACCTCATGAAGCTGCAGATCGAGGTGCCGACGCATCTGGTCGATGTGCAGGAGTTGAAGCTGGACCGGATCGAGGCCACGGCGGAGGGCGGTTTGCGCATCGGTGCGCTGGTGCGCAACACCGCGCTGGCCAGCGATGCCACGGTGCGCCGCGACTATGGCGTGTTGACGCGCGCGATCGTGGCGGGGGCCAGTGGGCAATTGCGCAACAAGGCGACCACCGCTGGCAATCTGTTGCAGCGGACGCGGTGCCCCTATTTCTATGACACCAACACGGCCTGTAACAAGCGCGTGCCGGGGTCCGGGTGTGCGGCGATTGGCGGGGTCTCGCGGCAGTTGGGGGTGATCGGCGTGTCCGATGCCTGCATCGCGACCTATCCGGGCGACATGGCGGTGGCGCTGCGCGTGCTGGATGCGGTGGTGGAGACGGTGGATGCCGGTGGACACACGCGCAGCATTCCCGTTGCGGAATTTCACCGGTTGTGGGGTGATACGCCGCAGGTCGAAACCGCGTTGCAGCCGGGCGAACTGATCACGGCAGTGGTCCTGCCGCCACCGCCGGGGGGCCGCCACATCTATCACAAGGTGCGTGATCGGGCGTCCTATGCCTTTGCGCTGGTCTCGGTGGCGGCGGTGATCCAGCCCGATGGCAGCGGGCGCGTGGCGTTTGGCGGCATGGCGCCGCGGCCGTGGCGGGTGGAGGCGGCCGAGCCGTTGTTGCCGCAGGGCGCGCCGGCATTCGCCGCCCGCGCCTTTGCCGGGGCGCGGCCCACGGCGGACAACCGATACAAGCTGGAGCTGGCGACACGCACGCTGGCCGGCGTTCTGGCGGAGGCACGGGCATGAAATTCGAGACACCCGCCGGGCAGAACCCGATCGACCAGTTGAAAATCATCGGCCGGCCGACACCGCGCATCGATGGCGCGCACAAGACCACCGGCACCGCCGCCTATGCCTATGAACGGCACGATGTCGTGCCCCATCAGGCCTATGGCTTCGTGGTGGGCGCGGGGGTGGCCAAGGGGCGCATCACCGCGATGGACCTGAGCGCGGCCAAGGCGGCGCCCGGGGTGATCGCGGTGGTCTCGACGCTGGATTATCCGGCGGCCCTGCCGCTCAGCCCGTTCAACACCGCATCGCTGTTCGGCGGGCCGGTGGTGCAGCACTATCATCAGGCGATCGCCGTGGTGGTGGCCGAGACCTTCGAGCAGGCACGGGCGGCGGGGGCGCTGGTCCACGCCAGCTATGCCACGGCGCCGGGGGTGTTCGATCTGCACGCGGCGGCCGAGCATGCCCCGCTGGCGCCGGCGCAGTTCGGCGAGGCGGCGAGCGCGCACGTCGGCGATATCGATGCCGCCTTTGCCGCCGCGCCGGTGAAGATCGACCGCGTCTACACCACGCCTGCCGAGAGCCACGCGATGATGGAGCCCCACGCCACCATCGCCGCGTGGCAGGGCGACAAACTGACCGTCTGGACCTCCAACCAGATGATCGCCTGGGCCAAGCGCGCATTGGCCACGACATTGTCGATCCCGCCCGAGAACATCCGGGTCGACAGCCCCTTCATCGGCGGCGGTTTCGGCGGCAAGCTGTTCATCCGCGCGGATGTGGTGCTGGCGGCGCTGGCGGCCAAGGCGGCGGGGCGGCCGGTGAAAGTGGCGCTGACCCGGCCCTTCATGATGAACAACACCACGCATCGCCCGGCGACGATCCAGCATGTGCGGCTGGGCGCGGGGCATGACGGGCGGCTGGTGGCGATCGGCCATGCCTCGACCAGCGGCAACCTGCCCGGCGGATCGGCGGAGACGGCGGTGAGCCAGACGCGGCTGCTCTATGCCGCGCCCAACCGCGAGACCTACATGCGGCTCGCCGTGCTGGACCTGCCCGAGGGCAACGCCATGCGCGCGCCGGGCGAGGCGCCCGGGCTGATGGTGCTGGAAATGGCGATGGACGAATTGGCCGAGGCGCTGGGGATGGACCCGGTGGACTTGCGCATCGTCAATGATACGCAAGTCGATCCCGAGCAGCCGCAGAGGCCGTTCTCGCAGCGGCATCTGGTGGAATGCCTGCGCACCGGGGCGGATAAGTTCGGTTGGGCCAAGCGCAACCCCAGGCCAGGGCAGGTGCGCGATGGGCGCTGGCTGATCGGCATGGGGGTGGCGGCGGGGATCCGCAACAACCTGCTGATGAAGTCCGCCGCGCGGGTGCGGTTGGGCGGCAATGGCCAGGTGACCATCGAGACCGACATGACCGACATCGGCACCGGCACCTACACCATCCTCGCCCAGACGGCAGCGGAGATGTTGGGGGTGCCTTTGGCGCAAGTGCAGGTGGTGCTGGGCGACAGCGATTTCCCCGCCTCGGCCGGGTCGGGCGGGCAGTGGGGGGCGAACAACTCCACCGCCGGGGTCTATGCCGCCTGCGTAAAGCTGCGCGAGGCGGTGTGTGCGAAGCTGGGGCTGGATGCGGCGGACGCGCACTTTGCCGATGGCGCGGTGAGTGCGGGCGGGCGGCAGATGCCTTTGGCGCAGGCCGCCGCCGATGGGCCATTGGTGGGTGAGGATGCCATCGAATATGGCACGCTCGACAAGCAGTACCAGCAATCGACCTTCGCCGCGCATTTTGTCGAGGTGGCGGTCGATGCCTATACCGGCGAGAGCCGCATCCGTCGGATGCTGGCGGTGTGCGATGCCGGGCGGATCCTCAACCCGATCTCGGCGCGCAGCCAGGTGATCGGGGCGATGACCATGGGCGTCGGCGCGGCGCTGAGCGAGGAACTGGCGGTGGATAAGCGGTTCGGGTTCTTCGTGAACCACGATCTGGCGGGGTACGAAGTGCCGGTCCATGCCGATATCCCGCACCAGGAGGTGATCTTCCTCGATTACCCCGACGACAAATCCTCGCCGATGAAGGCCAAGGGGGTGGGCGAACTGGGCCTGTGCGGGGTGGGCGCGGCGATCGCCAACGCCATCTACAACGCCTGCGGGGTGCGCGTGCGCGACTATCCGATCACGCTGGACAAGCATCTGGCGCAGATGCCGATGCCGGCCTAAGTTTTCCTACGGCGGCGACAAAGAAGGATTGGACGACGGGCCGCCGCCGTGGCGATAGACGTGCCTCGCACTTTTTCGCCACCGGAGATCCCATGAGCCACGCCCGCACCAGTGACCGCCCGATTGCCCCCGCGATCCTCGACCGCTGGTCGCCGCGCGCGTTTGACGACAGCGCGATTGATGAGGCCACGCTGCTGACACTGATCGAGGCGGCGCGCTGGGCGCCATCGGCGTACAATGCGCAGCCGTGGCGGTTCGTTTATGGCCTGCGCGGGACGGAGGCATTCGATGCGCTGGTCTCGGCGCTGCTGCCGTTCAACGCCGCCTGGGCGGAGAAGGCCGGGGCGCTGGTCTATGTGCTCTCGGACAAGCTGATCACCCCGCCGGGCAAGACCGAGGCGGTGCCATCGGGCACGCATGGCTTCGATGCCGGAGCGGCCTGGGGTTATTTTGCGCTGCAGGCGACGCTGCACGGGCTGCACACCCATGCCATGGCCGGTTTCGACCCGGCGCGCGCCGCCGAGGTGATCGGCAGCGGCGATCGTTACCAGATCCATGCCGCCGTCGCCGTGGGCCGCATCGGCGATCCCGCCAGCCTGCCTGCGGCATTGCAGGCACGCGAGGCCCCCAGCGACCGCCGCCCGCTGAGCGAGATCGCGCTGGCCGGCCGCATCGGCTGAGACGCGGCACCGAAAAGTCTGGCTTGCCGGACTTCGCCGTCGCACGGTAGGGGTCGGCATCGAAACGACACGCGGCCCCCGCTGGCGCCGCCGGGGGAGAGCGTAGTTGGGTTGGATTCCTCATGTCGATGGGCTGCACGCGCTCGCCGGGTTGCTGGTCGGGTTGCTGGTGGGGCTGACCGGCGTCGGCGGGGGATCGCTGATGACGCCGCTGCTGGTGCTGATGTTCGGGGTGGCCCCGGCGACGGCGGTGGGCACCGATCTGCTGTATGCGGCGGTCACCAAGATCACCGGATCGGCGGTCCACGGCTGGCGTGAGACGGTGGAGTGGCCGGTGGTGCGCCGGTTGGCCTGCGGCAGTGTGCCGGCGGCGATCGTCACGCTGGCGGTGCTCGCGCATCTGGGGCCGATCGGCAAGCCGACCCAGCATGTGATCCTGGTGGTGCTGGCGGGGCTGCTGGCGCTGACCGCGGTGACGGTGGTGCTGCGCAACTGGCTGGCGCGGTTTGCCGCCGATCTCGATCCGATCGATCCGCCGGCGCGGCTGGTGGCGGGCACGGTGCTGCTGGGCGCGGTGATCGGCGTGGCGGTGTCGCTGTCCTCGGTGGGCGCGGGGGCGATCGGGGTGACGGTGCTGCTGATGCTCTATCCGCGGTTGCCGGTGGCGCGGGTGGTGGGATCGGATATCGCCCACGCCGTGCCCTTGGCGCTGATCGCGGGGACGGGGCACTGGATCATCGGCGATGTCGATGGGGTGCTGCTGGGCAGCCTGCTGGTGGGATCGATCCCCGGGGTGATCGTAGGGAGCCTGCTGTCCACCCGCGCGCCGGACAAAGTGCTGCAACCTTTGCTGGCCGTGGTGCTGGCGATTTCCAGTTGGCAACTGTTCCTGAAAACCCAGCACGATGTCGCCAAGGCCCACGCCGTCGCCCACGCCGCCAAGGCGCCCTGAGCGCTCAGATCGGCAGGGCCGTCTTGTAGATCACCGGGCGCAGGGCAAAGCTGGTGGTGATCTGCGCCACGCCGGCGATCCGCGTCAGCTTGTGGCGCAGAAAGTCCTCGAACGATTGCAGATCGGCGACGAGGATGCGCAACTGGTAATCGGCGTCGCCCGACATCAGATAGCATTCCATCACCTCGGGGAACGTGGCGATGGCCGTCTCGAAGGTCGAGAGGTGGCGGTCGTCCTGGCGATCGAGCCGCACGCGGATGAAGGCGCTGACCCCGAGGCCCAGCCGATCCGGATCGGCCAGCGCGACATAGCCGGTGATCACGCCCTCGGCCTCCAGCTGCTTGACGCGGCGCAGGCAGGGGCTGGGCGAGAGGCCGACCGCATCGGCCAGCGCCTGATTGGTCATGCGGCCATCGCCCTGCAAGGCCACGAGGATTCGCCGGTCGAGGTCATCGAGGCTGGTCATTGGCATACTCCACCAGTGGATGGCCATATATTGGCATGATCTGCCCTCCACGTCGCATGGCGCGCACGATTTCGCAAGGACATGCCCCGCCCCCGCGCGTTACGCTGGCGCCCAGCCACTGGGACACCCGCCATGACCGCCACGCAGATCAGCATCCTCCCCGAAACCGACCGCGCCGCGCAGATCGCGATGATCGAGCTGCTCGAACAGCGCCTGCTGTGGCTCTCGGCCTGGACGATCCACCATGCCAACCACATCCGCGACAAGCGCGACGGGCTGAAAGTCGGCGGGCATCAGGCCAGTTGCGCATCGATGACGGCGATCATGGCGGCTTTGTACTTCCACGCGCTGGGGCCGAACGACAAGGTGGCGGTCAAGCCGCACGCCGGGCCGGTGCTCCACGCGATCCACTATCTGCTGGGGCAGCAGACGCTGGCGCGGTTGCAGGCCTATCGCGGTCTGGGGGGGGCGCAGTCGTATCCCAGCCGGACCAAGGATCGCATCCCGGTGGACTTTTCGACCGGATCGGTCGGGCTGGGGGTGGCGGTGACGGCGTTTTCCTCGCTGGTGCAGGATTACCTGATCGCGCATGGCGACCTGCCCGCCGCGAACGCCGGGCGGATGATCGCGCTGATGGGCGATGCCGAACTGGACGAGGGCAACATCTACGAGTGCCTGATCGAGGGCTACAAGCACCAGATCCGCAACTGCTGGTGGGTGGTGGATTATAACCGCCAGTCGCTGGACGCCACCACCGCCGACCGCATGTTCCGCCGTTTCGACGACATCTTCGAGACCTGCGGCTGGCGGGTGATCACGCTGAAGCATGGCCGGTTGCAGCGCGCCGCCTTTGCCCGCCCCGGCGGACAGGCGCTGGAGTCCTGGATCGACAATTGCCCCAATGCCGAGTTCGCCGCGCTGACCTATCAGGGCGGGGCGGCGTGGCGGGCGCGGCTGAACGCCGATCTGGCGGGGCATGAGGAGACGCTGGCGCTGATCGCGGGGCATGACGATGAGGCGCTGGCGCGGTTGATGACCAACCTTGGCGGGCACTGCATCGAGACCTTGATCGACGCCTTCGATGCCGCGCAGGACGAGCGGCCGACGCTGTTCATCGCCTATACGGTGAAGGGCCATGGGCTGCCGCTGGCGGGGCACAAGGACAACCATTCGGGCATGATGAGCCCGACCCAGATCGAGCAGTTCCGCGCGCAACAGGGCATTGCGCCGGGTGATGAGTGGGCGCTCTACGCGGGTCTGGGCGACAATGCGGCGCAGAAGCTGGCGGCCTTCGTCGCCGAGAGCCCGATCGCGCGCAAGGCCGCCGAGCCTGAGGCGCCGATGGTGCCTGTGCCCGCGATCCCCGCCCCGGCCGAGCCGGTGCAATCGACGCAGGCGGCGTTCGGGCGCATCCTCCTCGATCTGGCGAAATCGGGCGCGCCCTTGGCCGACCGCATCGTCACCACCGCGCCCGATGTGACGCAGACCACCAACCTGGGCGCCTTCGTCAACCAGCGCGGGCTGTTTCGCCGGCAGGCGCAGGGCGATGTGTTCCATGCCGCGCGTATCCCCTCGGCGCAGAAGTGGCTGCAACACGCCGCCGGCCAGCACATCGAACTGGGCATTGCCGAGAACAACTTCTTCCTGATGCTGGCGGCACTGGGGCTGGCGGCGCCGCATTTTGGCACGCGGCTGATCCCTGTCGGCACGGTCTACGATCCGTTCATCGCGCGGGGGTTGGATGCGCTGAACTATGGGTGTTATTCGGATGCGCGGTTCCTGCTGGTGGGGACGCCGGCGGGGCTGACGCTGGCCGCTGAGGGCGGCGCGCACCAATCGATCAACACGCCACTGATCGGGATGGGGCAGCCGGGGCTTACGGCATACGAGCCCGCCTTTGCCGACGAGCTGGCGCTGATGATGGGCCATGCGTTTGGCCTGATCCAGCGGGCGGATGGCGAGTCGGTCTATTTGCGACTCTCAACCCGCGCGATTACCCAGATCGCCCGCGACGATGCCGGGTGGCAGGATGATGCCTTGCGGGGCGGCTATTGGGTGAAGCCCCCTGCCCCGGGCGCCGAGGCGGCGATCGTGTTCAGCGGCGTCGTCGCGCCCGAGGCGCTGGCGGCATGGGAGGCGATGGCCGAGGATATTCCCGGGCTGGGCCTGCTCAATGTCACCTCGGCGGACTTGCTGCACCGGGGGTGGTCGGCGCGCCATGCCGCGCGCTGGGGCGGCGGCGTGGCGGCGCCGTGTCATGTCGAGACGCTGCTGGCGCCGCTGGCGGCAGGGGCCGGGCTGGTGACGGTGCTCGATGGGTCGCCGGCGGCGCTGTCGTGGCTGGGCGGGGTGCGCGGGGCCAGGGTCAGCCCGCTCGGCACCGACCGGTTCGGCCAGACCGGCGACTTGCCCGATCTCTATCGCACCTATCGGCTGGACTGCGCGGCGATCATCGACGCCATGGCTGAGCTGATGCTCTAGATTGGGATGCCGTCTGTCTGAACGGCATCCCAATCTCGATCTTGTGGGTCCGGTTCCCACTTTTTGTCGTCGCGCTCCGTGCCCCTATTTCGCCAGCATCCCGTTGGCCATCGCGGCGGGATCGAACAGGAACGCCACCGACGGATCGGGCAGCACCCCATCGGTGCCATCGATGCCGCTGCGCGTCAGGATATCGCGGATCAGCGCCAGCCGCGCGGCGGCCTTGTCATCGGCGCGGACCACCACCCACGGGGCGAAGACGCTGTGCGTGCGGGTCAGCATCTCGTTGCGCGCGCGGGTATAGGCGTCCCACAGCTTCGGCGCCTTGGCGTCGATCGGGCTCAGCTTCCATTGCTTGAGCGGGTCCCTGGCGCGTTCTTTCAGCCGGCGCTTCTGCTCCTTCTTGCCGACATCGAGATAGTACTTGAGGATCGAGAAGCCCGAGTGGACCAGCAATTGCTCGAACAGGCCGACGGTGGCCATGAACTCCTGGTACTCGGCCTCGGTGCAGAAGCCCATCACCCGCTCCACCCCGGCGCGGTTGTACCAGCTGCGGTTGAACAGCACGGTCTCGCCGGACACCGGCAACTGGCTGATCCAGCGCTCGAAATACCAGGCGCGCTGGTCGCGCTCGGTGGGCGTGCCCAGCGCCACGACGCGGGTGTCGCGCGGGCTCAGGTGTTCGGTGATGCGCTTGATCGCGCCGTCCTTGCCCGCCGCATCGCGCCCTTCCAGGATGATCAGCAGCTTGCGCCCGTCCTGCAGCACCTGCCGCTGCATCTTGGTGAGGCCGATCTGCAGGGTTTCCAGTTCGGCGGCGTAATGCTTGTGGGATTCGCGATCGGGCATGGCTGCGGGGCTCCGGTTTGGCGGGGGCAATGATGACAGGAATGCTTTACCTGACAGAGGGTTCGATGCCATCATGCCGCGCATGAGATATCACCTCCCCCCCCAATTCCGCCGCGCCGCGTTGCGCACCTCGTTCATCGCCGCATTGATGGCCGGATCGATCGCGCAGGCCCAGCCGCCCGCCGATCCCACCGCGCCGCCGTTGCCGCAAACCGCCGGCGGGCTTGCCCATCCCGACGTGCCGTTGATGAAGACGGTGGTGCAGACGCTCGCCTCCGACGATTTCGGCGGGCGCGCGCCCGCCTCGCCCGATGAGCCCAAGGTGTTGTCCTATATCGTCAAGCAGTTCCGCGCGGTGGGGTTGCAGCCGGGCGTCCATGGCGGCTGGCTGCAGGAGGTACCGACCGTCTCGATCACCGCGCAGAACCGGTCGCCGCTAACCGTGACGGGCAAGGGCGTGAGCCTGACCTTCGCGCCGGGCAGCGATTTCGTGGCGCGCACCTATCGCGAGGCGCCGCATATTGCGCTGACGCAGGCGCCGCTGGTGTTCGTCGGCTTTGGCATCCATGCGCCCGAGCTGGGCTGGGACGATTATGCCGGCGTGGACATGCACGGCAAGATCGCGGTGATCCTGATCAACGATCCCGATTATGCCAACCCGGATGAAAACGGCCCGTTCAAGGGCCGGCGCATGACCTATTACGGCCGCTGGACCTACAAGTACGAGGAAGCCGCAAGGCAGGGCGCGGCCGGCGCGATCATCGTTCACGAGACCTTCCCCGCCGCCTATGCCTGGCAGGTCGTGGAATCGAGCAATGCCGGCACCGCCCACTATGTTGCCAGCGCCGACAAGGGCATGAGCCAGACGCAGGTCAACGGCTGGATCCAGCAACCCGCCGCGCAGAAGCTGTTTGCCGCCGCCGGGCTCGATCTGGGGCAACTGTCGCTGGCCGCGCGGGTGAAGGGGTTCCATGCGGTGCCGCTGGGGCTCGATGCCAGCCTGTCGTTCGATAACACCATCGATCATGCCATGTCGCACAACGTGATCGGCATCCTGCCCGGCACCACGCGCAAGAACCAGTATGTGCTCTATTCGGCGCACTGGGATCATCTGGGCCACTGCACCCCCGACGCCAAGGGAGATGGCATCTGCAACGGCGCGGTGGACAATGCCACTGGCGTCGCCGCGCTGACCGCGCTGGCCGAGGCCGACGTCAAGGCCGGGCCGACGCCGCGCAGCCAGGTGTTCATCGCCTGGACGCTGGAGGAATCGGGGCTGCTCGGGTCCGAATGGTATGGGTTGCATCCGGTCTATCCGCTGGCGCAGACGGCGGGCGGGGTGAACATGGATGCGCTGGTGCCATCGGGCGTGGCGCATGACTATGCCATGACCGGCGGCGACAAGTCGGACCTGACCGGGGTGTTTGACAAGGCTTTGGCCGCAGAGGGCCTGCGCGCGGGCAGTGAGGACCATGTCGAGCGCGGGCATTACTATCGCTCGGACCACTTCAGCCTGGCCAAGCGCGGCGTGCCGATGTTCGATCTCTCGCGCGGGAACGATCTGTTGATCGGTGGCACGGCGGCGGGCGCGGCCGCCAGCGAGGACTATGTCGCCAACCGCTATCACCAGCCGAGCGACGAATATGCGCCGACATGGGATTGGTCGGGGATCGCCGAGGACGTGCGGCTCTATTACCGCCTCGGCCATACGCTGGCGACGGGCAGCGACTGGCCCAACTGGCACGCGGGCGACGAGTTCCGCGCCGTGCGTGACGAGAGCCGCGCCGGCCAGCATTGATCCGCATCCGGCACCCGTTTGAGGCGGGGGCCGGCCATTGGTGGCGGCACGTCCAGATATATGAAGTTTAAACTTCTCAGTTTGCCTTCATTGCGGTATTGCCCATGGCGTGACCCTGCCCCCTGACACCACCGCGGCGCTGGCCGCCGAATTGCGCGCGCTCGTCGCGCAGTTGAAACGCCGGTTGCGCGATCAGGCCTCCTCGGGCGACTTTACCCCGGCGCAGATCGCCGTGCTGCTCAGGCTCGAGCGCGAGGGGGCGACCACCACCTCGGCGCTGGCGCGGCTGGAGGGGATGCGGCCGCAATCGATGGGGGCGGTGATCGCCCCGCTGGAGGCGGCGGGCTTTATCGCCGGCACGCCCGATCCCGCCGATCGGCGCCAGACGCTGCTCTCGCTGACGCCGGAATGCCGCGCGCGACTGATCGAGGCCCGCGCGGCGCGGCAGGACTGGCTGAGCCGGCAACTGGCCGCGCGGCTGTCCGCACCAGAACTGGCGCATGTGGCGGAGGCCGTCGCCTTGTTACGCCGGTTGCTCGATTGATCATCCACAGGGAGCCCGTGACATGAGCCCGTTTATCCTGATCGCCTGGTTTTTCGCCGGATTGCTGTTGGCCAATGCCGTGCCGCATCTGATCAGCGGCATGTGCGGGCGCGCGTTCCAGAGCCCGTTTGCGACGCCACACGGTGTCGGGCTCTCCTCGGCGACGGTCAATGTCGTCTGGGGGTTTGGCAACCTCTTGGCGGGCTATCTGCTGTTGGTGCGGGTGGGGGCGTTCGATCCGCGCGAGGTGGTGGATATGCTCGCGCCGGGCTTGGCCGGATTGCTCATGGCGCTGTTCCATGCGCGCCATTTCGGCCAGTTCCACGGGGGCAACGCCCCGCAGTGAACGCCGCCAGCCACGCCTTCCGCTCGCTGCGCGGGCGCAATTACCGGGTCTGGGCGGGGGGCGCCTTCGTCTCCAACATCGGCACCTGGGTCCAGCGGACGGCGCAGGACTGGCTGGTGCTGACCCAGCTCACCCACCACGATGCCTCGGCGCTGGGGCTGGTGATGGCGTTGCAGTTCGGGCCGCAGGCCTTGTTGCTGCCGCTGACCGGATCGGCCGCCGACCGGTTCGACCAGCGCCGGATGCTGTTGATCACCCAGGCGGTGATGAGCGTGCTGGCGCTGGCGCTGGGGGTGTTGACGGTGACCGGGCTGGTGCGGCTGTGGCATGTCTACGTGTTCGCATTCCTGTTTGGCAGTGCCGCCGCGTTCGATGCCCCGGTGCGCCAGACCTTCGTCGCCGAACTGGTCGGCGAGGAGGATCTGCACAATGCGGTGGCGTTGAATTCCACCTCGTTCAACGGGGCGCGGATGTTCGGGCCGGCGGTGGCGGGGCTGATCATCGCCGCTGTGGGCACGGGGTGGGCGTTCCTGATCAGCCTCATCGTCGCCGCGATCCTCTACGACGGATGAATCACACCAGGGGTTAGCGAAAGGGCTATTTCCGCCTGCTGGGTGTTTCCAATGAGTTGCGTAGCGGCATTTTATGCAGCGCAGTTATGAGAGCCCCCGTGCTGCATTGCACTAGGGCGGGGGATGTTGCATGGCCCCGCAGGATGAGCCAATCGAACCGTTGTCGCCATGTGCGGCGCTTTGCTCGGGCCGGTGACGACCCGGACGGCCGAGAGGCAGAGAATCGACAGAAGGAAGACAGACGCCCATGAGCACCATCACGCCCGTCGTCCTGTGTGGGGGCAGCGGTACGCGGCTGTGGCCTCGGAGCCGGGCCGCCATGCCCAAACCGTTCCTGCCGCTGCTCGGCGCGGAGACGATGTTCGAG